>Ga0137362_10001473_pt1 | contig 14605 bp, 10 predicted proteins | sample MadtaG_2_FD_104801 | JGI IMG/M metagenome (GOLD analysis project Ga0137362, IMG submission 104801) | Vadose zone soil microbial communities from Angelo Coast Range Reserve, California, USA - Mad1_100_16 metaG | ecosystem: Environmental > Terrestrial > Soil > Vadose zone | place: USA: California... | reverse complement strand
TGCAAGACTACCCGGCGAAGATTTGCAAAATCCAATAAGCTCATCGGTACGCCCGAAATTGGCAAGAAGCCAGCAAATTCATATACATGCTTTCACTCAACAGTATATACGCCTTCGAAACGAGGGCCTGAACTCGACCGCTTTGTTCCGTGGGCTCTTCGAGATGCGGCAAACTGTCGCATGGCCACCTGAATCGTCCGCGGTACCATATATGAAAGCCTGTCTTTTCAGTTAGTTGCAACCATTTCTGTAAGACAGTCCACTGGCGTCCAACTTGCATCTCATTCTGCCGGAGATTTCCTGCGAATTGCGCGATGGATCAAGATTTACGAAGCAGGCTGGCGAAATGGATCGACATGCCCCGCGAAAGTTTGTGGAGCCAGTTCTTGATAACAATTTTGTTCTTGGCCATGGGGCTTCCTTTGGTGAGTTCGGCGCAACAGCCATGCATCCTCCGACTGACCGTCCTGGACAATGAGGGGACCCCAATCCCTGAATCGAAGCTCAGTGTACAGCGAGAAGGGCGTGAACTATTCAATGCAACTTCAGATGCGCAAGGTCTTGCTTCCATTCTTGGCATTCCTTCAGGCAGTTACGAAATAGTTGCAGAGAAAACAGGATTCTTCCCCGCCTCGCAACCGATCAAACTGACTGGTCTCGAATCGGCCATCGAACTCATGCTCTCCCCCAAACCTGCCGGGTCCGAAAAAGTAGAAGTGCGCGCTGACGCCCCAGGTTCTGAACAGCAGAGCGCTTCTTCGTCAACGATACTCCAGCGCGACGAGATTAAGTCGTTGCCCAATCGGCCCACCACCGTCGCCGACGCTCTGCCATTAGTTCCGGGAGTCGTGCGATCCGCGGACGGACAGATCATCATTGACGGGGGAGGCGAACATAAGAGCGCTTTTGTAGTGAATGGAACGGATGTGACGGAACCAGCGACGGGAAGATTTGGCATGACCGTTCCGGTGGACAGTGTAGAGTCTCTGGACGTCTTGAAGACGCCGTTTCTTGGTGAATACGGACGATTCACTGCCGGCGTGGTCTCCGTCGAAACACGCCGCGGAGCGGATAAGTGTCATTTTGAATTGAACGATCCGTTTCCCGAATTTCGCATTCGCAGCGGACACCTCAGCGGTCTGCGAAATGCATCGCCGCGAGTGAATTTCGGCGGCCCGATTCTCGGCAACCGCCCGTACCTCGCTGAAGGGTTCGAATACCGGGTCGACAAGAACCCTGTGCGAACTCTCTATTTCCCCTACAACGAATCCAAGACGGAATCGTTCAATTCATTCAGCCAGCTTGACTACGTCATTTCATCGAAGCACTTCCTGACAGGAACCGTGCAGGTCGCGCCGCAAAACACCGACTTTGCCAATCTGAGCTATTTTTAGCCCCCCGCCGGTGTCGCCGAGTTTTCGGATTTCGGAAATGCTATTCACACTAACGGATCATTTCGCCTTCGGGGCAACGCTGCTCAACAGCACACTCAGCATCCAGCGCTTTCGAGCCGCGGTCGGAGCGCAAGGTAATGCCAACATGGTGCTAACCCCCACTGGAGATCTCGGCAACTATTTCCGCCAAGAATCGCGGAACGAAGCGCGCCTCGAATGGCTGGAAAATGCGGGCAGGACGCTAACCAACGGTTTGGGCGTAAGCGATTTAAAGTTTAGCCTGAGTGCGGCTCACACCGGCAGCTTTGGACGAACCATTGAGCGTCCCGTGGAAATCCGGGACGCTCAGGGACGTCTTCTCAAACGCATCGCTTTCTCCAGGCAGGGACTCTTCGATCAAAGCGACACGGAAGTATCAATCTATGCTCAGAACCATTGGATGCCCACGCCCGGGCTCGCCTTCGATCTCGGAGCACGACTGGAATACCAGGCAGCGACGCATACCCAACGCATCGCACCGCGTGCCGGCATAGCGTGGACTCCGTTCCGCGGCGGCTCGACGATTCTGAGGCGTGGCTTCGGAATCTATTACGATCGCGTCCCTTTGAATGTTTTCGCGTTTTCCCGCAGCCCCGAGCAGATCATCACGACGTATGGCCCAGGCGGCGTGATTTTGGATGGGCCCCGGCTCTTCCGGAACTTGGCCGAGTCCACGTCCGGTAAAAGATTTCCGCTGGTGGACAGCAATAACGCGGCGAGCAACTTTGCGCCTTACAGCAAGACCTGGGACGTAGAGGTCGAGCAGACCGTGGCAAGGAGGCTGCGGCTGCGGGCCCGCTACCTGAGCAACGTGTCCGACGGAGTTATCACGCTGACGCCTCGAAACGGCCAAGGAATCGATGCCTATGTACTCGGGGCCCGAGGAAGATCCATCTACCACCAGGTGGAAGTCACGGCAAAGGTAAGGTGGCTTAAAGACCAGGAGATGGTTTTCTCCTACGTGAGAAGCCGGACTCGAGGCAATTTGAATGAGTTCAGCCGGTATCTCGGCGACTTTCCATCGCCCATCATTCCTCGGGACCTGTTTTCGCAGCGTCCCGAGGATCTTCCGAACCGCTTCCTGACTTGGGGAGTTTTTTCGCTGCCGTGGAAACTCAGAGTGTACCCCATCGTGGAGTACAGGACGGGCTCGCCCTATGCGGTTGTTGACGCGGGGCGAAATTATGTGGGTGTTCCTTACCGCGACCGCTACCGGTATCCGAACTTCTTTTCGGCCGATGCGCGGATTTCCAAGGATATTCCTTTCCGGCACAAATACACGCTGAGATTTTCGGTGAGCGGATTCAATCTGACAAATCACTTCAATCCTTTGGATGTCCATGCGAATCTGAGTGATCCTCTCAACGGCGTGTTCTTCGGGAATTACGTGCGCACATTCCGGGGCAATTTTGACGTGTTGTTCTGACAGAAAGCCGTGACCAGAGAAGAGATGCCCAGCAAGAACAATTCGCGAGCGCGACGCAGACCCGGTCAGATTGGTTGGGTGGCGGCTCTTCTGCTCCTTTCGGCGGGGCTGGGGATGTTTGTCACATGGAGGGTACCGGGGCTGGAACTGTATGCACGGAACTGGCTGACGAGGGCTAGAGGTCCGCTGCCTGTGCCCGATGATATCGCCATCGTGGCGATTGACGAGGCGAGTCTCGCCCGGTTCGGGCGTTATCCCTGGCGTCGCAACCTCACGGCCCAGATGCTCGATCATCTCGCCGTTGCGCACCCCAAGGTTATCGCACTGGATGTCCTATTCAGCGAAACCACAAACAGTGCAGACGACTCCCCACTCGCTTCAGCGATTGCGAAGGCGGGAAACGTCGTCACCGCGGCCCAACTCACACGCACGGAATCAGGCCAAGTGGTCTGGCTTCGGCCATTGTCCTCCGTCGAAAAGGCGGCGGCCGGGGTTGGACACGTGCATGTTTCGACCGAAGCCGATGGCGTCGCGGGATCCTTTCTCGTTCGCCAGGCAGACGACCAAGGGCAAGCTGAGTGGGCGATGGCACTCGAAACCATTCGCGTCGGAGAAGGTGCGAACGATCAGTCTATTCAAGAGCTGCCTGGGGCAGTTTCCATCGGCGGACGCACATTCCCGATGCGATCCGAAACCCGTAGGATTGAAATCGAATCTGGCCGCCCGCGAAACACACAGCGCCTGCGGGCAAGTTGGATTCCCATCGAATACGTCGGTCCGGCCGGTTCCTTTGCGCCCTACACATTCAGCTTCGGTGATGTTCTCGATGGGAAAGTGCCCGCCACCGCGTTCCGCGGAAAATACGTCATCGTAGGGGCCACGGCGGCGGCGTTAGGCGACCGTTTTATCTCACCATTCGTTCATACGGAAGGTCCCAACGGCCAGCAGCATGGGGAATTTGTGCCCGGTGCCGAGATCCTCGCCAATTCGCTCAACACGCTCTTGCGCCGAAGATGGTATTCGGAAACACCCGATTGGCTCGCCGTAGCTTGTGCGGCGCTGGTCGCACTCCTTACTCTTGGTGGACTTTCCATCGCGCAGGGTAAACAAGAAGTCCTCAGACAAGTGGTAATGGTTATCCTGCTAGGCGCTTTGATCCTGGGTCTTAGCTATTTTGCATTCACCCGGGACCTGATATTCCCGCCGATCGTGGCTTGCGGTGTTTCGTTTGTGGTTGCGATTCCGCTGGTTCTGCTGCACCGGTCTCTCGTCGCCAGCCGCGAGCTGGACGTCCAAATCCGGCAGATGGTTCACGCCGAAAGCTGGCTGTGGCCTTCCGCGAGAGAGACGAAATCGGATCCAGCTGCGCTCATCGCGCAGCTTTCGAATGCAAGTGGCGTGGCCATCCTTCGATTTGTTTCCCCAGGAAAGTATCGCGTGGCTGCAAACCACGGATTTCCATTGTTGCCTTCGGTTTTGAAGAGCCATGGGTTGAGCATTGAATGGCCGCAATCCCCAGGGCCACTCAAAAATGAGAATGCCTTTTCCGGCAAGGTGGATCCGGAGATGGTCTTTTTATTCCATGAGAGGCAGGACATCCAAGCGCAAGAACTGGCCGCATTGAAATGCGCCTTGGGAGATGGCAACCCCCCGGCTGGATTCCTCATCCTTTTGCATCAAAAGGATGAACGGATGCCGCTCGAACTGCTTCGCATTTCGGCGGAACTTGCCACCGGTTTCATCGTGGGGCTCGGAACTGGGGAGACAACGAATGGCGAAACAATGGAAGCCTCGCGCCGGACATCTTGGCGTTTGCTGCCTCGTGGAATCACGTGGAAGACGCGCGCATTGGGTACGCTAAACCAGCGGCTTCTGTCCGATTCGCGCTTTGTCAATAAGTCTCTGCGCTCGGTAGGGGATGGCTTGCTAGTCGCTGGGATGGGAGGACAGATTGTATTTGTGAACCGCCGGGCGACGGAAATTCTTGGAATGAAGGAGCGTTCGTTATTAGGAAGCAGCCTCATGGGGCGTTTAGGTCAACCCGAAAAGACAATGCCTGAAACACTCGAAAGGCTGCTGGTCGACCGAGCCACGGTAGAGCGGGAAACCACTTTCGGGGGTTCGTCAGCAAAACATTTCATTCTGCGACTCTCCCCCGTTTGCGAGAACGGTGAAGACCGCGGCGCCGTCGTGGGGATTGTCGCCTCGCTCTCCGATATAACGAAACAGCGGGAACTGCAACAGATGAAAACAGAAGTCATGTCCTTGGTGACGCACGAGCTGCGGACCCCGCTTACAGCAATTCAAGGTATGAGCGAAGTGCTCGCGCAATTCGATGTGGACCCCGATCGGCGCCGGGAGATGCATTTGGCCATCAACGAAGAGTCCAAGCGTCTGGCCCGGATGATCGATGAATACCTGGATATCACCCGGCTCGAAGCCGGAGCACGCCCTTTGAGAAAAACGACCCTGCGAGTGGACACGCTGGTTGAGCGTGTGCTTTTGCTGCTGGGCCCGCTCGCTTCGTCCCACAGCATTCCGTTGACGACCGAGTTTGACAAGGACCTGCCGGTGGTAATTGCCGACCCGGACTTGCTAGCTCAAGCGGTCACGAATGTCATCGCCAACGCTGTCAAGTACAGTCCACCAAGCGAGGAAATACGAGTGTCCGTACGAACCGACGGCAGTGATCTTGTGATCGAAGTGGCGGACAAGGGGTATGGAATCGCATCCGAGGATGTGGAGCGCATTTTCGAAAAGTTTTACCGCGTCCCTCGCGTGGAGAGCGCCGACGAACCCGGCACGGGCCTTGGACTAGCGTTTGTTCGCGAAATCATGGATTCGCACGGAGGTTATGTTACCGTCGAAAGTGAAGTTGGCGTAGGCTCAACGTTTACGCTGCGTTTACCCGTGGAACTCAAAGACGGTAACAACCTCAAAAAACCGGCCGATGGCTAGACTGCCCCATATCCTCGTTGTCGATGACCAGCACTCCATCCGTCTCATGCTGGAGTCCGGGTTGTCGCTGAGCGGCTTTCGCGTGAGCTGCGCTCGGAACGGGGCCGAGGCGCTGGCAGCGGCCAGCACCGAAGAATTTGATGCCGTGATCAGTGATGTTTACATGCCCGACGGTGACGGACTCACAATGGTCCAGGAATTGCGCGCCCTCCTGCCATCTCTGCCGATCGTCCTGATGACGGCCCAAGGCTCTGTCGAGTTGGCTGTCCGGGCAGTCGAAGAGGGCGCGACGGATTTCATCGCCAAACCATTTGAAGTAAGCGCGATCGCGGCCTTATTGCGACGGCATCTATCCGCTGCATGGGAAGCCACGAAAGGAGGCGCTGACATTTCCAATCTCGTTGAAGACATCTCCCGGTCCGGTCTTGTGGGCAAAAGCCCGGCGATGGTGGGGGTTTACCGGTTGATCGCGCGGGCCGCTCGAAGCGACGCGCCGGTCCTAGTGATGGGAGAGTCCGGTACCGGCAAGGAGTTAGTGGCGCGGGCGATTCACGATTTCAGTCCGCGGGAAAAGAAGCCCTTCGTGGCCGTGAATTGCTCTGGCCTGACCGACACACTGCTCGAAGCCGAGTTGTTCGGCCATACGAAGGGAGCCTTTACCGGTGCAGCCGGAGAGCGTTCTGGGCTGTTCGAGGCGGCGGATGGTGGCACGATTTTCCTGGATGAACTCGCTTCCACGAGCGCAGGATTTCAGGCCAGTCTCTTGCGCGTGTTGCAGTCCGGCGAAGTGAGGAGAGTCGGTTCAACACAGACAAAACGGATTGATGTTCGCGTTATCGGGGCAAGCAATGCGTCGTTGCGCGAAATGGCGGCCGCAGGCCAATTCCGGCCTGACTTGTTCTATCGTCTGAGCGTAATTACGCTGGAGCTCCCGACGCTTCGTGAACGCGGAGGAGATGTCGATCTCTTGGTGGCTCATTTCTTGCGCTCTGTGGCAGTAGAAGGAAAACCACCCTACCGTCTTACCCGCGAAGCTGCCTTAGCTCTTCGCTCGTATGCTTTTCCCGGCAATGTCCGCGAGCTCGAGAATGCCATGCGCCGTGCCGTTGCCCTTTGCCCAAATGACATGATTTCTCTCGACTGCCTCCCCCCTGAAATCGCGGCGGGCAGCGGAGTTCCGAAGGAAGCTGCCCCCTCTAGCAACGAGCGAACGATTATCGTCGACCGACCGACGATGGATGAGTTGCAACGGAGGTATTTGCAGCTCGTCCTTGACGAGAATCAAGGCAGGAAAAGGCGTGCGGCGATGGTACTCGGACTCGATCGCCGAACGGTTCAAAGATTGGTGGCCAAGTATCGGCTGCGTGCTATCTCGGATGGAGACAGCGAAGAGAATACCGACACGGAAACACCCGGGGACGCGGACGGTGGGAATCCGTGATTGCTACACCAGCGTCATCGCGAGTCTTGTCCAAAACATTCAAGGTCTTGATTCTGAGTGCCATCGCGCTGGCATGTACGGCCCCGTCGGTGCGCGCCCAAGTGACACCTGTCGAGGCGCGCATTGCAAGCGTGAGCGGCGCAGCTCTAGTCTCGAACGGCGGGCAGGCTCCCCGTGCCGCGCAACGCCGCGACGTGCTCTCCCCCGGAGAAGAGATTGACACACGAGGCGGCGGACACCTCACCATAGAGTTGAGCGACGGCAGCATTGTATTGGTCCGTCCGGGTTCTCGGGTTCTGCTGAAGGACTTTCGTGCGGCCGATACGCTCCGGGAGCTGTTCGAAGTCCTGCTGGGCCGCGTTCGGGTAAAAATCAACCATTTCGGAGGGAAGCCAAATCCCTACCGAATCAACAGTCCCACAGCATCGATTGCGGTTCGCGGCACCGAATTCAGCGTTGCCGTGAACGGAGTAGGAGATACCGAAGTAATTGTGTACGAGGGCCTCGTTGAGGTGACCAGCCTTGCCAATCCGCAAAACAAAGTTCTTGTGCACCCAGGGCAAGGGGTCATCGTCCGTCCTAACCAGGACATACACTTCTTCGTATCCGGCCCGGCTGGTGAAATTGGCGGCCTTGGCGGGGACCAAGACCATGAGGACAGCACGCGCGATCAAAGCGCAGGGGCTTCCGGCGATCCGGCGGATTCACCCAATGCAAATTCTCCGCGGAATTCTCCCGGGATTTATGATCGTTTCGTCGAGAATGTGATCGACGCACGGCAAGGGCCGCTGTTCCTGCGCTTCACGGCCTATCCGGATTCTTTTCTGGATGGTCTTGAAAATCCTGCCTATGCAACAGAGTTCTCGGCGCCCGAGGGACGGGTATTCCTGTTGCCATCGTTTCGTGGTAGCCAGGGTGTCGGGGCCGATCAGTCCTCCTTGTTTTCCAGCCCCGGGAAATCAGTCGATTATAGTTTGTCGCCTCAGGGCTCTTTCTTCACGCCGCTGCCCGACCACCGGACCGCTATTGGTGGGGGCGTCGCCGCCTTTCGGAGTGGTATCCAGTCGTTCACGCTGGATGATGCCGCAATTCTTTCAAGTTCTCTCTTTCCTCCCGGGACGAGCGGGGCCCGGGCCTCCACAGATTCCACGAACACCTCTTTTCTCTCTGGTACGTTTGCCGTGGCCCACGCGTTTGGGGAAGAAAAAAGAACGAGCGTCGGTCTTGGCTTGGATTATGTGAAGGGCTGGGGATCTCTCCTTAACTTTGTAACGCAACAAGATGCTGTAGGAATCGTCGCGAGCGAACGAGTCGACTCAAATACCAATCTCGCGCAGACGCGAATTAAGGCCGGCGTGTCGCACGACTTTTCCGGGGAGCGAAAACTTGGAATTTATTACAGTTATGGATTCGTGTCGGCTGATTTCGGAAATGTTTCTCATACGGTGAATGGCCAGCCGCAGAGCCTCGACACCACCCGGAGTGCAGGCCGGTCCTCCGAGGTTGGCGTCCGGTTTCGCGGCGTGTTGACTAAGAAGCTGTTCTACGGGGCGCAGGGGTCCTGGGTTCTACTGTCTTTGGATGAGAAGTTGAAACTCTCCACGATCGTAAATTCTCACGAGCACGACCGCACTACGGGATCAAGCTTCGCAGTAGGCATCGGGTATGCCTTCCGCCCGCGGATTGTACTTACCCTGGATATCGCAGGCGGGTTTGCCAACACCACGACGATGCGCACAGAAGACGCGACCGACAACCTCTTAGAACGTAACCGTAGGGGCAGCCCCTTTTTATCCGCTCATGAAGCCATCCAAGCTGACATCTGGAGACACTTATTCGTCAGTGGTTCACTCTTGACCGTTCGCCAGACGCTTTCGACGAACCTCGCGCTGTATCCGGACCGTTTCGGCCGCTTGCTCACCTCGGATGGTATCTTCGCTCCGAATGGGCTCACACGTGACCGCTCGACACTCTATTACTCGGAATTTGGCGCGGGTTGGCGGTTTACCGATAATTTTCTCGCAGAGTATGTTCTTTCGACCAACTATGACCTAACCCGGCCCAGCCACGTTTTTCTTCTGCGATACAGCTTCCGAGTGCGCGAGAACTAAAGTCTCAGGTTCGCCCGTGGAACAGGCGTCCTTCGTCGCCTCTAAGAGAAGGGCCCCGCCAAAAATAGCGTATCTCTCCCTGGCCGAAAGACCATGCGGCGGATTGAGACAACTTTCACTGCGCTTTGCGGCAGATTGCCGCCCGCGGCATCAGCGCTGTTCCTTCACGGATCGGGTACCTTTCGATTAATCAAGAGTTTGCGCCGACCAAGATGCTGGCCCCTCATGTGCTGCCATTACTCCGACGGTGAGGGAGCGGCGGGCCAGGTCTACCTCTGTTCAACCGGGCTGAGTTTGCAGGGGTGCTATTGCACCCGCCCTTCCTCTTAAGCTCTACTCCCCAGCCCCTAATAAGTGTGAGGCGGAATGCTCCCGGCTATTCCTGCCCCATCCTCAACGAAAACGGAGGTGTGGCGTGGTAAATAAACGCAATCATTTGGCGGCCTTCATTCTAGGGGTCCTATTCATCGTGGGATGCGGCAATTCGAAGTCGTTCACACCAACTCAACCGCAGGGCGGCACGGCCGTGAGTCTTTCCTTGACGGACACACCTCCCGCGAACGTGGACATAATCTCCTTCGAGGCCACTGTTTCTGGGGCGGCCCTGAATCCAGGGAATATTGACCTGCTAGGCGCAACAGGACCGCAAGATATCGATGTGAAGAAACTTCAGGTTGAAAAAGCATTCCTGAACACGACTGGAGTCCCGGCCACCGCCGGTCCTTTCCAGAGTTTAACTTTGACATTTGCCAGCCCAAGGCTGACCATCCTGAACGGCACGGCGAATTCCCTTGCCGGATGCGCCCCAGGGGCCGTTTGCAAGATCACGCCATCCGGTTCCCTCGTGGCAACTATAAATTTCAATCCCGCATTGAGCCTCAGCGCAAACAATTCCGTTGGGCTGCTGGTGGATCTGAATCTCAACACTATTGTAACCAACGCACTAGGAGTGGATTTCAGCGCGGCGAACGCGCTCAGTGTGACCCAAACACAGGTGAGCCCGGATAACCAGAACCAAGAGATGGAGAACGTCGAAGACCTTACGGGCAAAGTTGCGAATAAGGGAACAAACAGCTTTGATCTGCAAACGTCGCAGAAAAAGTTTTCGGGAATCCAGGTGGATAAGAACACGGTATTCAAAGGTTTCACCGCCTGTTCAGCCAACCCGCTCGACTTTACCTGCCTGCAGAACGGCCAGATCGTTGACGTCGATGCGGCGGTCCTCGCTACCGGGGCACTGGTCGCAAAAAAGGTCAAACTGGAAGGCAGCGATGCAAACGTCAATGATGAAGAACTCGATGGCTTCGTGACCTCTGTGAATTCGCCGGCTGGCACATTTGCCTTCGTTGTCGCTGACAATTTGAGCTCGCTGTCGAAAAGTGTTCTTGGCAGCCCCTTACAGGTTCAGCTTCAATCCGGGGCGAAACTCTCCGTCGATCTCGAAGAATCCGAGAACAACTCTGGTCTCTCCAGTTCCTTCGTCGATGTCAATTCGCTCCTCGCCGGACAGACGGTACAGGTTCACCGAGTGAGTGGAGACGGCAGTACCGCCGCTCCCCTCGTGACGGATCGTGTGAGATTGCAAGAGACTCGCCTCACCGCTCTCCTCAAAGCGAAACTGGACGCAAATACGTTCAGTCTGGATACGACCAAGCTGAGCTTCTTCACAGCCGTGAGCGTCACCGAGATCACCGTGGATGCTTCGCATGCCAGTTTCGAAGGCGTTGCCAATGTGGCGGCACTGGTCGCACCACCGGTGCCGGATACTGTCTCCGTCCGGGGCTGGCTGTTCAAGCAGCCGTCCCCCGGTGCGCCACTCCTGGTTGCGAGCAAGGTGCGTAAGCACTAACTGGATCCTCCAGCAACTCTCTCATCTGCGAGCCGCGTGATTCTCTTGTGCGAAACACGTGGCTCGCATACTGAAATTCAAATCCACGATTTCATTTCTTTGTGAAATCATGATCTGAATTTCGAGCGCGCCATTCACCTTGTGAATCTCACAGCGCCCGTCTTTTCGGCGCGCACAGAGTTGGACTGTCAAAGACAGCTTCCCAGGGTATTTACTGTCTGCTCCCTTGAAAAAATCACTGTAGGCCATCGGCGGTAGCCGGCGAGGCACTCCTTATGCCTGACGACGTAGAGGCAGATTGTCGCATCGCGTAGCGCTTATGGCGGCACGGTGCCGCTTCCTCGGGGGATTTTCACAGATGGCGCCAATGCATCCATCTGCGAGCAAAAGACTTACTTGGTCAACACCAGTGGCCCGTCTATTGCACTCCTAGAGGTGGAGTGGCAAGAGATCATCTGGCGAAAATCGCCAGAGATAAGTGGTTTAGTTATTGTTCGGATACGTAAGGCAGATCAGAGGAACGAATTTAGAAGGAATCGTGAGGGGGCAACCCAGACTATGAGACACAACTCTCGAATTCTTCTGCTATTTGCACTTAGCGTTTTCATTGAAAGCTTCTTGGAAAGCGCTCTCCGGGCGCAAACTGCGTCCTCCGAAGGAACGCGGTCAGGCAGCACGGAAATTGCCTTTTTTGCCGGCATTTCGGCTCCTGTCAACCATGAAAGCAACGGATTCGGATTGGACGTAAAGACCGGTACGCCGATTGGCGGCCGGGTGAGCTACAACTTCAACCGCCATAACGCTGTCGAGTTCAGCATCGCCAACCAATTTTTCGCTCTCTGCCAACTATGTCTGTAACTTTTCCGCCTTTAGCGAGAAATGGGTGCCGTATGTGACTGCAGGAGTGGGAGGCACGCGGCAAGAAATTGCGCTGAGCGACAACAATCAACCCGCTCAATTGAGTTCGAATTTGTTGGAGACCGGACCCGACCGCCACCAAACCGCTTTCACGGGGAACTTCGGGGTGGCCTGAAGCACTTCTTCACTGAGAGGTTCGCCCTCAGGTTCGATGTGCGCGACCAGATCGGCCATTACAAAGCGACCTTTAGCAATGTCGCTGGCGTCCCCGGCGGAATCGTGACCGGCAGCAAGACACTTAACGATTTTCAGATCACAGGCGGAATTGTTTTTCGATTTGGCAGCAAAGGTTGAAAACGTCGGCCTCGGCTCTCGTTCGTGATTTCTGATGCACGGAGCAGTCGGCCTTGCTAACTAAAAGCCTAGGAAGCGTATGCAAGAAGCCAACTACAAGAATCAGTCCGACCCTGAAAATGCACTAGGCCGCGGAACAAACAAGCCGCTGATGAATGACCGGCGCTGTAGCCGGCGCTTCGCCCTGAGCCTACCCATCGAAGTCAGTGGAGAAAGCCCCTTCAATCCACAGACTTTCCGCGGAAGAACCCGAGACATCGCTGCGAATGGGATCTATTTCTTTTGCGAGGAAGCATACATGGCGGGCCAGCTGGTCCACGTCACGGTCAGATTGTCCGGTGACTCGGTTGCCTTCTCCGATCGCGTCTTTTTGACGCTGCGTTGCCGTGTTCAACGAGTCGAGGAAATAGTCCCGAATGCCTCAAAAATATTTGGCGTTGCCGTAGCACTGGACAAGTAAGTGGCAATCGAGTGGGACTGCGACGTCGGCTGGCTCCGTGCAGTGGAATTTGCATTTAGATGAGAGTTTTGTATTGGATGGGCGCAAGTTCACGATCCAAGCGTCCCAACAAGCCACCTCGAATATTTTGCGGCGGTTCCCGACCGCCCCGGACCAGCATCTCCAATACTGAAGCCGTGGCTATGCAGGTCAAGAAGATGATCGCACCAGCTTGGAAATTCGGTAAGGAACTCCTGCTCTTCTGTAGCGTGGGAGGGCTGTGTGGTGCCGCAATTGGCTTCTTCATGTATTTGCAACTTGGCCCATTCAGAAACCCTGAAGACGCAGGGTATGCGGCGGGCCTCTTTGTGAAGTCCGGTGCGCAGCTAGGCTTTATTGTTTGGATGATCCGCTTGGTGCTCCTGCGTCTCCGCCGCTGGTTTTTCGGCTCATCGAAGGAAATATTTTGAAGAGACATTACTCAGCTACGCGAAACCCGCCTCAAATTATGAAAGAAAAAGTGACTGGGGATGCCGAAGCAGTGGCCGATTTAACCGCCATCTCAGTGAGTACTCGATGCAGAGCGAAGAGGGGGGGTCGAACCCTGTGACCCTTTCTAGCCAAGCGATTTAGCAAACCGCTGTACGGAAAAGCAATTCCTGAGTACACTCAGAGACAACGAGCGGGCGTAGTTCAATGGCAGAACGGGAGCTTCCCAAGCTTCGGACGTGAATTCGATTCCCGTCGTCCTCTCCAGTTCTACAAACCCAGTTAGGCGATCGGGGCTCTCGTTCGCAGCCTGTAAAAAAATCATCGCGGTAGCTGGGGCCGTCTACTTCTGGCGCTTGCAGAGTTTGTCATCAAGGACCATCGGACTAACTGTTCGATGTCGAATTCCGCGTCAACCTCGCCGCGTTCGTACAATAACCGCGTACGGTTTCTCACTGAGGAAGAGGAAAGAAATCTCCGAATGGTTATCGAGGCCAAGTGGCCTTTGCACCTTCCCGAGTTAGACCTCGCAATCAACACTGGTTTGCGGAAGGGCAGTCAGTACAGCCTCACGTGGGACATGGTAGACTTTACGGGTCGGATGTTGAACGTTCCGCGGACGAAGAACGAAGAGTCCATACACGTCCCGCTAAATGACGCTGCGGTTGCCGCCCTGAGGGTTGTGCATAACCGGGGCGAAGGCAGAGGCCGTGTGTTCCAGTCGGTGAAGACCGGGGAGCCGCTCGAAAATGGGCGGCACTGGTTCGACAACGCTGTGACCGAAGCGCAGGTCAAGAACTTTCTTTGGCACGACTTGCGACATACATTTGCGAGCCGTCTGCGAATGAAAGGCGCTCCCCTGGAAGATATTGCAGACTTGTTGGGGCATAAGAGTTTGACGATGACGAGACGGTACGCGCATCTGGGTCCGAACAAGCTGCATGCCGTGGTGTCCCTCTTGAGACCAAGTGACACCACAACTGACACCAGCCAGAACGAAGATTCGGACGGTGGCTCGCAAATTGTTGTGCAGTAACCACTTTAGGGGCGTAGCTCAGTGGTAGAGCAGCGGCCTTTTAAGCCGAAGGTCGTGGGTTCGATCCCCACCGCCCCTACCAACCATCTAGTGAACAGCTGTGTGCCGCTCGCTAATCCGTTCATGGTAAACCGTTCGGGAGAGCGAATCTACACGGAGCAATCACGTGTTTCAGGAAATCCAGGTTACTGTTCGACAGCAGAACCGAGTT
>Ga0137362_10001463_pt1 | contig 14616 bp, 15 predicted proteins | sample MadtaG_2_FD_104801 | JGI IMG/M metagenome (GOLD analysis project Ga0137362, IMG submission 104801) | Vadose zone soil microbial communities from Angelo Coast Range Reserve, California, USA - Mad1_100_16 metaG | ecosystem: Environmental > Terrestrial > Soil > Vadose zone | place: USA: California... | reverse complement strand
GCCCGGCATCGGCGCGTCCCGCCTCGCTTCTGAGGTTGCCACCGAGGCGGCGAAGAAGGGATGGTGGGTGCTGAGCGGGCGCTGCACCGAGCAGGACGTGGCGCCGCTGGGCTCCTTCCGTGACGTGCTCACGGCAGCAGTGGCCAGCGCGTCCGCGAGACCGATGCAGGATGCCGTCGGCGGCAACGGCCCTCTGCTCGCCCAGCTGGTGCCGGGCCTCAGGCAGAAGCTGCGCGGACTGGCCCAGCCGCGAGAGGTGCCGGCCGACCAGCTGCGCGAGCACCTGTTCCGCGCGATCTTCGAATTCCTGACCGGCTGCCAGGGCGCCAGGCCGCTCTTGATCGTGCTCGACGACTTGCAATGGGCCGACGACGAGACCGTCCTCCTGCTTCGCGACCTCGCCGAGCGCCTGGGCGGCAGCCGCGTGGTCATCCTCGGCACCTACTGGGAATCCGATCTCGACTCGACGCGCCCGTTCGCAACCGCAGCGTCCCGACTCCTGCGCAGGCGCCGCGCTCAGCGCATCGTGCTGGGCAGGCTCTCGGACCGCGACGTCGAGAAGATGGTGGCGGCGATGGGCGACACTCCGTTGACGCCCGTGCAGGTCATCGGGATCCAGGCCGCGACCGAGGGCAACCCTCTTTTCATCGAGCATTCGTACCTCTACATGGCCGAGTCGGAAACGATGCTCGCCGGCGGCGGGCGAGTGCAGGCGAGCTTTACAGAGGAGGACCTCGAGCTGGCCAACAGCGTGCGCGGCATCATCGGCCGCCGGCTCGAGAGGCTGAGCGAGCCTGCGCAGCGCATGCTGGTCGCGGCGGCGGTCATCGGACGCGATTTCAACATCGCCTTGCTCGAAGCCTTCGGAGAGCTGTCGGGCCACGAGCTCCGTGATGCGATCGACGAAGCGACCCGAAGCCATTTCCTGAGGACGGCGGGGGCGGATCGATTCCGATTCAGTCACGACCTCGTTCGCCAGCGAGTGCTCGCTGCGCTGCCGCTGCCGCGCCTGCAGGCGTACCACCTTGCCGTCGCGGATACGCTCGAGCGCAGCTACGGCAAGAGCGCGAACGAGCGGGCGGCCGAGATCGCCTACCACCTCTACCAGGCGGGCACGTCGGCCGACGCAGCCCGGACGTCGAGCTACCTCGCGCTTGCGGCCACGAACGCGATGGCGGTGGGCGCCTTCGAAGAGGCGCTGCGCCTCATCGAACGAACCCTGCAGCTGCTCCCGGGCGACATGATCCGGGAACGGGCCGAGGCGCTGGCACTGCGGGGCCAGGCATTCTGGGGCCTCGCGCGCAACAACGACGCGAAGGCGGCGTGGAATGGCGCGCTCGGGCGTTACGAGGAGCTGGGCGATACGAAATCCGTGGCGGGAATTCACGCGCGCCTGCACGGGATCGGCGCCGACGGCGCGGTGGCGGAACGGCCAAAGGCTCACGAGCGCCGGCACGATGAGAGGGCAGCGCCCGAGCCGGCCGAGCCGGCCGAGCCCGAGCCCGCGGAGCGCTAGCCCGGCACCTAACCGGTCAGTCGCGCTCCAGGGGGCACCGGTCCATATTCGGCGGGGTCGCCGATGATGGTGGGCAGCAGGCTGCTAAACGTGAGCGTGTACGCGATCACCCCGCCGCCATCGTCAGTCCTGAATGCCGAAGCTTTGTTGACGGTGATCGCCGCCGCCGGTGCGTAGACAAGCCCGATGAACGCGGAGTCGATGGCTGCGCCCAGGAAGTTGGAGCAGGTGTTCGCGGGCGGGTTGCCGTTGCCTGGCTCATATAGCGCCATCCAGTTGTACTGGTAGCCGCTGAAGATCCGGACGTCGCCGTTACTGGTGTCGTTGACGCAGCCGCCGCTCGGGATCACGAATGCAACGGCCCCTGGAGTGATCGCATCTGGGCATGTCGCGAGCGCTCTGGGGACCGTCTGGCACGCGTTCTCGTTGGCCCGATCCCCCGCGGGAGGGGCGGCGCGGTTGGCGTTCTCGTTGGGCAGGTTGCTCCTCAACGGCGCAGTCTCGCCCGAGGGCGGATACGAGCCGGTAACGCCTGGCATCGCAGTGGAGCTGGGGATGAACCCCGACGGGAGGAGGTTCGAGTTGAAGATGGCAGACTCGTTGCCAAGGCTGCACGTGGTCCCCGAGTAATCCGGGCAGCCGGCCGTGTTGTCGTTCTGTCCCATTTCCGGTGGCCCTGGAGTCGGCGGCGGGACGGGGATGCTGCCGGCCAGGCCAAACGGTCCGGCACATGCGTTGCCGGGGAGAGCGGCATACACGTTATATGAGGTCGCGCCCGGAACATTGCTGACCTGAATCTGGATTACCTGGAAGTCACCGACGACGACCGTGTGGCAGTACGATGGCGCGCTCTCGCGCGTGTAGGAGATCCCGTTGTATGTGTCGGTGCGCACGGACGTCAGCACGATGGCCCATGTGCCCTCCCTAGTAATGTTCGGCGAACCGCCAATCCCGCTCACCTGGAAAGCGCCGGCGCAGTTGCCGTCGGTGTTCCACAGCTGGTGGCCAGCGCGCACCGTGTTGTTGTTGTACACGGGCTCGTCCGGTGGCCGGAGCTCGTTGGACACGAACGCGCCGTTGTTCGTGTAGCCGCGCTGCCATTGATAGACACCCCCGGCGAGGAAGTAGCAACGATTGGTGACAAATGCCGGCCCCGGGTCGGACGCGTACGTGCTGGGCTGAAGGACGGCGGTGTTGCCTGGCGGACTGGCGGGGCCTCCCGTCACCGCCGGCTGCGGGTAGTTGGGGTCGACGAAGTTGTAGCCCGACTTCGTCAGGCCGGCGACGTCGGGAAAGGTGCACGGGGTCGCGTTCCCGCTTGGGTAGCACAGCGTCGTGACCCCAGGGACCGACGACTGACAGCGCGCATACACATCGCCGGTGACCTGCGCCGATCCTGCAATGGAGATGGCGCCGCTGGAAACCATGTCGCCGACCACGTACAGCGTGCCGCCGGTAGTGGTGGTGATCGCGTTGCCGGCCATGCCTCCACAGCCCGCCTGGCTCAAGGCCGCGATCGTCGGCGTATACAGCAGGTTGTTGACTCCCCCTGAAGCAGTGGCGGAAAGCCGGGGAATGCTCCCATTGGTCAGGATGCGCGCGAACGCAAGCGTGAGCGACCTGGAGGCGGTGATCGTGAACTGGGTGCCGGCGGGTCCGAGCGCCGTCACGATCTGAGTGAGCACGGTGCCATCGGCGTACCCGGTGCAGTTGATGGTCCGCGGGTTGTGGGTCAAGTCCGGGGCCGCATAGCCGGGGCATGACGGGGCGCTGTAGAGGCGCGCGTTGGCGCCGAAGCTGGCCGTCGCCGCCTGCTCCGCGAGGATGTAGCTGCCCGTTTGCTGAAGGTTGTCTCCGGCCGCGAGCGCGGCCGCATCGACGGCGGCCTGGAGGTCACGGCGCAGCGCATAGGCGCGCGACCCGTCGATCGCGAGCGCCGCCATGCCCACCACGACCGCCAGCATGATGGCGATGAGGACAATCGCTTGGCCGCGTTGAGATCGCGGGGGGGACAGAGTCCCCCGCCGCGGACCCACCCCTCTCCTCGGCAACGCTGGGTGGCGTTTGGAAGGTGCACGATTGGGGGACGGCCGGAATAGATCCGGCCTAAGGCTCCACTCGGCATTGACTACGAAAGTGTTCATCAATACTCGGTCTTGAAGATGGCCGTCGCGGTGATGACGATGTGATTGGCGGTGGCCTGCGCTACCACCGGGGTGATGAGGATCAGGTTGAAACGGATCGTCACCTGCAACGGGGCGTTGCCGGCAGCCGGATTGGTCGCGCTGCACGAACCGGCGGCGGCGGCCGAGTACTCGCCGCCGGGCGCATTCATCGGCGGATTGGTCTCGACCGTTGACGGCGGAGTGGGCTCCGTTACATAGACCCAGGCAGTGTTGTCCGGAGGCGTCGCACTGCTGATCGGCCCTTGCGGACACGGCTCCGAAGCCTGGACGCCGGCCAGCTGGGATACGACGGTGGTCAATACGTCCGCGTTCGTGGGCAGGCGGTCGGGCGCTTGCACCGCGGTGCGAGCCCCCTCGCGAGCGGCATGGCCCATGGTGTCGTAGTAGAAGACCGCCCTCCCGATGTCGACGATGCCGAAAAGCAGCAGCAACAGCACGGGTGAGATGAGCGCGAACTCGATCAGCGCCTGGGACTCCTGGCCCGCGAATTTCGGCAGGCGGGGTCTCACGGGCCCTGCACCGTGATGTGCTCGTTGGCGGCCATGTGGAAGGTACCGAACTGGGCGCTGATCAACGGGGTCAGCGGCCCGTATGAGTAGAGGACGATCACGTTGAGGTCCTGCAGGCTCTGGTTGAGGGGAGGGCTGGTGAAGTCGATCCCCGGCGTGTTGTCGTAGCAGATGTAGAGCCAGACGTGGTTCGCGCTCGCGGGGTAGGCGGAGGCCGCGTACGGTGGGTTGTGATAGGCGTTGCCGTCAGTCGGGGCCGGGCAGGTCGTGCTCGGGTTCTTGAGGGTCGAGGCCGGCAGCGAGCTCGCGGTCAGGGCGGAGTCGACCACACCCTGGATCTGCCCGTCAGTCAGGAATGTGTGCGCAAGATTGGGCGCATCGAACCGGGCGCCGTAGCGAGCCCCTTCGCGGGCCGCGCTCGAGAGCACCTCCGACACCGCGACGGCCCGACCGATGTCGATCAGCCCGCCAATGATGAGCATCAGGACCACGGACGACAGGGCGAACTCCACCATCGACTGCCCAGACTGGCTCTTCCTAGCAGGGCGCGAAGGGGTACTTAACTGTGACGGCACCGCGGATATCTTGCCTATGATGGGTCGGCCTTGAGCACTTTTAGGGCCCTGACCTCCAGGCGCCCGTTCACCCTCCTCGGAATTGTTCTGGCTTTGCTCGTGATCGGGGCCTTCGTGCTCGTGGCCCTGAACGCCGGCACGGCGAGCAACGTCCCATACCAGTCGGTGGTGATCGCCACCAAGGACCTGGCGCCCCGCCTGCCGATCGACGCCGCCTCGCTCGACGTCAGGAGGATCCCGGTCGCCTCCAACTATCCACAGGTCTTCTTCGGCAAGATCACGGACGTCCAGGGCATGATCCCCTTGGTAACGATCCTGTCAGGGCAAGCGATCACTTCCAACGAGGTCGTGCGGGCGAGCCAGGCGCTGGGCTCTCAGTCGGAGTATCTGCCCATCCCTTCGGGCTTCGTGGCGCTGACCATCCCCACCAGCGAGCAGCAGGGTGTCGCCGGTTTCATCCAGCCCGGCGATTACATCTCTGTGATTGCGACGGTATCGAGTGCCGGCCACGTCGCCTCGATGACGATTTTCACCAACCTGCATGTCATCCGTGTCGGTGAGGGCAGCTCGAGCGGAACCTCGTCAGGGGCCAGCAGCCTCACCGTCGTCGTCACCCAGTGCCAGGCGGAGATCATCACCTGGTTCCTGCAGTTCGCCGCGATGAAGTACTCGCTCGAGTCCTTCCATGACTATCTGCAGCCCGACAACACGGCCAAGGATCCGGGTTGCCCCAGCATCGACTCGGCCAAGGGGGTCACGCTGCCGATCATCCAGAAGGCCTACCCGACCCTGTTTTAGGCAATGGACCTCAGGAGCCTCTTGGCGGTAGCGGTGCCCATGGCGGCGGCAATCGCGGTGTTCTTCTGGAGCCTCGACCGCATCCGCAAGGAGCGCACTCGCGCCGACGATGTCCAAGCCCCTCCACGGGCGACCCCAAGGGAGCTTGTAGAGCGGCTCCTTCGCCCGGCGGCCGACAGCTTGAGCCTCAGACGAAGCGTCCGCGGCCGTCCCACGCTGACCGAAGACCTCGCGCGCGCCGGGCTCAACATCACGCCGGCTGAGTACCTCCTGATCCGCATCGGAGCCGTGGCGCTGGGGGCCTTGATCGGCCTGTTCCGCTTCGGCATCTCCATCGGTCCGATCGTGATCGCCGCCGTGGGCTTTGTCGTCCCGCCTCTCGTCGTCAACTACCTACAGGGGCGCCGCCAGAACATGTTCAACGAGCAGCTGGGCGGGATGCTGCAGCTGCTGTCCAACTCGCTCAAGACCGGTTATGCAATCGACCGAGCGCTCGAGACCGTCGCCTCCAAGTCACAGCCACCGGTCTCGACCGAGTTCGAGCGGGTGGCCACCGAGATCACCCTCGGCACGTCGGTGGAGGATGCGCTGAGTGCGCTCCTGCTGCGGATCAACAGCCCAGACCTCGAGTACATCGTCACGGCCATCCTTCTGCACACTCGTGTCGGAGGCAACCTTGCCGAAGTGCTCGACAACATCTCCGACACTCTTCGCGACCGCGTCCAGACCAAGCGCGACATGAGCGTGCTCACGGCTCAGTCGAGAGCTTCCGCCACCATCATCACCGGTCTGCCCATACTCCTCGGGCTGGGCCTTTACGTGTTCGTCCCGGGCTACTTTGCCCCAATGACCAGCACTTTTGTCGGGTACGTCCTGCTCGGTGTCGCGGGCCTGCTGATCCTGATCGGCAACATCATCATCCGGCGCATGACCGCGTTGCAGGCTTGAGCACCACAGTCCTCGTCGCCATCAGTGCGGGCGTCATCTGCGCGATCGTGGTCGTCGCCTACTTCGTCGCCATCGATCAGACCAAGCCCGTCGCCGCCACCAACGGCGCGTGGGCACCACCGCCCGTGCGCACCACGTGGATCAAGCAGCTCGAAGCTCTGGCCCGGCCTCTCGCCTCGCGCATGCCAGCCCACGAGACAGCCCCATTGCGCCAGAAGCTGAGCCGCGCCGGTGACCCCGGCGGCCTCACCCCGGCCGGGTTCCAGGCAGTTCGCTACGGGGTGGCGGCGCTGTTCGCCATCATCGGGCTCAGTCTCGGGCTGCTCATAAGCCTGCCTGTCCCCACGCTCGTGCTCGCGCCGCTAGCGGGCGCGGTCGCGGCCTTCGTCGGCTACTGGACGCCCAGGCTGTGGCTCGAACAGCGAATCTCACAGCGGCGCCACCAGATCGAGCGCTCGCTCGCGGAGGCCACCGACCTGCTGACGCTGGTCGTGGAGTCCGGGATGAGCCTCGACGAAGGACTCCTCAGCATCACGGAACGGTTTCACAACGCGCTTGGCGACGAGATCGGGAAGGTGCTGCGCGAGATACGGCTCGGCCGGCCTCGTATGGCCGCGCTCGAGCATATGGCCGAGTCGACCGGTGTCGCCGACCTCCATCACCTCATCGAATCGATCGTGCAGTCAGACCAGATGGGCGTACCCATCGCTAGGCTGTTGAGGGTGCAGGCGATGGAGATGCGCCGGCGCCAGCGCCAGACCGCGCAGGAGCGGGCCGCATCGGCCTCGTCCCGAATGGTTTTCCCGATGGTCGGATGTATCTTCCCGGTGCTCTGGATCGTGCTCCTGGGTCCGGCGATCATCCAGATCCTGAAATCCCTGCATTAGGAACGGTCGGACGCCGGGCCTAGATGATCTGAGAGTAGCGGTCGAAGACTTCCCGCAGGTCGCCCGGCGGCTCTACCCGATGCTTCTTCATCGTCTCGAACAAGCTAAGGATGTGCCTCACGCCGGCCAGGGTCACGCCTTTCTCGCGCGTCAGGTGCTGGATGACCTGGACCTTGCTGATGTCCCGCTGCGAGTAGCGGCGCCGGTTGGTCGAGGTGCGGTAAGGCTCGATGAGGCCGGCATCCTCATAAAGCATGAGCGTGCGCGGGTGGGTCTCCAGGATCTCCGCCGCCACACTGATCGTGTACAGCGGCTTGTCGAGATCGCCGAACGACGGCTGAGGGCCACGAGAGCTGCCTCGACCGCCCACCGGGTGCGCCATGGCCCACCAATCCTAGGCCGCTAGCCGGCCTTTCTACGACGTTTATCCGCCCGGCCCCAAAGGCTCTCGAGGTCGTAGTACGAACGCTCGCCAGGCAGGAAAACGTGGGCGAGCACCGAGTCGAAGTCGAGCAGGATCCAGGTGGCGTCGTCGTAACCGTCCACCGCTATCGGCCTGAGCTGGCGGTCCTTGGCCGCAGCGACCATCCCGTCGGCGATGGCACGCACCTGACGGTCGGTCTCCCCCTCACAGATGACGAAGTAGTCCGCAATCGAGGTCTTGTCGCGGACGTCGATGACGACGGCGTCCCATGCCTTCTTGTCGACCGCCGCGCCTCGCAGCAGCCGGGCCAGCTGCAGGGACGTCGGTGCTCGTGAGATCCGGGGCAATTTATTCAGCGTACAGGTGATGCGTTGCGATGTACCGCTCGACCGCGGGCGGCACCTTGCCCACGATCGAACGCCCGCCTTTGATGTCTTTGCGGATGGTGCTGGCCGACACGTCGGGGGTGCGGTCCGGGCAGACGGTCACCCCGTCGCCGTCGAGGCCTGCCGCCTCGAGGTCCGCTGGTTGTGGCGACCCGCTGCCGGGGCGCGCCACCACCACGATCGTCGCGAGCTCACGAACCTTTTCGGGCTGGTGCCACGTGCTGAAGAGCCTGGCCGCGTCCCACCCCAGGATGAGGAACAGCGCCGCACGCGGATCGAGTGAGTGCAGGTCGGCAAGCGTGTCCGACGTGAACGACACGCCGGCGCGGCGCAGCTCGAGGTCCGAAACAGCGAAGCGCGCGTCATCGGAAGTGGCGAGGCGGGTCATCTCGAGCCGGTGCTCCGCGCTCGCGGCCGCCGAGGGGCGATGGGGCGGCTGGCCGCTGGGCATGAAGAGGACGCGGTCGAGACGCGCGCAATCGATCGCCGCCGTCGCGGCCGCCAGGTGCCCGACGTGAATGGGATCGAACGTCCCACCCAGCACTCCGATGCGTCCATCCATCGAGCTCAAGGCTGATATTCGAACTCGATACCGCCGATACGGACCGTGTCCCCAGGCTCGACCCCGGCCCCCTCCAGGGCCTCGTTGACACCGAGGCGGTCGAGCTCGGTCTGGAAACGTTCAAGCGAACCTTCGGAATCGAGGTTGGTGTGGGCGACCAGGTGCTCGACGCGACCGCCCTGCACCTCGAACCCCCAAGCCTTGCGTTCTACGACGAGATTGGTGCCGGTTACCGGCAGCTTGATCGTCGCCGGACGGGCTGGCGTCGTCGGTTCCGGTGCGGTCGCGATTGCGCTCACCATCGCGTTCCTCAGCTCAGGCAAGCCGGCCCTGGTCAACGCGGATGCGAAGTAAACCCCCTTGCGCCTCGAACGTTTGCGAAGCTCCTGCGTCTCTTTCAGGTCGAGCTTGTTGACGACTGTGATGTGTGGGCGGCGTGCTAGCTCAGGCGAAAAGCTCGCGACCTCGGCCATCACCGCCTCCACGTCCTTCCAAGGATCGGCCGACGAGCCGTCGACGACATAGACGAGGACGCGCGTGCGCTCGGCGTGGCGCAGGAATCGGTGTCCCAGCCCGGCGCCACGCGATGCGCCCTCTACCAGGCCGGGGATTTCTGCGACGACGAAACGGCCACCTTCGGACTCGGCCACGCCCAGCGCGGGATCCAGGGTGGTGAAGGGGTAGTTCGCCACCTGCGGCCGCGCGGCCGTGAGCGCGGCCAGCAGCGACGACTTACCGGCGTTCGGCGCGCCCACCAGACCCACGTCGGCGATCAACTTCAGGTCGAGGGTGGCAGCGATCTCCTCGCCTTTCAACCCGGGCTCCGAATAGTCAGGCGCTCGCCGCCTCGAGCTCTTGAAGTGCACGTTGCCGCGACCGCCGGCGCCGCCTCGCGCCACCACGGCGCTCGCTCCCGGCTGGGCCAGATCCGCGATCAGCCCGCCTTCAGAGTCGAGCACCAGCGTGCCGACCGGCACCTCGAGCAAGAGGTCGGCGCCCGTGTGGCCCGTCTTGCGCCCGCCCGCCCCATCCGCGCCGGGTTCGGCCTGCCAGCGCGAACGCCGCTTGTAGAGGGACAGGTCGGTGAGCTGGGTGGTCGCCTTCAGCGCGATCGAACCACCGCGCCCCCCGTCGCCGCCGTCCGGGCCGCCGCGGGGTACGAAGGGTTCGTGGCGGAAGGAGGTTGAGCCGCGACCGCCGTGCCCGGCGCGCAGGACCACGTGCGCCGAATCAACGAACGCCCGACCGCGGCGGCTGGTGGCTTTACTGCGTGACGATGCTGACGCGCCGGCCGTCCTTGCCCACCCGCTCGTATCGAACCTGGCCCGGGACGAGTGCAAACAGCGTGTGGTCGCGGCCCAGTCCGACCCCGGTGCCGGGGCCGATCCTGGTCCCGCGCTGCCGGACGAGGATCGCGCCGGCATCCACCGCCTGCCCGGCGTAGATCTTCACGCCCAGCATCTGCGGGTTGGAGTCGCGACCGTTGCGGGAGGAGCCGCCGCCTTTCTTGTGTGCCATCTGTTTATTTAGTGTCCTGCTTCTTGCGGGTGGCGCGCTTCGGCTTCTCCGCCTCTGCCTCTACCTTCGTCTCAGTCTCCGCCTCAGCAATGACTTCCGCCTTCGCCTCCGGCGCCTTGGCGCCGCGCTTCGATGACGGCTTGCCCTTCGAGGGCTTGGTCTCGGTCTCGACCTCGGTTCCGGTCGCCACAGTCAGCCCGCCGACCGCCAGGATCTCCAGAGCCGTGTAGTCCGCTCGGCCGCCCCGATGCACCCGCACGCGCTTCTTGGACTTGTACCTCAGGGTCTCGATCCGCGGGCCGCGGCTGTGCGCCAGCACCTTGGCGTCGACGACCATCCCCGCGATTACGGGCGAGCCGACGTTGATATCGGAGCCGTCGCGGACGAGCAGCACGCGATCGAGCTTCACCGACGAGCCGGGCTCGGCGGGGAGGCGGTCGACCAGGACCTTGTCTCCCGGCGCTACGCGGTACTGCTTGCCGCCGCTGACGATGACGGCCGACAACGATGCATCAGGCTTGGGCACGAAGGGTGATATTACCGGAGAGGAGGGGTCGCGGTTGGACCAGCAGCGGGCGGCGCAGCATCACCGACTGGACCACGCCGAGGGCGGCCAGCGTGGTCACAGTCGCCGATCCGCCGTACGAGATCAGGGGCAGGGAGATGCCCGCGATCGGCAGGAGGCCGATGTTCATGCCGACGTTCTCGACCACCTGCGCGAAGATCATCACGAAAACGCCACCCGCAACCAGCGCTCCGAAACGGTCTGGAGCCAGCGCCGCTGAACGCAGCAGCCTGATGAGCAGGATTCCGAACATCGCCAGCAGCAGCAGCGAGCCGAGGAGCCCGAACTGCTCCGCGAAGACGGCGAACACGAAGTCGGTCGCGCGCTCGGGCACAAAGCCCAGCGTCCCCTGCAGTCCATGGAGCCAACCCTGGCCGAACAGCCCGCCGGCGCCGACGGCGATGCGGGCCTGAAGCAGGTTGTAGCCGGCCCCAAGCGGGTCAGAGCCTGGATTCAGAAAGATGTCCAGGCGGCGCCGCTGGTAGCCGTGTAGGAGATGGGGCAGCAACGGCATCACCACCGCCGCGCATACGGCGAGCGACCCCAGCTGCACGATGCGCGCGCCAGCCAGAAAAAGCAGCCCCACGAGCACCGCCATGACGACGATGGTCGTGCCGAGGTCCGGCTGGGTGAGGATGAGGGCGGCCACCGGCGCCACCAGCGCCAGCGCGCCGATGAATCCACGCCATGATGGCCTGGCCAACCGGCTGAGATATGCCGCCAGGACCACCACCAGCATCAGCTTGGACAGCTCCGACGGTTGCAAAGGAAATCCGCCGATCGACAACCAGCGCTGCGCGCCGAGCGCCGTCCGGCCGACGAGGCGCACGGCCAGGAGCAGGCCCAGCATCGCCAGGTAAAGCCAGGGCGCGAGGGTGTACAGCCGGCGGTAATCGAAAGCCGCCGCGGCTGTGTAGGCCGCCGCGCCCAGAGCCACCCACACAAGCTGCCGCACCCAGTCGGCGTGCGCGCTGTACACGGTCATCAAGCCCAGCACGACTAGCATTCCCGCGAGCAGCGGCTGGAGGTGGTCGAGCCTTTGCCACGCGGTCGGCCTCATGCCGGCGGCAGCGGACTCGTCGCGCGGATCGCGGCGTGGTTGTTGAGGTTGAACTGCATGATGTCGACGCCGATGGGCGCCGCTTCGACCTCGGACAGCTCGCCTTCCTCGACGAAGACCGACATTGCGATGTCTGGCCGCGCGAACGGTGCGAAGAACACGAACCACGCATGCGTCGGGGTATTGAGTCCGCTCCCGCCCCACTGCGCAGTGCCGGTTTTGCCTCCGCCGTCGGCGGGCACCCCTGCGGCGCGGAACCAGTAGTTCATGTTGTACGGGCGGTTGATCTCCTCGCGCATGCCCTCACGAACGGCTTGCAGGTTGTCTGCCGACGCGGGCACGGTGCCGAGCACCCGTCGCTGCTGGGCCGGGGTCACGCGACCCGATGCGTCGCGAACCAGATGGACGAGCGTCGGTTCCAGCACGGCGCCACCATTGGCGAGGGCGGCCACGTAGACGGCCTGGTTGAGCGGCGTCGTCAGCAGCGCGGATTGACCGATGCCGAATGTGATCGTGTCACCCAGAGTCCAGCGACAGGGGTCCGCGTTGAGGTCGGGCACGCCGCAAGTCAGCTGCTTCCAGATGCGGTCGGGCACGAGCCCCGGCTGCACGCCGGGCATCTCCAGGTTCTTGGCCTGCCCGAAGCCGAAGGCGCGCGCGTAGCGCGCGAGCGTGACGTCGCCGACCATGGCCGCGACCTGATAGAAAAATGTGTCGCACGAAACGGCAAGCGCCTTGGCCACATTCATGGAGCCGAGGTCGTAGCCGGCCCAGTTGTGATAGACCCAACCGCCGTACGACAGATAACTCGGACAGCCGAGCATCGTCTGCGGTGTGATCTTGCCCTCTTGCAAGCCCGCGATGGCGGTGACCATCTTGAAGGTCGATCCAGGCGCGTACTGGCCCGCGATGGCGCGGTTGAGCAGCGGCCGGTCAGGATTCGTGAGCAGCCGGTTGTAGGCCGCCTGCGAGATGCCGTGAGTGAAGAGGTTGGTGTCGTAGCCCGGGAGGCTGACCAACGCAAGCACCTCGCCCGATTGCGGATCGACCACGATCGATGCGCCCGCCGTCTTGCCATCCCGACTCAGGCCGTCCGCCAGGGCGTGAGCCGTCGCCCTCTGGAGTGACGCATCGATGGTCAGGTAGACGGCGTGCCCCGCCACCGGCGGCTGCATGGCGATCGTCTTCACGATCTGTCCGCGTGCGTCGACCACGACATCGGCCCAGCCGTCGGACCCGCGAAGTATCGATTCCAGGCCGGCTTCCACGCCCACCTTTCCGACCAGCTCGTCGGGCTGATAGCCGAAGGGCTGGAGCCGCTGGAGGTCCGCATCGTCGAGCGGACCTACATAGCCGATGACATGTCCGAAGGTCAGCGGTTCGGCGTAGGTGCGCACTGCATGGTGTGCGATCGAAGCCCCCGGCAGCGACGGCAGCCGCTCGTTGATGGCGAGGGCCTGTGCCTCGCTGAGGTCAGTTCCCATCCGGGCCGGACTGAACGGATCGGCGACCGCGAGCGAGGCTTCCAACCGGTCCTCCGGCTGTCCGGCCAGCGTGGCCAGGGCGGCGAGCTCGGCGGCGCGCGGTCGCGCATCGGTGGGGAGGTCCGCGGGTACGACCTGGAGGTTCCAGACCGGCGTGTTCTGCACCAGGGCCACCCCATGGCGGTCGTAGATGATCCCCCGGTCGGCTTCGAGGACCGTGCGGTGAACTGTGTTCGACCGCGCAAGCGCCGCCAGGGTCGACGAGTCGTACACCTGGAGCTGCGCGAGCTTGAGCGCAAGCACGCCGATCATCAGCACGACGACTCCGGCCGCGGCAACCATCCTCACAGACCAGCGCGGCCGAGGAGCGATGCCTCCCAGCTCGACCAATCGGCCCAAGCCCCAGAGAGGTTCGTTCATGCGGCTGTCTGCTCCCAATGAAGGCCGCCGGTGACTCGTCGCAGGGCCATGAGCGCCGGGGGCATCAACGCCGCGTTGTAAAGACATGCTGCGAACGTGAGCTGGAGCGCGGTGCGAAGCGGCGGGATGGGCAGGCCGAGCGCATCATCCGCACCGATGAGCACCAGCGAGTAGAGGATCGTGCTCACGACCGCGGCGGCCGCGGGGTGGAATGGGCTCTCGCGGTCGAAATTGCGCGCCCAGAAACCGGTCGCGTAGGCGCCGGCGAGCAGTGCCAATGAGTGCGGCCCCAGCGGTCCGGGCGCATTGAGGTCGAGCAGGATGCCGCCCACGCACGCCCAAAGCAGCCCGGCGCGAGCTCCCTGCGTCCACGTCAGCCCGACCACCGCGATGAGCACCAGGTTGGCGAACGCCCCGGCGATCTCGAGCTGCGCCGCCCACGTGACCTGGACCAGCGCCGCTGCCACTATCAAAACCAAACCGGCCACTAGGCGCACGGCCGGAAGCCTCGGCGAGAGATTCGGTGACCAGGTGGTCCAGATGCTAGGCGCGGCCGAGCACCGGAACGCGCGCATTCGTGGATGCGCAAGCGAGGAGCGCAGGCCGCAACAACGCAGATGGGCCGCATGGGCGCCGAAGATCCGGCGCCTGCTTCCGGCCGGGTGGCTGATTTCATGAGGGGGTGAAGTCAGTGACCACGATGACGAGGCTCAGCGTCGCGGGATCGTTGACCCAATCGACGAGCGCCGCGTCGACCGTGGCCGCATCGCTGTGGGTG
>Ga0137362_10001454_pt1 | contig 14643 bp, 9 predicted proteins | sample MadtaG_2_FD_104801 | JGI IMG/M metagenome (GOLD analysis project Ga0137362, IMG submission 104801) | Vadose zone soil microbial communities from Angelo Coast Range Reserve, California, USA - Mad1_100_16 metaG | ecosystem: Environmental > Terrestrial > Soil > Vadose zone | place: USA: California... | reverse complement strand
TCTGCCTTGAAGGTAATAATCAGAAGCAGGCGGATTTTCTTTCTCGTATGTTGGCGGAAGTCAACCCGGCGCGAATCCATAGTTTGCACCTCTTGATATCCGTGCTCAGCCGACCGGAGCACCTGGACTTATTCGAACGGAAGATCGCTAACCGCGTGGATTTTTCATTTTCCGGACCACAGTCCGTACGCTTGGCGGAGATGGTCTCGGATTGCCGCATTCAGATTGGCGCAATTCACACCTATCTGGAACTTTTTGGCCGATACTTCGTCGATTTAACACCGGATGTTTCGTTCATCGCAGCTGACAGCGCCGATAATGAAGGAAATCTTTATACTGGCGCGAATACCGAAGAAACGCCACTGATCGTCGAAGCCACAGCGTTTCGTGATGGAGTTGTGGTGGCGCAAGTGAATGAGATTAGTAAGTCGATTCCACGCGTCGACATTCCCGCCTCATGGGTGGACCTCGTTGTGGTGGCAGACCGCCCGTATGCGATCGAACCATTGTTTACGCGCGATCCCGCGCTCATAACTGACGTTCAGATTTTGATGGCGATGTTGGTAATCCGAGGGATCTATGAAAAGCACGGTGTCCGCACACTGAATCACGGCATCGGCTTTGACACGGCAGCCATTGAGTTACTGCTGCCGACCTACGGTGAGTCCCTGGGACTACGCGGTAAGATATGCACGCACTGGGTTCTCAATCCGCACCCCACGCTGATTCCAGCAATTGAAAGCGGCTGGATTAAAAGTGTGCACAGCTTTGGAAGCGAAGTAGGGATGGAGCGTTACGTCGCCGAACGTCCCGATATTTTCTTCACCGGCTCCGATGATTCCCTGCGCTCTAACCGCGCGTTCAGCCAAATGGCTGGTTTGTATGCCACCGATCTGTTCATTGGCTCGACCTTGCAAATGGACGGGAAAGCAAACTCCTCAACAGCGATTGCCGGCAGGATCGCTGGTTTTGGGGGCGCGCCGAATCTGGGAAGCGATCCACACGGCCGACGTCATACCACAGCCGCTTGGCTGGAGATGACCTCAGAGACTGGAGACCAGGCACGCGGGCGGAAACTCGTTGTGCAACTCGTGCAAACTTTCCGCGACGGGATGCAGCCCACATTTGTGGAGACACTCGATGCAGTAGTAGTGGGCAGGAACGCGGGACTAGCTTTGCCGCCCATCATGATTTATGGAGACGATGTTACGCACGTCGTGACAGAAGAAGGCATCGCATATTTATACCGCGTGACAGATTTGCGGGAACGCCGTGCCGCGCTTGCGGCGATCGCCGGAGTAACAGCGCTTGGCTCAGAGAGCTCGTTTGAGCAAAGAGCTGATTTGAGAAAACGCGGGATTGTCGCCCTTCCTGAAGATTTAGGGATTAGGCGACCAGCCGCTCGACGTTCGCTGCTGGCGGCGCAAAGCGTGAAGGACTTAGTGGAATGGTCCGGGAATCTTTATAGTCCGCCCGCGAGATTTCGGAGCTGGTAATGTCCTGCGTCTATGTTCATCCAAATCCGTCAGAGAGCGAGCGGCTGGCCAGCGTTCGCTGGCTCGCGGATGCGGCCGTTCGCATGTTGGTGGAAGAAGCTGATCTGACACCCAAACCCGGCCTCGTGGACACGCGAGGTTCTGGCGCGCATCCGGATATGAATCTCGAAATGCTGCATCGCTCGGCTTATTCGCTGCTCGCTACGTTCACGGCAATCGCCAGCAGGGCGTTCGGAGCCGAGGAAAGTATCTCGCTGCGCGAGAGCCTGTCTGAAATTGGTCGCCAAGGCGAGCGAACCATGTTGCAAATAACGGGCGGTGTGAATACTCACCGCGGCGCGATATGGACGCTCGGCTTGTTAATCGCAGGTGCAGCCATGCTTACCGGCAAGGAGCAATCTGCCGAGAAGATATGCGCAAAAGCGGCGCGAATCGCACGGCTGCCCGACTCGTATACCTCGAACGTCCAAACTCACGGACGGCGAGCACATTGCCAATATGGCGTGCGCGGAGCGCGTGGAGAAGCAGAAGGTGGGTTCAGACACGTGGTGGAGATCGGTTTGCCAATGTTGAAAAACTCCAGACTACAAGGGCTGGCAGAAGAACACGCAAGACTGAATGCGCTCGTCGCCATCATCGCAGAGCTCAACGACACATGCTTGTTGCATCGCGGAGGACTTACCGCGCTGATCTTGGCGCGTCGCGGCGCCATGAGGATTCTAGATTTGGGTGGAGTGGCGACCGATGAAGGGTCTTGCGCAATGCAGGAACCGCATCGTCAGTTGGTTCAGTTACAAGCATCGCCCGGAGGAAGTGCGGACCTATTGGCGGGAGTGCTTTTTCTGGATTATATCGAAAGCAATCTTGTTTGAGCGGGGGAAAAGCAATTGGAAACATTACATTTCAAATTTCCTGCTGGGCGACAGTCGCTTGCACGCAAAGCCCAGGTTGGAGTAGTGGCTTCGGGAAATCTCGAGGTCCTAATGGAACCAGGGTCTCCGGCAGGTTCAACAGTTCGCGTTCGAACGAACGTCGCTGGATTCCAAGACCAGTGGTTGTCGATCTTTCGAACGTTTTTTGAGCGCCATGACGTTGCGGCCGTGATTGAGATCAACGACGGCGGGGCATCGCCTCCCACCGTGCAGCTGCGCCTCGAACAAGCGCTGGAAGAATCCCGGCAATGAAAGATAGAAGCTATGCTGAAAAGAGCGCTCGCGAACGCGCGATAGCAGTGCTCGATCCCGGAACCTTCAGGGAACTGGTAGACCCATTTGCACGGATGGAATCGCCACACTTGCCGATTCAAGGATTAGTTCCGCAAAGCGACGACGGGCTGGTCATCGCACGCGGCAAGGTCAGGGACAAGGATTCACTCATACTCTCGCTGGAAGGGGGTTTCCAGGGCGGGTCCGTTGGAGAAGTGAACGGTGCCAAGATCGCTGGCGCACTGGAAGTTGCGCTTAAGGAGGTCCGAGCCGGGAAGCTGATTTTCCCGGTGTTGCTTTTGGACACTGGTGGAATCCGCCTGCAAGAAGCAAACCTGGGTTTGTTGGCAATCAGCGAAATTCACTCCGCAATGGTTGCCCTGCGCGACTTCGTGCCGGTCATTGGCGTGATCGCGGGACGTGTCGGCTGTTTCGGAGGGATGGGTATCGCGGCAGCTTTAAGCAGTTTTCTGATAGGCACCGAGATCGGCAGGCTCGGACTCAATGGTCCAGAGGTGATCGAGCAAGAAGTGGGCGCGACCGAGTTTGATTCCCGAGACCGAATACTCATCTGGGAGACGATTGGCTGCCGCCGAAGATTCGACATGGGCCAAATCGATAAACTTGTGGACGATTCGGTCGATGCGGTGGCGTCTGCGGTTGGAGAGCAGATCAGTTTTGGAGCGCTTCGACCAGCAGGTGTGGGGCTGACGAGGAGTCGTGATTTCGCCCAGCAACTGCAAAAGATACACGAATATCCCATGCTAGATCGGATGACATTGAGTGCTGCATCCTCGCCGCGCAGCCGCGGGCTTCAATGGTTCAACGCACTCGTAAGAAATTACGTCCCGGTCACAACAGGAAAATCGGTCTTGGTTGAAGATGTGCAGTGGGGTAAAGAACTTGTTCGCGCCATAAGCGTGGTTCCCAATCCTAATGCTCGATTTCCGCAGGCGCGCCAAGGGCAAATGGGACTTGAAGAAGGGTGGGGAATTGCTCAAGCCATTTGGGAAGCGATTAAGAGTGATGAAGGGGGAACGCGACGTGCATTGTTGGCGATCGTCGACGTTCCCGGTCAAGCATTTGGATTTCACGAAGAAGCTCTGGGAATTCACCTTTCGCTGGCTGCTGCCGTGGACGCGTATATCGCTGCCCGTGAACTTGGGCATCCGATCGTCACGCTAATTGTTGGGAAGGCCATTTCGGGTGCGTTCCTGGCGCATGGATTGCAGGCCAGCGAAATTCTGGCGTTGGACGATGAAACCATCGAGATTCACGTTATGTCCGAAGCGTCGGTCGCGCGGGTCACGCGCCGTAGCCCCAAGGAAGTATCCGAGCTGGCCCGAATCGCTCCCTCCACGGCACGCAATGTGCGATCGTTTGCCGGACTGGGCGGCGTTGATCGGCTGCTAAGAGTGAACAATCCCGATCTACCTGATGCCCAATCAGTGGAAAATGTTCGCAGTGAGATACTGGAAGCGATTCAACGAGTTCGCGAGGTTCCGAAAGAGCCACGGACGCGTGTTGATCTGCACTCGGCGGACGTCACGCGAAAGATGTCTCGCCGAGTGCGGCAAGAAATAGAAACTGAATGGGTAGCAATGACGCCGTGAGAGTTCATGATCTTTTGTGGGTTTCGAAGCACACGGAATTGCTGTCGGTGGGCCAGCCAGCGTGGGTCCGAGACACACTTACGCAATCCTCGGTCGTCGTGGTGCGGCGTGCTGAGGCACCACCTGGATTTATTGCGGTAGGAATTAGAGGCAGAAGCCGGGAACAGCGTCATGCTGCGTTTTTGCGAAAAGACGATGTTCTTGCGTGCACAACTCCGGAGTCGCTGGCCACAGAGCAGGTGTGGCATGAATCTTCGGCCGCTCTGCCATTAGCGCTGTTACAGGCTTTAGAAAGGGTCAGCGAATTCAGCAAGAGAAAACATCTGGTCTGGGGGCCGATTGGTAGCGTCGGCTACCAACTCGCGTCAGGGATACCAGCGGCGAGCGCTACGAGTGATCTAGATATGCTAGTCCGGTGCGATGACTTCCTAAATCACACATGCCTTCGTGCGCTCCGCGCGATCCATCCCGGCCGCGTGCGCGTCGATGTGATTCTCGAAGGCCCACAAGGAGCGGTGGCTCTCGAGGAATACCTGCAAAATCGACATGCATTGATCAAGACCATCAGGGGTCCGCGCATCGAAACGTTCAAGTGGTAAATACAGCGAAGAGAATGGACGCATTAAGTATATTTAATTTTGCGTTCAGGTCTGGCCGCAAGGTTTCGAACTAAACTCAGCGCCTAACGCCCGCGAATTTCCAAGGAACTCATGCTTACCGAAATCAACGATCAGAAAGGCGGCGGTCTGCCTCAGAGAGGCCGGGGCTATGCGATCGCCGCTGGAATCCTGGGCTGGACACTGGACGCGTTTGATTTTTTCGTTGTGATTTTCTTGGTTGATACGCTGGCGGGGCATTTTCACGTGGGGAAAAGCTCAATAGTTTTGAGCATTGGCGCCACGTTAGCGATGCGCCCAGTAGGTGCTTTGTTATTCGGAACGCTGGCCGATCGCTACGGACGGCGGAAGCCGCTGATGGCTGTCGTCGCATATTTTTCACTGATAGAAGTTTTGAGCGGTCTCGCGCCGACCTATCCGATATTCCTTGTCTTGCGGCTGCTATATGGAATCGGCATGGGAGGATTCTGGGGAGTTGGCGCGTCGCTTACCATGGAGAGTGCGCCGGGACGCTGGCGGGGTCTGCTTTCCGGCTTGCTGCAGGGAGGGTATCCGCTGGGTTACTTGCTTGCTGCCGTGGCGGCACGGTTGATCCTGCCCGCTTGGGGTTGGCGGGCAATGTTTTGGGCAGGGCTGGTGCCGGGCGTCATCACCATGTTCATTGCGTACAAATCTCCAGAGTCAGAAGCTTGGAAACAACACCGAGTTCCCAATGTATGGGGCATCGTCAGAGTTGTGTGGGATCATCGCAAGAGTTTTGCGTATCTCGTGCTGATGCTGACATTAATGATCTGCCTGTCCCATGGAACTCAAGATCTCTATCCTGATTTTCTAAAGACGGCGCACCACATTTCGCCGAATGTCGTGGCCTATCTGGCGATGTTTTACAACGTTGGAGCGCTACTCGGAACAATCTCTGTAGGTCATACTTCAGAGCGGCTGGGAAGACGCCGAAGCATCATTTGTTCGCTGAGCTTGTGCGCTCTCGTGATCCCTCTTTGGGCCTTCGGCCATTCACTCACGATTCTGGCTATAGGCGCATTCTTGATGCAGGTTGGCGTGCAAGGTGCATGGGGGGTTGTGCCGGCGCACCTAAACGAGCTTTCTCCGGACGCGGTGCGAAGTTTGTTCCCGGGATTTGTTTACCAGCTTGGAGTGCTATTTGGCTCGCCCACTAACACCATTGAATATGCACTGCGCGACCGTATTGGTTATCAATGGGCGTTGACTGTTTTCGAGGGATGCACGATTTTGGCCCTGGTGATTGTTTTTGCGCTGGGGCCCGAGCGAAAAGGCAGAAGTTTCTTACGACAGCCACCAGTTGCGGCGTCAGGTGCATCTACCAAATTATTTTCAGAGCAAACTGAATCTGCCGAGAGGGAGTCTGCGTAGAGGTGATCAGTCCCGCGTTGCCGATTGGGCTTTCTGCCGAATCGAAGATATTTCGATTATCGAGTGGTGGAGCGAAATTCGTGTGGTTGAGAACATTAAAGAATTCCGCTCGCAATTGCACATTGAAAGCATCGGAAATTCTTTTGATGTGATTATTCTTGAATAGTGAAAAATCGAAATTTATCAATCCAGGACCAATCACAGTGTTACGGCCAAGATTGCCGCGCAGCGTGATCGGATTCGGTACAGCGAAGCATTGTGTTTTGATGTAGTGGTTGGGATTGCCGGGATTGATGGGCGAACCGCAACCCGGGGCGGAAATCAAATTCGGTACATCGATATTGGGATCGGTACTCTTCACGCCGAGAGCATCTCCGCCGAAACCGGGAGTAAACGGCACACCGGTGCTTGCTTCAAAAACTCCTCCTATTTCCCAGCCACTGAGGGGCCACTCCCTGGCACCACGAGCCCACTTGGGCGTCGCGATTTCCCAGGTGTAATTCACTTCCAGATTCTGCGCCACGTTGAAATCCGCCAAACCTCGATTCAGCTTGGGAGCAAAAAAGAGCGGGCTTGAGATGGAATTCGAGTATTCATCGCCAACCAGACTACCCGAGGAGGTATCGATGGTTTTGCCCCAGGTATACGAGCCCTCAATTTGTGCTCCGTGCCCAATCTTTGCCTTAACCTTAAATTGCAGCGCATCGTAAAACGAATTACCTTGCCAGAGACCGGTATTGACGAGACCGGCATAGGGGTTGAGTCGCGTACCACTTCCCACCGGAGAGGGCCAAAGATAACCCCGCGCTGTCAGCGTCGGTAAAACGATGTCTGCGTCTTCCACGCGGAACATTTGGTGTACACCGCGCGAACCAACATACCCGATCCTGACACTGAGATCGCTGGTCAGATCGCGGGCTACCGTCAGGTTCCACTGCATGACGTAATTGCGTGGTGGATTGGGGTCAAAATATCCCTGGCGAAATCCACCTGAAGACACGGCATTGGCATTCACGATGGAGAATGCCTCCGTTGGAAAGGAACCGGGAGGCAGATCGGTGGAATTTCCGAGTTTGAAGAATGGCGCCGAATTGAGCTCATTGAACTGAATCAGATAGGGCAGAGGCAGAACGTCGAACATCCCGAAACCCGCACTTACAGTAGTCTTGCCATCGTGAAAAGGATCCCACGATAAACCTACTCGCGGTTCAAAGTTGCGAAGCGTGGGATTAGAAAACAGTGGATCGCCTAGATGAGGCTGCGCATCGGTAAGGTGACGCAGAACGGTCAACTTTCCTTGCACCTCTGTCGGAACGGTCGCCATTTCGTAACGCAGACCGAGATTGAGGGTAACATTCGGTCGCCACCGCCAGTCGTCTTGCAGGTAAGTTCCGACGATCGTTTGGCGAAATCCTCGCTCGGAGATGGCACTCGGGATCGCCGCACTCAACGAGAAAGGTTGATTGGTCAGAAAGTCAGAGAGCGAGCTGAAGGAAAATTCTCCTCCGCGGTTCGAAATCGCCAAGATATTATCCCGCAAGCGCTCGACATTCACGCCGAACTTAACGGAATGAGCCCCTTTCGTAAAGGAGATGTCGTCTGACGCTTGGATCGAGGTCCAGTGGAAACGATAACTGGAAGGCGTCTCCAGCCCACCAGAAAAGAACGTAAGCCCCGGCGCAAGGATCGCCGCTGCATTGAGGGTCGGTACAGTGCCGAAGGATGGGTCAGCGACAGCGGGGTTTCCACTTAGGAATGTCAAACCCGTGGTCGCAACCACGCGGTTAATTCCGAATTGCAAGGAATTCAAAAGCTGCGGGTTGAACGTGTGATTTTCGTGCAATGTAAAGACTTGTCGCCGCGAATCATACCCTGTCCTCTTGTTGTTCAGTTCATCGGGCTGCCCGACAGTTCCACTGTCAAACATATAGGTGCCAGCAAGGGCGTCCGACTCTGAAAGTTTATGGTCGACCTTGGTCGTAAAATAGTTTTCTGGAGTGACTTGTTGCCCGGCGAAGGTGAAGATTCCCGTGTCCCCTGACCCCAGAAGCGAGCCATTGGGCAGAGGATAGAAAGTGTTGACGAAACGCAAGACGTTCGGGTCAGGTGTAATTTGCCCCGTGGAGAGGTTGCCAGCGCGGGCTGCCGCTGAAGGAACGGTGGTAACTTGGGTGATTCCTTGAGATTGCCGCAAGCCTTCGTAGTCACCGAAGATGAAGGTTCGACCCTTCCATATCGGTCCTCCTGCCGATCCGCCAAATTGATTTCGGCGGAACGGAGGCTTCATCGTATCGAAGAAATTCCGAGCATCCAGTACGCTGTTGCGTATGTACTCAAATGCGTCGCCGTGGAAATCGCCAGTCCCAGAACGCGTCGAAGCGCCAATGATTCCGCCGGATGACCGACCATACTGTGCGGGGTAATTGCTTGTAAGAACAGAGAACTGCTCGACAGCATCGGACCCCAGACTGACCCCCAGTGCGCTGCCCGGAGGCCCGTTCACGTAGTCATTGACGCTGATGCCGTCCAAGCGAGCGTCATTCTGGCGAGGCCGGCCCCCGGATATCGTCATTTGGTTGCCGAAGCCACGTTGTGCTTGTCCTGTCTGCTGCGTACGCGCGCTCGCAACCCCTGGTTCTAGCGCGGCCAAATCAGAAGCTGAACGACCGTTCAGCGGGAGATTGCTGACGCTGTTCGAATCAACGACGCCGCTGACTGCGGAGCTCGAAGAAGTTTTGGCGGCAACACTAGGCGGAACGATTTGAAGCACCAGGTTCGCTGGTGCCGAAGAACCCGTCGCCAATGCGATCGTAATGTCCGCCGTAGCATAGCCTGACGCTGATGCTGTTATTTCATATCGGCCGGGAGCAACATTCTTTAGGGTATAACTGCCATCGGCATTTGCAGTAAGGCTGCTGACGTCGTTAGTAGCCAGGTTCCTGACCGTAATCATTGCGTTAGCGATGGGACCGCCGAGTGCTGACGTAATCGTGCCTGAAATCGTTGTGTCCGGTGCCTGTCCGGGACATGGAAGAGCGGCCGCCAAACAGAGTACCCAAATCGCTAAGCTCATCGCACAAATCCTACGATTCTTCCTACATGTAGAGGGCAAAAACAATTTCATGTGCTGGCCCAGAACATCATTATTCGTTCACTGCAAACGAGTTTTCGCAGAAGCTTCGAAGAACCCTACGCTCCCCGCGTCAAAGATGTGCGGACTTCTCATAGCACGTTGTCGATGTGGACTGGCACGAGATAAAAGAAACTTAATCTGGAATTAACCGCCTATGGAAGTATTATTCGAATCTCGAAACCGCCAGGTTCATCGTCAGATCGATGCCAATAATTTGCACGGCGAAACTCCGATCACGAAACTAGCGTAACGGCTTGAAGTCATCGTCAACACGGATGGAGTTCATGGGATTTTTTTGCGCCAACTTCGTAAATAGAGCAACCCTTCTGGCGGCTTTTGTGGCACTGAGCTCCTCTGCGGGGCTTCAGGCGAGACCGCAGGGTCTGGGCGCATCGCGCCTGAAGGCGACAGCGCAGGAACAGCAGAGCAATGGCCAAGCGCCACAACAGCAGCCTTCACAACCTCCACCGGCAGCCACAGCTTCACAAGCGATGACCTCACAAAATGCAAGCGAGCTGCTGCATCTGACGTTTCAAATGGCATTGGAACTCGCACGGAAAAACAGTACCCAATTCCAAGCCGCGGTTACCAACTTTGCGCTATTACGCGAGGACCGTGCGCAAGCCCGAGATGCTTTGTTGCCCTCGGTGAACTACGACAATTCGGCGATCTACACGCAAAGCAGCGGGGCCCTGCCGGCTGCGGTGCCCGGTGCGCCACCGGTGATTTTTATCGCCAATAATGCACCTCATGAATATGTAAGCCAGGGAAACGTGCATGAAGTGTTGGATGTCTCGGCTTTCGCGTCCTGGCGGCGCGCATCAGCGGCGGCTGCCTTGGCGCGAGCGCAGGTAGAAATTGCGGCGCGCGGTCTGGTAGTGACCGTGGCGCAGAATTACTACAGGGTGGGAGCGGCGCAGCTCAAATTGGAGACGGCTAAGAGGGGCGCAGAAGAAGGCGATCGCTTCTTTAATTTGACACAAGATCTCGAGCGCGGTGGAGAAGTAGCGCACGCGGACGTCATCAAAGCCGAATTGCAGATGCAGGAGCGACGACGGCAGCTGCAAGAAGCGCAATTAACGTTACTGAATGCAAGGCTGGATCTGGCGGTTTTGATCTTTCCGAACTTCAATCAAAATTTTGAAATCGCGGACGACCTGCATGCGCCGGCGCCACTGCCAACAATTGAGGATATCGAGCAGCGTGGAACTCGCGACAATCCTGATTTGCGGGTCGCTCTGGAGGCTGTGAAGCAAGCGCGTGTCGAGGTCTTCAGCGCGCGCGCAGCTTATCTCCCGGCGCTGAGCTTCGACTATTTTTACGGTATCGACGCGGCAAACTTCGGCGTAAATACAGCTGTGAACACTTCTACGGGAACACAAAAATTCTCGAATTTAGGGTCGTCCGCAGTGGTCACGCTGAACATTCCCATCTGGAATTGGGGTTCGACGCAAAGCAAGGTGCGGCAGGCAGAGCTGCGGAGAGATCAGGCAAAACGGGAGCTTTCGCTTGCGCAGCGAAAATTGGTTGCGGAAATTCAATCTTTGTACGCTGAAGCAAGCACGGCATTGAGCGAACTGCAAGGCTTGCGGCGTTCCGGAGAGTTGGCGGAGGACAGCCTGGAGTTGACCACTCTCCGCTACAAAAACGGGGAGGCTACAGTGCTGGAAGTTGTGGACTCGCAAACAACTTTTGCTACGGCAAATTCCGCCTATCAGGACGGCGCACTGCGCTATCACGTGGCGCTTACCAGTTTGCAGATTCTAACGGGTGTGTCTACGAATCCATGAAAACAACAATACTGTTTGACGCTGATCGGCACTTCAAATTTGCGGCGCTGGCTTCAGGCATGGCTTTGCTCGTCGGCATGACGGCAGGCTGCTCCAAGGAAGAAAAGGAAAAGGAGCCCGAAGTCAGTGTGCAAACGACGCCTGCGGAAAAGAAGGATATTTCGCAAGTGATTACCGAAGAAGCGGTGATTTGTCCGCTGCAACAAGCGACCGTGGCCCCGAAAATAACTTCCACGATCAAGCAGTTTCTGGTGCAGCGGGGAACGCGCGTGAAGAAAGGGCAACTGCTCGCCGTGCTGGAAAACGCCGATCTATCCGCCGCGGCGGTAGCGAGCCAAGGAGATTTTCAGCAAGCAGAAGCGACGTATGCAACGACGATAGGAGCAAGCCTGCCGCAGCAGATTCAGAAAGCGGAGCTCGACGCCGCTTCAGCAAAATCGGCGTTCGATGCCCAGGAAAAGATCTACACCAGCCGCAAGGATTTGTTTCAGAGAGGTGCAATTCCTCGTCGAGACTTGGATGCCGCGGAAGTGGCGTTCGTGGCGGCTCGCAGTCAGAACGAGCAAGCGCAGAAACAATTAGCGGACATGCAGCGTGTTGGCAAAGAACAAGCGCTTAAGTCGGCGCAAGGCCAGAAACTTTCAGCGGAAGGTAAATATCTCGGGGCGAAAGCACAACTCAGTTATTCAGAGATTAAAAGCCCGATCGACGGCGTGGTGACCGATCGGCCGCTTTATGTTGGCGATCTCGCGACAGCAAACCAACCGCTGCTCACCGTGATGAATATTTCGAAGTTGATCGCCAAGGGGCATTTACCGCAATCCGAAGCGGCTCAATTGCAAGTTGGTAATCCCGCGCAGATCCACGTTCCGGGACTAGAGGATCCTATCGCCGGGAAAGTCACGCTGGTGAGTCCGGCGCTAGATCCTGGAAGCACGACGCTCGAGGTTTGGGTGGAGGCGCGGAAGCCAAGCACGAGGTTAAGGCCTGGAATCACAGTGCAGGTCGCCATAACTGCGAAAACGGACAAAGACGCCGTGGTAATACTTGCAGGGACCGTGTTTAAGAGCCCCGAAGGCGCGGATTACGTGCTTCTGGCAGGGACCGACGATAAGGCGCACTTGAAAACAGTTCACGTGGGTATTCGCAATGCAGAGTTTGCTGAAATTGCTAGCGGCATAAAAGAAGGTGATCCGGTTATTAGCAGCGGCGGATACGCGGTACCGGACGGGACGAAAATCAAAGTCGAGAAGCCCGAGCCGTCGGAAAAGGAAACGGCCGCCGGGGACAATAAAGATAAAGACGATAAAGACAAAAAAGACGACAAGAAAGACGACAAAGACCAGAAAAAGAGCGGCGCAGCGGCAAAACCAGACGATAAGGATAAGGAGTAGCCGCGCATGGATCCACGCAAATCTTCACCGCAAGTCACCAAAACGGCTGGACCGGCGGACGCACCCTGGTTCCGGCGGCTTTCTCGGCCGATTCTTTTCTTAATTGTCAGTCTAGCGCTGGTCGGAGGTTATTTCGCGTTCACCATTCCCGTTTCTGTGTTTCCCAACACCGATTTTCCCAGGATCGTCGTAGGCATAGACAACGGCGTAATGCCCATCGACCAAATGCTGGTCACGATCACGCGTCCAATCGAGGAAGCGGTCAATAGCGTTCCCGGATTAAAGAAAGTGCAATCCATCACCAGCCGGGGATCCGCGGAAGTGGATCTTTTCTTCGACTGGAATTCCGACATGATCCTCACACTGCAGCGTGTCGACGCCGTAGTAGCGCGGCTGCAAGCAGAACTCCCAACCACCGCAAAAGTGGAAACGCACCGCCTGACCTTTGCGACCTTCCCGATTATCGGATACAGCCTGACTTCGGATACCGTGCCTCAGAATAAACTTTGGGAAATGGCCAGCTATAGTTTGAAGCCGCGCATCAACAGGCTGGATGGAGTGGCTTCGGTTCTCGTGCAGGGTGGCAGAGTTCCTGAATTTCAAATTATGCCGGACCCGGCCCGGCTGCTTTCCATTGGCGTGACGGTGCCGGAAATCCTCGAGACCCTGAGACGTACGAATCTGATTGATTCTCCTGGATTGCTCGAGTACAACCACCAACTCGTGCTGGGCCTCGTCAGCGGCCAGGTGCAAACCCCTGAGGAAATCGGGCAGATTGTGGTGAAGAATTCCGCGGCAGGGGTACCGATTCGCATTGGCGATATCGCGACGATTGCTCCATCCGTGGGCCCCGTTTACACGATCGTCACGGCCAACGGTAAACCCGCGGTGCTCCTCAGCGTGAACCGGCAGCCGGACAGCAACACTCTGGACGTGGCGAACGAAGTCCACAAGCAGATGGCGGAGCTTCTTCCGTCGCTGCCGCCTGGGGTGCATCTCGAACCGTTTTACGACCAGTCCACTATCGTGCATGATTCGATCGCCAGCGTACGAGACGCCGTGCTGATCGGATTATTGCTGTCCTCAGTTATTTTGGTGTTGTTCCTTCGCGATTGGGGAACATCCCTGGTCGCAGGTTTAGTGATTCCAGCAACGCTCCTTATCACTTTTATTGTATTAAAACTTACCGGCCAGAGTTTCAACCTTATGACTCTTGGTGGATTAGCCGCCGCGGTAGGGCTGGTCATCGACGATGCGATCGTGGTTCTTGAAAACATTGTCCTGCATCGCGACGCTGGCCAAGGGCGCTTCGCAGCGATTAACAGCGCCCTTCATGAACTAACGATTCCTCTCATTGGCTCGACAATCACGCCGATCGTCGTATTCCTGCCACTCATTTCGATCACGGGTGTCACTGGAAGTTTCTTCAGAGCTTTAGCGGTGACGATGACGGTGTCGCTTTTCACGTCGCTGCTTCTTGCGCTGACCTGGACTCCCACACTCAGCCAATATCTGGTGCGGCGCAAGGATTCGGCTGAAGGACGGCCGGCGGATGAGACAGGAGCTGAGATCGAAGGCTACAATGTCGCGGCGCTTTTGGCCGTGGAAGAAGCGCACCTTTCCGGTTTTTTCGGACGCATCGTAAACGCATACGGTCGAACGATGGAGTCGGTGTTGAGACGTCCCATCCTTCTGATTGCCGGATCCGTAGTGATCGTTGTGCTTTCGGCGGTCTGCTATAAATTTCTGGGCAGCGATCTCCTTCCGGAAATGGACGAAGGCGGATTTATCCTGGATTACTTCACGCCACCAGGAAGTTCGCTTGAGGAATCGAACCGGATTTTGCTGCGAATCGAAAGTATTATTCGCGCGGTTCCTGAAGTAGAAAACACGTCACGTAGAACTGGTCTTCAACTGGGGCTGGCCGCGGTAACGGAAGCGAATCGTGGGGATTTTACCGTAAAACTGAAGCGCGACCGAAAACGCGACATCGATGAAATTAT
>Ga0137362_10001451_pt1 | contig 14666 bp, 17 predicted proteins | sample MadtaG_2_FD_104801 | JGI IMG/M metagenome (GOLD analysis project Ga0137362, IMG submission 104801) | Vadose zone soil microbial communities from Angelo Coast Range Reserve, California, USA - Mad1_100_16 metaG | ecosystem: Environmental > Terrestrial > Soil > Vadose zone | place: USA: California... | reverse complement strand
CCCCGGGAGTCGACGCTCAAACTCGCCGCCGGATGCTCGATTCGCTGGCGCGCTTGAATCAAAAACAGCTCGAAGAAGTCGCCGATCCGGAGACGCAGGCCCGCATCGCTCAATACGAAATGGCTTTCCGCATGCAGTCGTCCGTGCCGGAATTAACCGACTTGTCCGGCGAGCCGAAACACGTGCTCGATATGTATGGTCCCGACGTGCACACCCCGGGGACCTTTGCAGCCAGCTGTCTCTTGGCCCGCCGACTGGCCGAGCGCGGCGTTCGCTTTACGCAAATCTTTCATCGCGGTTGGGATCAGCATTTCAACATCGCCGGCGACCTGCCCAACCAGTGCCGGGACGTCGATCAAGCTTGCTACGCCCTCATCACCGACCTCAAACAGCGCGGCTTGTTGGATGACACGCTGGTGGTTTGGGGCGGGGAGTTCGGCCGAACGATTTATTGCCAAGGCAAACTCACCAAAGACAACTACGGCCGCGATCATCACCCCCGCTGCTTCACCGTCTGGATGGCCGGCGGCGGCGTCAAGCACGGCATCGTCTACGGCCAAACCGACGAATTCAGCTACAACATCGTCGAAAACCCGGTCCACATCCACGACATGAACGCCACCATCCTCCACTGCCTGGGCATCGACCACAAACGCCTGACGTATAAAGTCCAGGGCCTCGACATGCGTCTGACCGGCGTCGAGGAACACGGCCCGGTCACGGGGATTCTGGCTTGATTGAGATTATTGACAACCACGAATCACACGAATTACACGAATAAAAGAAAAAATGGCATTCCTCGGTTTCTTATTCGTGTAATTCGTGTGATTCGTGGTTCCTTGCTGCGGCCCGAGTATTCCAATCGAGGAGTTTCCGTCATGACTCCTTCGCCAACCGAGCATGAACTCCGCGATCAACTGTTCAAAGCCATGCTCGAGGCCACCTACCCCCTGCAACACGGCCCCGATCAGGAAGTCACCTTGCAAGCTCTCATCCAAGCGGCCCAGATGCTCAAAGAACGTTTCGAACAGGAGCTTGATGAATTGCGACAAGAGTCGGATTAGGCGTCAACCATGGCACTGGAAGTTCTTCACCTGATTCTGTGCGAGAGAGTTGAGGCGGATCCTAGCAACTATCATCGTCTAAACATCTTCGGGCTGATTACCTCAATTCGATCCTCCGCTGCGCCACCGTTTCCTGTCAGGCATGCGAAAATGCGCGCTTTGATCGTCTGGTCGGGTGGCCAGGGGGCCGGAGAGCTGGAGTTGCAGATCGTCGATGAAATATCGGCCAAAGCGGTCTTCCGGAGCCGTCCCCGTCGAGTTCGATTTGTCGGAGATTCTGCCGCGGTGGGTGGCGTTGTGTTCGTCATTCAGAATTGTGTATTCCCTCATAAAGGTTTATATTGGGTGGAAGTCCTTTTCTCAGGTCAGGTGATTGGGCGCCAACGGCTATTCGTAAGAGATTAGGGAGTATTCCCATGACTCGTGATCCGACTAGCACTGAATCCTTGGATTACCTGGTCGAATTGAGCGATGACGGAGAGCAGCCCAACCAGCGGGAAGGCGAGGTCCTGATCCTTCCGCCTGTGCCTCCCACACCGAACGGCAGCACTCCGACGGCGGGCGCGCCGGAACAAGGAACGCCCGGATAGTTTAAGAAAAAGTCCCGTCGAGCCTTTTATTACCACCTCCTGTTTCTTCGTCACTCCGTCCAAGGCCTCGATATGCGGCTGACTTCCTGGTCGGACCGGGTTGCAAGGGGAAGGTGGCCTCGAGCATGGCCCCATCCTGCATGCTTTCGCGGCCCTAGCATGATTGTTCGGAAAACCGGACGCACACGGACGATGTAACTTTTCAACATGAATAACGCGGAGCCAGACAGAACCTCGATGAATAGCGGTCATCGAAAACGGTGCCGGTGCGTCGCGGCCTCGTGGATCGTCCAACAGATTGGCCGTGGTCCAGTGCCCGGTTTTATGCGGGGGAAAAAGACGTGGCCCTGGTCATGGATCGGTTGGTGGAATTTGTCGGCCTGGCTTAACATGCTTTCGCGGCCCCAATAATTGGGGGTAAGAGCTTCGAGCGTGGGAATGGCCGCGAAAGATGGCACCCGGGGTTTCTGAATCGCAGCTATGCACTTCGATTGTTCCTTGGGTTCAACAAGGGGTAAAATGGGTTTTAAGGATTACGGAGTGAAATATGCCTCAACTCAGGCTGATACCCGTAGACGCGCGGCAGAAGAGAGTCCCTTGGCTATTCAGCATTGATGAAGTGAGCGCCCGACTAAACTCAGCGGACAGTCAGGCAGTTGCTTTTTTTCTCCACGAGATGGCCGACCACAGGATCATCCTTCCATCTTTTTGGGAATCAATCGAACACTTGGGAATTGTTGCCGATACTGGAGAACCAATTTGGTTCCTTCCAGAAAAGGAAAGTCTGGCAAAAATAAGAGCATACTTGCATTGGACGTTGGGTATTCAAGGTGACGAGCCAACCCGAAAATTGCGGAGAAAAGCCAAATCCTCATTCTTCTGGGGAATCTCCTGCCTACTTCTTGGTCTTTTAGTTCTCGTTTTTGGAAACCTTGAAGGCATCATCCATCATCTGGCTCTAGCGGTATGTGTGTTCGGAGTGCTTGAATTGGCGCGATCGGCTATGAGACTGAAAAAAATCAAAGAAATCCGTCAAGTTCAAACTTTCATCGCGAATGACCAAGAGTAGCATTTGTCCTCAACCACCGCTAGTCGGTCAACATTTCAGTAAATCTATTTGGAAGCTGTAAGGGATGGGCAGGCCTTCAGCCCATCGCGGTAACCGATTCGGTTAAGTCGCATCATTGTTGAACTGCGATAGGTTACCCCCCAGGAGCCCGACGTTATACCCGTGTTTGTTCAATAGGCCCGTAGTCTGTTGATTAATGATGACTAGCGTAATCAAACCGATACAGGGAATGAGCGTTAGGATTCCCAAGAAGACCCCCATCCCTTTGCTGTACACTTTCAAAGCAAGCAGGAACACGAATACGGTAGCGACGACGCCGAGGCCGACAACACCTAAAGCCAAGAATAATCGGGCTTCTTGGGGCAATGCAAATTGGGCGATTACCGCAAGAACGTATACCAGGATGCAGACCAGTATCGCCTTCTGGTAGACTGCAATGTTGTAAAGATCTTGACGAGTAAGCTTAGAAGTGTCCGGCGGCATTGGACTTTCTCCCTTAGGTAGGAAGAACCGATTTGATGGTGCGCGAACGGTCAACTAACCCCGTCGTTCTGTTTTACATAACGGCTGGGCCAGTGCAAGGTTCTGTCATTTTGTCTATTATTCGGGTTAGATAACCGCGCGCAATTTTCATCCTACGAAATGAATCGTTCTCTCGCCGGATTGTCCCTGCTCAATGCTGGCGAAGCTGGGATCCTTATTGATTCCCACGAGCACCTCTTCGAGGTCAACTAGAACGGCGCCCTATTGGTCGATATCTGCGGCTACGCCCAAGCCAATCGGCCACCAGGCCGACCCAACGGACCCCTCTCGCCAACTGCAATCTAGGAATGCCTTCTAGCCCTCCATTTCAGCCCCTTAATAATTCCTCGTCCACAACTGCTCATTCCACACGCTCAACCACTCCCTTTCCACCTTCTCCTTCGCCCCGGCCGTCGCACCCGTCTCGCCGCCGTCCGCTCTCCTTCTTCTCCCCCTGCCAAAACCACTTCTTCCTCGCCAGCCGTTTGGCGTCGAGCTTGAAAATCAAATACCTTAACGCATCCAGCCCATGATCGTATTCCTTGGCCGGCTTGTCGGTTCCTTCTTCGTACTGGTACAACTGCGATTCGGACACAAGATTGGGGCACGCGCTGCCGATGATCTTGAGCGTGCCCGCTTCGATGCGGGAATGGACGGCGCTGATTCCCGGGTTCTGGGCGTTGGCGTTGACGGCGGCTTGAATCTTGAAGCCGGTCAAGCCACGGATTGAACTCGGCAAAAACACGGCTTATGGTCACGGCGTATCCCAGTTCAACAGGTCAAACTGCATCGTTTCATCATTTCATTTCACTGCCAATTCGATGAAATGAAATGTAATGCATTTCATTTCATCGCCGACTCGGTGAAATGAAACGAAACGAAATGCATTTCATTGAAATGCATGCCGGTTGGGGTGAGTGAAATGATGAAACGATGAAACGATTGGGGAGATGGCGGGCGGTGTCGATGGCCTGCTGATTGGCGGGCGGGGTTGGCAGGGTGGCAGGCAGCGGCCGATGGCCTGTTGATTGGCGGGCGGGGGTGGTGGCAAGTTGCTAGTGGCTAGTTGCCAGTGGCTAGTGAGAGCGCCACTGGCCACTAGCCACGGATTACTGATCACCGATCACTGATCACCGCTCACTCCTCCTCTTCCGCCGCGACCTTGGACTTGCTGACGATTTGTTGTTGGACGTTGCCGGGCACCTGGTCGTAGTGGCTGAATTCCATGGTGTAGGAGCCTTGGCCTTGGGTGATGCTGCCGAGCTGGGCAGCGTAGCGGGTGACTTCGGCGAGCGGCGCCTTGGCCATGATGACGGCCAAATCGCCGGGGAGGCTGTCCTGGTTCTCGATGCGGGCGCGTTTGGTGTTGAGATCGCCTAATATCGCGCCGGTGTATTTGGACGGCAAAGTCACTTCCAGATTGACGATCGGCTCCAGCAAGACCGGGCGAGCTTGCAGAAAAGCGTTCTTGAAGGCCACTCGGCTGGCGGTCTTGAAGGCCTGCTCCGAGCTATCCACCGGGTGGTCCTTGCCGAAGAAGATCTCGACGGCCACATCTTGAAGGCGGTAGCCGGCCAAGGCGCCGCGGACGAGCAGCTCTTTGCAGCCTTTTTCGCAGGCGGGAATGAACTGATTCGGGATGCTGCCGCCCACGATACTGTCGATAAAAGCAAAATTGTGATCCGCGTCGTAATGAGCTGAGCGCATCTTCTCGAAGTGCGACTTATTGGCAAACTTCTCCGTCAATTGCTCTTCGGTGGTGATATCCCGAGGAATCGGAAAGACGCGCAAGTGCACTTCGCCGAACTGTCCCCGGCCGCCGGTTTGTTTCTTGTGGCGATGGCTCGCTTCCGCCGGCGTGGTGATCGTCTCCCGGTAAGGAATTTTCGGCTCCTTGGTGATCATTTCCAGCTCGAAGCGGCGTTTGAGCCGATGCTGGACCACGTCAAGATGAAGCTGACTCATGCCGGTGATGACCAACTCGTGGGTTTGCTGGTCGCGGGTGATGTGGAAGGTGGGGTCCTCCTGGGCGATTTTTTGCAGACTAGTGGAGATTTTTTGTTCGTCGCCGCGGGCCTTGGGCTCGACGGCCAAGCCGAACATCGGCGTTGGGAAAATCGGACGCGGCAGCTTGGGTGGATGCGCGGAGGTCGCCACCGTGTCGCCGATTTCCAAATCCTCAACCTTGGCCACGGCCACGATGTCGCCCGCGATCGCTTCGGTGAGCGGCTTCTGCTGCTTGCCTTGCATTTGAATGAGGCCGCCCGTCCGCGACGACTTGCCCGTGCGGGCGTTGACCAGCGGGTGGTCGGCGCTCACTTTGCCCGAAAAAATTCGGATGAAACTTAGATTGCCGACGAACTTGTCGTTGATCACCTTGAACACTTGCCCCAAGAATTCGCCGGATTCGCTGGGTTCGAGAGCGGTTTCCTTCGCCTGGTCGCCCGTGCCTTTGGTGATGGTGCGAGGCTTGGCAAGAGTGGGCGGCAGCGCATCTTGACAAAAGGCATCGAGCAGCTCGGCCACGCCCAAGTCCTTCTTGGCCGAAGTGCAAAAAATCGGGATGACCGTCCCGGCGGCCAGTGCTTTGGGAATTACCGCGCTCAGCTCCTGAGCATTCACCGTGCCTTCGGTGAGATATTTCTCCATCAAAGAGTCGTCGCATTCCACGATGGAATCGACGAGCTTGGATGTGGCATGGGCCAAGTCCCTCAAGCAACCGTCCGGCGGCTTGTCGGGCGGATTCAAGACGCTGACGACGCCGCTGAATTGGGCGCCTTGACCGATTGGGGCATTGAACAACACGCAGCCTTTGCCAAACGTCTCCTGAAGGGAATTGACCAGGGCATCGAAATGAATGTTATCCGCATCCATCTTGTTGATAACGAGCATGCGAGCGAGGCCGCGTCGCCCGGCTTCGCTGAACATTCGCCGGGTGTTCACCTCGATTCCGTTGGGCGCCGAGATGACGATAACGGCCGTTTCTACCGCTTGGAGAGCTTCGATCGCGCCGCCGACGAAATCCGGATAGCCGGGGGCGTCCAAGGTGTGCACTTGCTTCCCTTGATGCTCCAAATGCAAAATGGTGGTGTCGATAGAGAAGCGACGTTTCTTCTCCTCGTCGTCATAATCGGAAAGGCTGCTGCCGTCGTCTACGCTGCCGCGACGCTCCACGGCCTTGCCCTTGAAGAGAAGGGAATCGGCCAGCGAAGTTTTCCCGGCCGCTCCATGTCCCACCAACGCGATGTTGCGAATATCTTCGACGCGATACTTGGCCATGAATCATATCCTTTTTGTCATTTAGCCGCGGGAATTGTCCCGCGCGGAGCAAGCTCCGCGGCTAAATGTCGAGTCAAGCCTATAAAGCACAATTTATAGCTTCGGGCAGAGAGAGGCGACCCTCATACAGCGCCCGGCCAATGATGCAACCCGCCAGGCCAAGTGCAGCCAACCGGCGGATGTCGTCTAAGGTCGTCACTCCACCGGAAGCGATGGTGGGCAAGTTCACGACTTGAGACATCTCCGTCAATGCCTCGAAGTTGGGTCCCACCATCATCCCATCCCGAGAAATATCCGTATAAACCAGAGCGGCCAGCGGCCAACCCACACATTGCCGGGCCAATTCAGCCGGCGAATGATTCGATATTTCCAGCCAACCTTCGGTCGCTACTTTGCCGTTCTTGGCGTCGATTCCCAAGACGATCTGATCAGGAAACCTCCGAGATACGCTTTCGAGCCAGCCAGGGTCCTTAATCGCCTTGGTTCCCACTACTACCCGGTTGATGCCCCAGTCTAAAGCTTGTTGAATATGTTCTTCCGTTCGCAGTCCGCCGCCTAACTGACACGGGACCTTGACGGATTGGACGATACGCCGAATGCTTTCTCCATTGACCGGACGGCCCTCTTTCGCGCCATCGAGATCGACAAGATGTAGAAAGGTCGCGCCCTGATCTGCCCAATGACGAGCCATCGCCGCCGGATCGCTGCTAAAAACAGTTTCCTGGGCGTAATCTCCCTGCCGTAGCCGTACGCATTGTCCGCCGCGAATGTCGATGGCCGGGAGAATGAGCACGATGTTCCCTCGGATTTAAGGTAAAATGGAAGTCTAACCCAATGAAACGAGCATGGGAAGCAGTTGTCGACAGAGCTAAGAAGAATGGGTCGTGTAGCGTCTGCTGAAATGCTAAAATACTCGGGGGGCAAGGAGATCCGTAATGCCAGGAAAGAGTATAACCACCGGAGTTGGCGCGAGTGAAGTGCCGCTTCCCGCAGGAAGTTGGATTCAGAAAACGCCCGGTGTTTGTGGCGGGGACGCTTGCATTCGCAATACGCGCATCACCGTATGGGGGCTCGTGAATTATCGAAGACTGGGGCTAACCGATGCGCGAATATTGGAAGTGATCGATGGGCTGACGCAAGCGGACCTGGACGCGACTTGGGATTATGAAATTCGAAATCGAGCTGAGATTGAGCAGGCCATTCAGGAAAATGAGGAAGCCTAATGGCTCGACTCTATGCCGACGAGGGTTTTCCCAAGCCGATTGTTGATGAGCTTCGAAGCCAAGGACACGATATTCAAACCGCTCAGGAAGCGGGAAAAGCCGGCCAGAAAATTCCCGACACGGACGTTTTGGCCTTCGCCATTTCTCAAAACCGCGCCGTGCTGACTCGTAATCGTCGCCACTTCATAAAACTTCACTCCCAAACACCGTCACATTCGGGGATTATTGTTTGCACGGAGGACGAAGACTTCTTGGGCCAAGCTTCCCGAATTGACCAAGTCGTTGCTGCGGTCGGAAACCTCGAAAATCGGCTGATAAGAGTTCATCGTCCGCATAGACCATGAGATTCAAAATAACTCATTGGTTCGCATTTGGGCACTATGATCCAAACTGTCCCCGCAGCACCTCGCTCACAATCTCGTTGGTGAGAATGTCGCGCGTCACGCGGTCGAAACTGGGATGCAAGGCGTCGCAAACTCGGTCCACGACTTGGCGAAGCTCATGTCGAAGCAGGTCGGCATCTAGATCGGTCAACTTTTCCAAGTCCAGCTTGGCCAACATGCGGTTGACGATTTCTTGTTTGGCCTCCCAGAATTTCAGAGTTCCGGAAGGCTCTTTTTTGGCGCTCATGTGTCAGCAAACCCCTTGAGCATGGAGAGGCCGACGGCCTGGCTTTTTTCCGGATGAAATTGGGTGGCGAAGATATTGTCTCGCCAAATGGCCGACGTAAACGGAGTGGGATAGTCGGTCTCGGCGGCGATCACGCCGGTGTCTTTCGGAACCACGTAATAGGAGTGGACGAAATAAACCGACGACCCGTCCGGAACATCGCTCAGGGCAGGCGCCCGGCGTTTGATGTGCAACTGATTCCACCCCATGTGCGGCACTTTCAAGCTAGGTACCGCCTGAAAGCGGACGACCTCTCCCGGAATAAGATCAAGGCCGGCGTATTCGCCGTCTTCATAGCTCTTCGTGAATAACAGCTGTAATCCCAGGCAGATGCCCAGGAATGGTTTGCCGGCGCGAATGTGATCGCAGATTGGCTCCGCAAGTCCGGTTTGGTTCAGCTTGGCTATTGCATCGCGGAACGCGCCGACGCCGGGCAGGACCAACTTATCAGCTTCGCCCACCAAGTTGGGGTCTCCGGTTATTTCAGAAGAATGGCCGAGCTTTTCGAAGGCTTTTTGCACGCTGCGCAAATTGGCCATGCCGTAATCCACGATGATGAGACGACCGGTCGTCGCCATGGGCTTAATCTCTCAAGAAACGCACGAAGCGAATCAGGTAACCGCCGCCGATCATCAGGACACCGCAAACGACCGCCAGGACCAAAATAAATGGTCCATCGAAGAAAAAAGCCTGAACACTAGGCCCGATTGTTCGCCATCCCAGGCAGGTCATCATGACACCGATGGCCAGGGCCGGCCCGAAAGGCAGCGTCGTGTGGCCGCGGAGGGCGGCTTGCGACAAGCCCATGACGACGCCCGGCAGCACGGCCATAAAGAAGGCGACCAGGATGGGCTGCCAACCCAAAAAAGCGCCGGCCATCATCATGAGATCGGCGTCGCCCAGACCGAGTGCCTTGCCTCCGACGCGGCCAAACCAAGAGACCATTCGGCCGGCTAACCAGGATGTCTGCCCTTCTTCCGGCTCGGGGGCTTCTTCCATGTATTCCGATCCCATGCCCAAGCCGAAAAGGAAACGCACGCCGCGAAGCACAAGCGTCCCGGCCAACATGCCTGCCAGACCGGTGGCCAAGCCTGTTTGGAAATTACCGCCCGGCATCAGCCAGGGAACATCCGGTAATGCCCAAACCGGCCATGGATAAAGCCCTTCCTTAATTACCGCGCCCATTCGGTGCCAAGGCGATGGCGGTACGATTGCTCCTCCCGGGGCATAAGGCCAAGGCCAGGGGAATAGCACCGCTCCTATTAGTCCGATGATGGTGCCGGTCACGGTCAACGAAAGGGGAATGGTTTGCCGATCGAGGTCGCAAAACGAGGCCACCAACAAAAAGCTCATGAGGATGGCGTGGAAGCCAAAGACCACCAGGCCTTGCCACGGAGGAATGCCGTTGTGGATCATGTACTGGTTGGATTTGATGACATCCAAGTCATGGACGTTTCTGAAAATCTCGAGATAAAAAAGAAGGACAAAGAGCAGTCCGGTTAGCAGCTCAACAGAGAAATATTGAATGGAAAAAGTCGCGCCGCAAGTTCGGCATTTCCCGCGTAGCACCCAGTAGCTAACTAGCGGAATATTGTCGTACCAGCGGATGGGCTGTAAGCAATGCCCGCAGCTCGATCCAGGCCAAATGAAGCTCTTCTCCAATGGCAGCCGGGCGATGCAGACATTTAGGAAGCTGCCCACCATCGCGCCGAAGACGAACACGAAGACGAGGCAGACCACCGGCGGCAAGTAAGTGACCCATTCTGGCAAGAACAAATCCTCCGTGTCGGTAGAGGGACGAAATCTTTTGGATGCAAGTTCAGATGGCCGTGGACGTTATGGACATTCGTCCCGCTGCGCCTTAGGCACACTCCCCCCTGCCCTCGTTAGGTTATCGGCAATTTGCCGTGCAATTTCTTCGGTTGAGCGATCGGCAGGTGAGATGGTGAAGTCCGCACAAGCTCGATAAAGCGGTTCTCTCATTTTGAGAACTTCTTCGATTTCTGCCAAGCCGCCAACCGTCAAAAGCGGCCGCTTCTCCGTAGTCGCCGGATCGGCCCGTAGGCGCTCCCAAATAGTCTGAGCATCAGCAGTCAGCCAAACCACCTTTCCGGCCGACGGCATCCGTTGTCGGTTGATTTCGCGCAAGACCACCCCGCCGCCGGTGGCGACCACATGACGCCGAAGCTGACAAAGTTCGGCGAAAATCTGCTCTTCCTTATCGCGGAAGCCGATCTCCCCCTCCGAGGCGAAAATCTGACGGATGCTAGTTCCATAACGGGTTTCTAATACCTCGTCGGCATCAACCCAATCCCATCCCAACTTTTCCGCCAGGAGGTGTGCCACGGTCGTCTTGCCCGTGCAACGATAACCGATCAGGAAAATGTTGAAAAGAGTGGGTGACCGCATGACGGGAAGTTTATTTCAGCGGCACTTTAGTACGAGGAAGCGACAATCTCTGACTGGCCGTTCGACCATCTACGGCGACGGTCGTTCGAATCTTCGGGCCAAGTTTGCGAACCCAAGGTGGTTGATAGGGCAGTCCATCTGCAACGGAATCCCAAGGGCATTCCTTGCATTGAACGTGCAAGGACATCCTCTTTCTGGTCTTGAATGAAGAGGGACGGACAGGCTGGATGTTAATGAACTGGATGCTCAAACCCCCGTGGCAGAAAGGACAAAATAACATTTGAACGGATTCCGGCGAGGCATCAAGAATCGAATTCAGTAGCCTGATTAGCTGCTTCTCACGTTCCTGTTTCATAACTACAGTCCCTTCATTCTCATGAAACGGGCTGCCGCAACCACAACGTATGCCTCTTCCAATGTCCTATCCCCAATCTTCATAATATCCTTTTCCCCTCCTCTGATGGCTCTTTTCCAAATTCGGTGGTGCAGTTCTTCGTGAATGATGGTATCGATTAACTCTACCCTGCTGACCAAGGAAGTGCGTCCGATCAATGTTTTGGCGCCAATTCCAGTTATCGTTCGTTTTGCGGAGCCAAAAAATCTTAGTGTACTCGAATAACGTGGCGGAAACGATAAGCGAACATTCTGAAGAGTCGGATCTTGGCTGACAACCTTATCAATCCAAGCTTGCGGATTTCTATACCTGGCACCTCCCCTAAAATCCATCGCAATGCTTTCCTCCTGTCCTCGATCATCCCTCTTCCTCCTCCGGCAGCGCGATCGGGGAAAGGGCGCGTTTGACGATGGAGCGCAGGAGGTCGAGCGGGGCCTCCTGGCCCGTGAAGAGACGGAACTGCGTGGCCGCTTGGCGGACAAACATTTCTACGCCGGTCACTGTCTTGCAGCCCCGGGCCGACGCCTCCTTGATCAGCAGCGTGTTTTCGGGGGTATAAATCGTGTCCATCACCGCCAACTCGGGGCGCAGATAACTCGTGTGAACCGGTATTTCATCGATGTGGGGATGCATTCCCACGGGCGTGCAATTGATGAGGAGATCGGAAATCACATTGTGGCGTGCTTCCCAGGCGACGAAACGACAGCCGACGTCCTCGGCCAGGTCTTGGGCACGCTCCGAGGATCGGTTCGCCACCGTGATGCGAGCGCCTTCCCCTTGCAAGGCGCGCGCGACAGCTCGAGCCACACCGCCAGCGCCCAAGACCAACACCCCTTTGCCGGCTAACTTCGAGGCGGCCCCATCCGCGCTGGCGCCCAGGGCCGCGGTCAGCGAATCCCGGAAAGCATCAAGATCGGTGTTGTAGGCGGTGAACCCGTCTTCTTGCATCACCAGCGTGTTGGCTGCTCCGACAATGGTGGCGCTCTGATCCTTGGTTTTCGCCAGGGCCAGAGCCGCCTCCTTGTGCGGAATCGTGACGCTGTAACCTTTTACCGGAATGGCTTCATAGGCTTTTAGAAATACCGAAAGCTCGCCTCGAGGAACCCGAAAGGGAATATAGACGCCGTTGATGCCAAGCTTGCGCATGGCGGCATTGTGGACAACCGGACTCAGACTGTGGCCGATGGGATCGCCAATGACTCCGAACACCTGCGTCGCCTGATTCACCTGTTCGAGAAAGTAGGTGTTTTTCATCTCGCCGAAATAAGGAATGCCCAATGAAAGCGTGCGTTCGATGTTGAAGGCGGCGTAAATGAACGGCGCGCCGAACTTGGCGGCCAGGACGCGGCTGGGAAATCCCAAATCACCCAGACAGAGAGCGATCGTGGGCACCGGAGGATTCTCCATCAGCTTCAAAACCCGAAGGTTGTCCGACACTTTTTGCGCCCGAACCGCGATCTTGACCACGTCGGCGTCTTGCTCGCACATGCGCAGGTACAGCTCTTCCAGGTCGTCAGGAATTTCGCGGAGATTGTGATAACTGACAATGCGTTTGATGTTCTTGAATCGGCCGATGACTGTGGCGACCTCGGTTTCCAGGTCCACCCAATCAAAGCCGGCGACCACGGCCTGGCGGAGGAGCATTTGCCGGGCCGACTCCGTGCCCGTCCAGCGTCCGCCGTCTTCCTGGCGGCGGACCGTGGCGATCAGGGGGCAAGGCTTAAGCGCCAAGAGTCGCTTGAAATCAGGTGACTTGGTCAGATAATCCAGGCGCAGCTCGATCATTTGGGCGCCCTGGCGGGCCGCCTCCTGAATTTCGGCTTGAATCATCTTGTGCCGGTTTCGACCGATGACGGTGCAAAGAATGGTCATACGCTCGTCCGAATCGTCAACTCCAGATCCTGGTCGCGCTTTCCATCTCGCTTCGATCCATTATAAGATATGCCCGGCATCATCGCATTCGACTTGGTCCGGAAAGGCAGGAAAAAGGCTGCAATTTCACACTCCTTTACTTACTGGCGTCCTGCAGTTTCTTATCGGCGGTAGTTTGTAGCACCGTTACGACGTACAAGGTCATTAGGACCACCACAAAAACGACGCCAATGAGGATGGACCAGGTCAAAACCGTCGGGTCCAAGGTAGGCGAGCGCCGTTCGGGATTGATGAGCAGGAAATATGCCAACGCCGCTGCCGAGCAGCCGCCGGCGAGACTGATTAATGCGTGCATAATGAAAAAAATGCTGAGAACGCCGATCCGTTTCACGCGCCCGACCGGAAGACCGAGGAGCACGTTCATCTTGGCCACTTCATAGATGAGGCCGATGCGCGTGCGAATCAGCAAGAATCCCACGAAGAGCGCCAATACCGCCAGGGACCCGGCCGTGGCTGGAATGCACCAGCGCTTGATCGCGCCCAACGGCACCAACAGCGTATCATTGTTCGCCTCCGAGGCATTGAGGATCGCGCTGGACGCCGTCCAGAGCAGCGAGGCCACCGCCAGATAAATTCCCACCGCCCGATTGCGGTCGGTGACGAGTTGATGAATCGTGCGACTGCAATGCAGATAGCGCATGCCGGCGCTGATTTCGGAATGCCGGGGACGGAAGCCCGCGGCTTCCTCCTCGCCGATCATCTCGATGGCATCCAATCGCTTTTCCGTCTGCTCATCTAGACTGGCCACGCCGACCAAGCCTTCGGCGGTGCTTGTCTTAGCAGCCGGTAGTACAGCGGCCGAGGGCGGCGCGATGCTCGTCGGACGAGGAGGGCTCGACATCGATTGTTCTTCCCAAACGCACCCAAAGGATAGGTAAAACCCTCAATGTACCTGTCGCCAAAAGCAGTCGCAAGGTGGCATCGCAAATGCCAGGAAACAATCGCGAATTCAGAGTTAACGATGCTGCGAGCGCGAACCGATGAATCACCACTTTACGATTTATCGTTTCGCGCCCGGAACAACTATTGCAGTTTTTAATGTACAATCCATGAAAAGAACTGCTGCCGAACCTCCTTTACGATGTAAGACTTTATCCTGATGGCCATTCCCGAAACCACCATTCGTGTCAACTTAGGTGATCGCAGTTACGACATTGTCATCACCGAAGATGACTTTGCGGGCTCGGGGCCTTTCGCTCGGCAGCGATGTCGAGGAACGAGCGCGATGGTGGTTACCGATCAAAACGTTGAGAAATTTGCAAGCGGCGCTCTCGCTTCTCTTCAAGCGGCGGGTTTTCGAAGCACCCGGGCGGTACTGCCACCAGGGGAAACGCAAAAATCATTGCAGGCCGCGTCTACTCTTTACGATCGCTTGGCCGACGTTCCCGCGGACCGGAGGACCCTCGTGGTCGCGGTGGGTGGCGGGGTGATCGGTGATCTGGCCGGTTTCGTGGCGGCCACCTTTGCTCGCGGCCTGCCTCTCCTCATGGCGCCGACCACGCTCTTAGCCATGGT
>Ga0137362_10001449_pt1 | contig 14671 bp, 21 predicted proteins | sample MadtaG_2_FD_104801 | JGI IMG/M metagenome (GOLD analysis project Ga0137362, IMG submission 104801) | Vadose zone soil microbial communities from Angelo Coast Range Reserve, California, USA - Mad1_100_16 metaG | ecosystem: Environmental > Terrestrial > Soil > Vadose zone | place: USA: California... | reverse complement strand
CAAGTGGTAAGGTCTGCCTCGGATCCACGCTGGAACGGAACGGCCACGTCGGAGCGCCGGTCAGCCATGCGTCCGATGTTCAACTTTTCATGTTTCACATGCCTCCGTCCACGCTCCTTCCCGCCCTCACAGCCTCCCACCTCTCCTTTCCCTCTTGTTTTCCCTCTCTTTTACTTGTACTTTAGATAGTACCCCTACAATACATTCCTTAGCTCTTTCTCTTCTTTTTGCTGACAATTATTTAGACACTTTCCTGTACAGTACATCTGGCACAATGACGATGCACATACATTTCCCTTGACAACGCTGCCCCTTCCTTACCTCCGGACTGGATCCTCGGTAGGGACCTTCTGGATGTATAGGAGCAGCCTCCTCACCTGTCGAGGATAACATTGGCATCGTTTCGTGCGTGTCAATCATAGTGTTTTCTTCTTTTCTCTCTCCTGGGTGCGTTCTCGTCGTCTCGTCTCCGTTGTCTCGGCACTCGCGTTGTGGACCCGCTGTCCACAAGTGCCTCTCATCTCCCTCTCTCTCTGTCACCCCTTTTTGTTTATTTCTGCATTACTTGGAAGACATCCCAATCTCGTAGCCGCTATCTTAGCTACAGTATAATTGTACCCACAACATTGGGACTCGGAATACCATACCTAACCTAGATAACGACAAATATAACAATTCTACCCTACCTCAGCAACCTGTAATATTTTCCAACTCATGGCACACGCGCTCGTTGAACACAGCTCGAACGCCAAATGCTGCAATGCATCTGTTGCAAAGGAACAACAAAAGATGAGCCTGACACGATGGAGATAGACACGTTGACGCACCCGACGAGCTCAACATAAGATGCGAGAGTCACCCAAAAGCGTCTGTATGAGGAACAAGCTGCTTCGTGGCTCAATCCGGGCCACAGTGCTGCTACGTACGTGGTGGCGCACTCTCACCTCTGGCAGGCTCGATCGACGTTAGCGTGCAATCGTATACAAGGGCAAGCTGACGTCCATCGAGCCTAACCGCTTGTACAGTATATGCCAGAGGCAAGAAAAGTGGGACACTTCCCAGTTGAGCTGGCTCGGAGCTGGGAGTTATATTGAGGCCGCGGCAGGCAGACCGCGGCAGGCAGACCCGACCCGGATAGCCTGAGTCTCCCCTCTTTCAGATGCCGAGGAAAAGACTCAGGTTGTACTAGACGACGATGCTCTTGTGCCTCCCGAATAGTTCATTACCGCTTAAAATGAGGAAACCTTGGGCGAAACGTCACGGTCTCGAATCATCCCTGCCCTCTGTGCCCTACAGCCGCGCCGGTACGTGCGACGTGTCATCATATCACCTCCGAGCCCACGCACTCACATGATTGCAATGTATATGTGTCGCGCCATCTACCACTCCGTGAGATCCCGCTAATATAAACACGAGTACGAGTATTCTGACCACCCTGATGCGTCCCCCTCCTGCGCTCAACCCCAACCCCACCTTCTTTCTGTTGATATGCATGACATCTGGTATCATCCGCACCAGCGAAGCAAGACCACAGTATGTATCAGAAAAACGGATATGCTCACTTAAATAGTTCCCCATGTAGACTTCCACCACTCATGTCAATGATCAACTAGAACGATGGCCTCTTTCTGCCCCTGTGCCCGCTGCTCTCAGGGTACCCAAAGTACAGAGAAGGATGATTCAGTTTAGCAGAGGGAAGCTAACAAAATGCACTTTGCTCAGACGAAGCACGGCATTTGCTGACCCCTCGCCCTCATTCATCCTGCATCCTGTCATATCCGCAAGGTTCCTTTCATTTCCCTATCAAGCCAAAACAAGAGTAGCCGACGAGTCCTATCTGCACATTCAATAATTTCACTGTTCCTAGTCCTCCTTGACTTCCGGTATAACATTCCTCCACCTCACCCCCGCATTCTGAGAGGCGCATATGGCTATCTGCCTGACTGCGCGAATCTGTTCGAGTGACGCACCCCCTCGACGTGCGTTGTCAAGATGCCAGCCAATCTGGCGGGGGGTGTCCACCGCGATAAGCGCGCCAACCAAGACATACGAAGTCTCTTGTTGACCCAGGATATCTGTAAAGCTATATACTGAGCCATAGACAATTGCGTTGCAGAACCACCCTTCGCAGTTGTTCAGAATTGGATAGCGTACTCAAGTAGCATGGTGTGCTCACTCGCATCAGGGTGTATCCTTTCCAGGAGACCCTGCACATCGTCCGCAGTTTCACCGAAAACATCTTGGAAGAATACTTCGCCGCGGTTTTCTAGCTCTGGCAAGGATGAGGCAGTATCTCTGCAGAAAGGGTCACACAGTCTGTGAGTGTCTGCTCATGTCACTCACCTTTGCCGGTTTGTGTCCCGTAACTCCTCGGGCGTAACTTCGAAAAGGGAAACCAAAGCATTTACTGCCTGGAAAAAGTTAATCGCGATATTGGTTCACTGTCTGGGATAGCCAGAGGTTATACCTTTGAGATCCCCCCTAACATGCTGGCCTTGAAAATGGCGTCGCGAAACTTGCGAGTTAGGAGGAGTTTTTCACGGGTCGCCTCAGGCACCGGGACGTTGAACTGATCTTGTGCGTGATCAAGTTCTCCCATGACATATTTGTACAGAAATGGGACCGCTTCTGGCCTGTTCGCGCTCATGTAACTAACCGCTGTCACGAGATACCACGGGTTTTCAAGGACTAGTGAGTTACACTGAGCACTGATACCCATGACAAGAGTTTTGTATGAATTACCATCCGATGAGGACGTGATTTCCCCGTATGGGTACAGTGATTTGAGGTGTTGAAGAGCTGTCTCCGAGGCTATGTCCGTCATCTCTTTAGGTTGGCTGTATGGGAGGCACTGATTCAAGAGAATGGGTCGTTTGGGCCTATTTGTGCATTTTTCCGTTGGACGGGGCGCTGACAAGGGGTACGTCAGTATGTTCATTTAGCCTATTTAGTAGCAACATACTAAGCCGCGCGCGGCAGTCATGGACACGGACAACGGACAACATGCGGTACGCGCTCGCTCGGCCTAGAGAGCTAGCACTGATGTATGACTAGCCCATTGCGGGGTAGCCCAAGGGGTACCCGGTTAGTTAGCTCGCTCTTTTGCGGCATCACCTCAGCTGTTCTACGGCGCTCACGTAACTGCAAAGACGAATTGGGCCGGCGCTTCCTCCACCCAAAGAGACTCAAATTGCAAGATCTGACTGGCAGCTCAATCCCACGTCTATTGATACGTATGGTCCAATTGAAAAAGCGAGACTCCGAGTCGGCGACCAAGTGTCAGCGAATGTACGTGTTCACTTAAAAGTTGCTAATTTGGAATAGACGTCCATCGTGATTCGTGAATGACCAGCTATTACGACGGAGTCCTTTTAATGCTGTACCTGCCCCAGCCTGCATGCAGCAGACGAAAGAATGATTTGGTTCAGCCAGAGGAAGAGCCGATGGACCATTCAGTCATCGGCAGACCGTGACAAGGCACGGGCCCGGGCACATGCCGACCAACCCTCGCCCACGTGCTTCCGAAGTTTCAATCCGGTCATATTCACTAACTTAGGTGTCTTTCTTCTTCCCATCAAGATAAGCCAAATACAAGCCGTCATTTAAGTCCTTCAAACAGATCTAACAATTCAGCTATTCTTGTTCCTTTACCTCCGGTATGTCATTCCTCCATCTCACCACCGCGCTCTGAGAGGCGCATATGGCTATCTGCCTGATTGCGCGAAGCTGTTCGAGTGACGCGCCCCCTCGACGTGCATTCGCCAGATGGTAGCCCATCTGGCGGGGTATCCACCGCGATAAGCGAGCTAATTAAGACATACAAAGTCTCTTGTTGGGTTAAGATTTCTGAATAGCCGATTATTGATCCGTAGGCAAGTGTGCTTACGAACCACCCTAGGAAGACCTTAAGAATCGGGACAGTGCGCTCAAGTAGCGTAGAGTGCTTACTCGTATCAGGATACATGCTATCCGGGAGACCCTGTAGGTCGTCCACACTTTCACCATAAAGAGCTCGGAAGTATCCCTCGCCACGATTTTCGAGCTCGGCCACGGATAAGCTCGTATCTCTGCAGAGATGGCCACTCAGTCTGTGGGTACTGTGAGTCCTTGCTAATGTTACTCACCTCTGTCATTTTGTATCCCGTAATTCTTCGGGGGTGACCTCGAGAAGGGAGACCGAGGCGTTCATTGCCTGGCAAAAAGTTAATCGTGATGTCGATTTATCTAGGATAGCAGGGTGTTGTACACCCTTGGGAACCCCCCTGTCACGTTGCATTTGAAAATCGCATCGCGAAACTTGCGAGTTAGGAGGAGCTGTTCATGGTTCGCTTCAGGCACAGGGATGTTGAACTGATTCTGCGCAAGCTCAAGTTCTCCCAGGACATACTTGAAGAGCAGTGGGACCGCTTCGGTGTTCGCGCTCATGAAACTGACCGCTGTTACGGGATACCACAGGTTTTCAAGGACTAGTGAGTTACACTGAGCACTGATACCCATGACAAGAGCTGTCCCCGAGGCTATGTCTGTCATCTCGAGTCCTATGGACTGAATGAAGCCTACGTTGATATAAATACATACGTCGTTTAGGCCTATTTGTGCATTCGGGGATGGTCAATGCCCATACCGCGAGTCTAGGTACCACTCTAATGCTTCTATCAGAGTTTTATGTGCGATGCACGGAGGACTTTGTATGGAACACCGCGGGGATCCTCGTTCAGACTTCAGACTCATTTTGACGAACAATGACTTGTACATCTGAGTCTCGACACCGCAAATAGAACGGACTAGAACATCGTCTTCACGGCCCATATTACAGTAACGTGCTTTCTGGATGCTTCTGGCATGAAGGATATCGTAATAATACAAGGGAGGTTTGAACATGGCATGTGGTGGGCCACACAAGGAGCATCTAGCCTCGAAGAAAAGAAGACGATGATACGATGATACAGATACAACCAGTTAGATGAAGTCCGAGGCAATATATGGGTGAGAACATGGGATCTCCTCTACATGGGGAAGTCCATCACACCCGTCGTCCTCGATACAGTCAGCAATTTCTTCCGCCATCCTATGTCCCTCATAAAATGCCCCATGCAAGTAACCTAGACACGACATCACGGTCCGTGACGCACCAGTCCGGGTCAGTGGTCCGGGCCCGCGAGGGAAGTGGGAGGAATTAGATTCAGGGTAATCATATACCCTGACTCTGGACCTACCGAAATATTTAAAACTCGTCGCCTCGCCGCCAAACCAAAGTCTCTGCTCGACCGTGGCTCTCAGATTGGTGTGGTGGCCCCTCAGGAAACTTGACGGCCAATTACTGTAGCTACCTCGGTAGAGCGGATCGCTCAGCCAACGAGGGAAGTAGAACGCGTCGGGCTCGGGGATCGTCGTGTTGGGGTACATCGAACGAAGGACGGCGAGAACTTCTGCTTTCACGACTTCGTCGCTCATTGACTCGATGCGTTTTGAGAAATCGCCCTTTAATGGGACAGTCGTCAGCACAACAACGGCAAAAAACATAAAGGTACAGCGGACATACGGTAACGGTAACGAAAAGGATTCCGGAACCTGGGAAGAAACCATCCATATCAAGACTCTGCCAGACGGGGTACCATCCCCGCTCGTGGTCAGCGTACAGAGCAAACTGGGTAGTCTTCACATCAGAACACTCAACGGTCGACGAGTATGAATGCCAGGCACCTCGGTATCAAACCAGAACTTCTCCGGGAATTGCAAATATATCTTGGTGTATGTTCCCTGTACGTGATTATTAAATAAGACGCGAATAACCTTTACAAGTTACTCGGCTGACCATCGCCATACCGTGTATCGCTTCTGATTTCCACTTGGGTAAAGCAGGCTCGAAGATAACGTCCTCATGCTGCAGAACTCCAAGGCTGAACGTGACCAGAGCATAGTCCGCACTCAAGCTAGTTCCATCCGCAAGGCTCACCCATACCCTATCGTTAGAGTACCTGATGGTCTTAACAGTGGCATTCAGTGAGACATGATCCTCGGAAAGAAATTCAGCGCCCTCGGACTGAATGATGCTCGCGAATCCGCGTTGATCAGTTGTCAAAAGATTATCATGAGAGAAACCACCGTGGTCGCCATCAAAGGTGAAATTAGCCGCCTAGAATACGCGTGATAAGCGGCAAGGCTTGCGAACAAACCAAGACGATCTGGCTCCGAGTAGGGACTTTTTATCATCACTCTTCGGAACAGCAAACGCGACTGGCCGTTATGTAGAGAGGATACGTTACCCATGAAGACGCAAGCCAAGAGCTTTGCTCTGGTGTCTGGGCATATTCCCAGTCGAATTGATAGTATTCAGAGGCTGCCTCGTGAGGCGTTCTAGGTTTGGCACCAAGAAGAGAGTAGGCGCTACGAGTTGTCGTATCCACTAAACCTCTCAGAATCCTATCACCTATTGAAATGATCGTTATGGCTGCGGACAAAGGGAAAAGAGGTGGGACTGGCGGACGTACCTCCACCTACGGTCAAAGCTTCGAAGTTGTCGACCGCGGCGTGGAACGTCCGGATATAATCCACCGGGCCGGTATGGTCGTAGGTTGCTAAGAGTTCGATTATATCAGTAAAAAAAGTAGCATTTGTATTGCCAAAACATACTCATGCTACCACGATAATGGTTCGGCTGAGTCGATAAATTGTGTTTGCAGGCCAAGTCGAAGATGGGATTCGATGGGCCGTTGTCCGTCTGCGTACCGTGGATCCAGTCTGCGCCCAATTCCAAGAGATACTCCCTACCCGGCACGCCAAATGGAAAGCTCTTCACACGTCCGCCTAGCGTCTCGCGTGCTTCTATAATCTTGAAGTTGTCTACACCTCTGCGGTGGAGCGTCTCAGCAGCCATGACACCAGTAACACCGCCTCCAAGAATAAGAACTCGGACATCGGCGCTAGGCTCGTTAACATGGCTCTGCTGCGTGGGAACAGCTTTGCCTGAAGTGATGAGAGGCGGTGAACTGGAAAACCCAGCGAGGCCATCAGGGGTAGAAGGCCACAATATCTGTACAATCGATAGGAGTAGGCTAAGAGAAGCAGTAAGGGAATGAGTAGAGGACGCTAGGGCGTCTCCGAAAATTGTGTCGAATAGGAGATGCATGCCAGAGGTGAAGGTAAAGCAGACAGAATGAGATAGCTACAGGACACTTTCCCAACCTCTCAGGCTGCAGAAATAGTCATAGGGTTGCGTTCTATATAAACCTGGGGCGCGCCGCAAGAAAAAGTAAGACATGAGCCTGAATCTGAGTTGAGATCCGAAACGGGGAGAGGGCTGGATGGCTCAAAGTGTCACAAGACAACTACTGATAGGCCCGTATCACTGGAAGCAAAACCTCATTAGCTGCCGCATACAGGAGACGCTGAACTTATCTATTTCAAATTTAAGATAGTGAAGACTTCGGCCGAAGACATACTGTACGTTGGCATAAGTTTACGTTCGGTCGGAACATATCGCATTAGGAAGGTCCGCAAGGACGTTGCCAACGTTGGCAACATTTACGTTGAAAGAGGACCGTTTATATAGCGGCATTGACCATCAGCGGATGTTCAATCCCTATTGGCACCGCGGGTAGGGTTTGGTCCTGAGGCCTAATTCATCATTGCTCCCTCCTCTCTGCGGTGACCGCAGGGAGTTAAGAACACTGCTCGCCGCAGCAACTCGGGAGATGGTCCGAAGTGTGAGAAAATCGGTAAAGTCGGACTGAACCGTCAAGCACCTGACCTCCCAGGCACGAGTCTTCTTTACCATGAAAGAAATACATTTCAAGCGGTCCACTCTAAACTATCATCATGCATCTACCAAGTTCTCAGCCTCTGGATCTTCACCCGACACTCGATCCTCCTGGGGATTTTTGAATTTCTCGACCTCCAAGTGCGCCACGGTCGCAAAGCCAATCTCAGTCGTATCATCGACGTCATAATGGTGCGCAGGTTCCGTATTGGAGGCGTGAACCTCTTGCTCTATGCAGTCGCATATTCGGACCAATGCCTTCTCCGAGTTGTCATCTTGAAGAATCATCCTGGCATGTTCTGATGCGAAGGCACGTGCCACAGGCAAACAGGATGCCGTCACGGGACCAACGACGGTGATGTCATGGACGACGACGCAGATAGTGTCATTTCGTTTGGACTCTGGACGACTGCATGATTTCCTAGACGGCCTTATGTGGAAACCCTAATTAGGCGGACTGCGTAGGGCACACACCTCAAATGAATTCGTTTACAGCTCGATTTTGCCGCCCATAGATAGAATGCGGAGACTGGCTCCGGCGGTAGATCAGGGGATAGAACTTCTAGAACGCAATGCATGGCAGCTTCCAGAATGCCCATCGTCTTCTCAAAATTGTACCCCGAATCAATAAGGACGGCCGCAATTACACTCTCCAAGATGTCACTGATGACCTTGGGGGGATCATGCGCCCAACTGTGCATGACAATCTCACGGCTGGATGTCGCTTGGAGGATGGGTATGTACCGCTCAACAGCGGCGGTAAGGCCAGGGTGGTCAGCCAATAGAAAGTTGTGCAACTTTAGGACGTGAACTGCTACAAAGGCCAGAGCAGGCCCGCAGACAGCCCGCGCACGCAAAGAACTAAGTTGACCAGAGTTTGCATGGGGAAATTTCTTGAAGAGGTACGTCATAACGACGGTATCGACCACAGCTTCGACATGAATATTAGCCAGGCAATGGAAATCACATTACGAGAGTCGTACCGTCCCCGAGGAATTCTAGCCTCTGATAAGATTTTCCGCCAGAACAGAATGATGGATGTGTCAGGGCCTCATGTAGTAATTCGACGTGTTGGAACTCATAGCCAAGAGCATCTTGCAGCTCCGAATAGAGCGCAGGCACTATATTGACGTCAGGCGGAGGAGCGTAACGTAAGTGCCAGGGCAGAGGGCCGCCAAAGTTCAACCCAAGTGCAGTTCCTACGTGTAATGCCATCGAAAGCCCTCCAGACAAGTAGCCGGCACCGATGATCGCTTCCATGCAGTCCTGCAGACTTCTTCGAGGAATGCGTCGCTTTACAGTTCGGTCACTACATCCCGGATCCCAGAGAGATGGGCTGTCCACCGCCACCACGAAAGGCCACGTCTTAGCGTTCGGACCCTCTATGTTCATGTAGTGTTCGAGGCCGATCGCTTTCCCTCGGAGCATGAGGGTGCGATTTGAGATGAATTGCTGGCGCAAATTGTCGAGTTGGCCTTCGTGGTAATGCAAGAACTTGTTGTATAAATGCACGGACGTGCAGAGTTTCAGCACCGAATCACCGAGCGTCTCAAGGCGCTGGTTGTTGAAACCTGCAGCCGCAGCGGGCAGGGTTGTTGCTTCAATGAGGAGGTCATTAAGAATAGGAGGAAGGCTGAGGCCGGTTCTAGCGCAATGAGCACGCCACAAATCTTGGATGCGGTGTAGAAGGCGTGGGAGTAAGGCAAAAAGGGAGAGCATTTCTTCTGGCATGGGAAAGATGGAAGTGGAGGTCAAAGGGAAAATGAATGGTCTTGAATCACTTGCAGTAGCCATCTCAACGTCGATGGACGTATCCCGGGGTAAGAGGTCGTATACTCGGGAGGTTTGCCTGAGTATGGGGACCACCTCGACGAGCGGCCCCTCAGTTGGTATCTCTGGAGGGCGACCTTTTCTTTTCCTGATGACCCATTTAAAATACTCCAAGAATGTTTCAAAGCCTGCCTCGCGATCTCCCCTCGAGGGCTTCGATGATGGGGTTAGGTCAATTCGGATCTTGTGGAGTAGGAACGGACGACCAAACTGCAAGCTATTCCTGACAAGAATATGACCATACTCAGACTCATCCACGCCTGTCGGGGAAAGCTCCACAAGAGGGTTCTTCAAAAGTTGTTCCATTAATGGGAAATCTGGTTGACAGCTATCTGGGGTGAGGGGAACCAAGAAACATGACAACGGTGTCAAGCGTGGTCGAGCAGAGACGCGCCACCACAACCCAAGCTCGGTGTAATCTTGCAGGAGTCTACGTTTCCGATATTCTTCTTCCGTGTCAAGGTCAATGAGTTCGGCTTCTACCACCGTCAGTGCGGTGCCATCCCAGACAAGTTCGGAAGGCGGAAGAGGCGTCCCCGTGATAATCCCAGCGAAGCGTTTTCCATCCACGCTGACGGGGTGTGACCATAGTTTTGTTCCCAGGGTCCATGGACTTTGCACCACGACGTCCATAATTTCAGGCACGTCTACGACATCGTCCAGCAGACTTGGATCCTCGCAGATATCAGGTTCTGCCTTGGCGTGCACCGGAAGTAGGTGATCATCAAATATCTTCAGTGCATGCAGAGCCTTGACAGCCTTAAACGCGACAGCTCGCTTAGCTTCTTTTGTTGAGTGCTTGCGCGGACCTTCGTAAACAAGGTACTCGGGAGGTAATGGTAGCATCGAAGGGAGCCGGACGGTCGAGACAAAGGTACCGCTGTAACGCGGTTTTTGTGCTGGAGTGAACGCATCGCGTGGAATGAGTGAGCAAAGATGTCCAAGAAGCCCGATAGCCGTGTTGTACGTCAAAATTGCGTTCGTGCCTGGCACAACAAAGCGCTCTCGCTTGGCAAGATCTGTCGGGTAGACATAATCTCTGCTATCTCCGTCGTCGTCCATGGACTGGCCGCCCATGGGACTTGAGTTGAAAGCAGGAATCCCGGACTGATATAGCTTCCTAATATGGGGTTCGTTCTCGGAGAGAGATAGATAATTGTCACGTTGTGTGGTGTTGTTCTGTTGTATCATGACCACAAACGTCGACGTCGCACGTCGCGCCCGTCCGCGCGACTGGACGTAGCCCACCATACCCTGCATAGAGTCAAAGCGGACTGTGAGGTCACAGGCCTGGAGTTATTTAATAACTTCTTTCCGAACGCAGGTATGCCATGGACTGACTGGAAAGTCCAAGCCTTCCTCTGCCACGGGTGTGGCAATAACTATTACCCATGGTAAATGAAAGGTCACTACTAGGAACACTTACTTACGTAAATTTATCTTTCCATCTCGGAAATCATTGACAACATTGCGTTGTTTTTCTGTGGGCATACCTCCTCCAATGCCTTTTTCGTCGCCTCCGTGACCTACACACTCTGCACAGTTGATGATATCTCTAAGTATTGGGACACGAGAAATGACGCTAGAAAGCACTCTGGCAATATGGCGGCGCTCCACAAACACAATGCCATGGAACTCGGGAGAGTAGCTTTCTAACAGGATGTCAACGAGGAGCTGAACCTTCGGAGAGCACCAATTGAGGCGAAAAGCCCAGGGGACGGCTTGATCTTCGCCATCAGAGACATGTTCGAAGAACGGTTGGTACTCCGCCAAGACCTCGCATAAATCGTGCAATTCGGGAATACGACGAGAGGTGGGGGTATCGATCTCGAAAGAACTATCTGTGGATAGATATCGCTTGCGCAGAGTCTCCATCTCATTGAGGTCACGAGGGCGCAACAGTTCAGATATTCGCATCTGAAGGTCACAGTAGAGAAAAAGCTCGGCAGCAAGAATCCCCAGATTCTCTAAGGTGAAAAGATAGCGGGTATGAAGTTGTTGCCAGGGTATGTCGATGACTTCCGGGATTTGAGAATAATCAAAGCGACACCAGATGTGGGGAATGGGGTATTCAGGATAGGACCTCGGAGGTGGGGGGAATTCTCGAATGACCTGAAACAAGACGTTGAGACAAAAGGTTTTGCGCACGGGGACACCGGTGCACTATTCTACCTCAGTAGGCTTCGAAGAATGGCGAGCAAATTCGGCCAAGTTCTCCTGAACAGTGACAATTTGGGCATTCAACTTTTTTTCCAAATCCGCTAGCGAAGTTTGCGGCGTGGAGGTCCAAGTTGGACAGGCCGTCATACCGAATATTTTCGGTCGATCGGCCTCGGGGCAAGCTTGGTAAATAGCCATTACGGTGGTGTAAGGGTGGTTCTTTCGCGCATGATGGCATTCATCGAGGACAAGAAGTGAAACCTAAGGCCTGTTAGACAAAAAACAATGAACAACAAATGGGACAGGATATGCATGCCTTGCTCATGTTCCAATGCGAGTGCGTGAGTACGTTCAAGAAAATCTGACCTATATTCGATGAGGAAGATGGCTCTCCGCAGAGAGACGTGCTCACCCGTCATCACAAGTACGTCAGCTTGCGAGAAGAGGTCGTTCCAACGTGCATGATCCGTGACGCTGGCTGAAACTTCGCTATGGACCTGCGCCACACGTAACGAAGTGTGTTGAGCGATGAAGATACTCTGCTGTTCCACCAGAGGAACTTTTGGCACAAGGAACACGGTGACTTTTTTCTGCGAGTGCTCCTGCTCGGCGATCCATTTGATGAGCAGGGCAGATATGAGGGTCTTCCCGCTGCCTGTATCAAGAACAGCGATGACATTTCTCTCTTGCGCCTTGACAAAAATTTCCTTTTGGTACTCGCGGGGAATGAGAGCCTCTCCAGGCTGAGGAATATATACCAGACTCATGATGAAGATAAGGATATGAGAGGTCGAGGAATGCGAGGCATAACAACACGCTGCTTGCGTCGGGGATCCGCGCAGCAGAGAGCCCAGCACATACATTCACTCACGCCCCCGCGGCGTCCGGACCGACCAGAATATCGCCACCAACGATGAGCCCAAACCAGGACACTGAATTGTGAGCATATATCGGCCAGATTACATCCAACCATGGACGACAGACTCCTCTTATCAGCGACGAAGCCTTGCGCAAGCATGGTATCCTACCTTTACGCGAACTCACGCCGCCCTCTCCCTCGCCAACCCCATCGCCAACCCTCGATGACATACTCGAGGATCTCACTTCTGCAGAACTTCAGGAACTCGGAGAAGATGTGCACGATGACGCAATAGAACGGCAGATTGTGCAGCGTCGAGCGCAGCGCCTCGTAGAAGAACATCTAGAGGCACAGCGCAGGCGTTTCGGCACTGTCATCCCCATCGGAAGGGATGACTACACGCGCGAGGTCACGGAGGCTAGCAAGCAGGACGAACCGGGTGACGTTGAAGCGCGCGGGACGGGCATAGTCTGCTTTTTGTACAAGGATGGGTGAGCGTGTTGCTCCGCCTCTCTCGCGTTCACATTCCTTTCCACTATTTACGCGCTCTTTCACAGTATTCCACGAAGCGACCAAGCACATGTACATGTCCACACGTTAGCAACCCGTCATCCACGCACTAAGTTCGTTTCCATCGTTGGCGACAAGTGCATACCGAATCTACCCGACTCTCGCGTACCCATGTTCATCGTGTATCGGAAAGGTCAGATCATCAACCAGATCACGGCTTGGGGGTCGGCTCGAGAGCCAATGCTTGAAGGTAAGGTAGATTCTCCGTTGCCACATTTACCTAAAAGCTCGACCTTGGCTGAGCTACTGTGATACAACTACAGAGCTGGAAATGTTGCTTACTGCATGTGGCGCTATCATTCCCCCCGAAAAGAATCGACGAGGGGGTTCAAGTGACGACGAAGAATCTGAGAAAGAGGACTTACAGGTAGGATCAAAATCGACTTGGGCCAATTACATTTCCAAGAATTCACGCAACGCGCCGAACAAAGACGACTCGGACGAGGAATTTGATTTATGATTTATGATATGGGCCGGCCACATTTGATGCGTTTAACGCCACCACAGCTCCGAGAACGCTCATCTCATGACGAACTTCTTGGAGGTACTATGCTATATTAGATGTCATCTTATCATTTCTCCAATATCGTATGCATTGGGGTCGACTGGTTCAGCCAAGCACACGAACGCGGGCATTACGATACCCGCTCCGCGGGCCCAATAGCCCCACTATCGTCGTCAACCTCAACTTCCGCTTCCTTTTCAGCTGCCCGCTTGCTACCCATAACAGTCGCATTAATTCTATTATCGAGTCCATCGGGTTACAGTAAGTGTGCGGTGAAAACTCAATTATGGAGAACACGTACGTCAACATCACCTGAACCTTCTTTTGCTCACCGCTTGCGGGGTCGACGAGATCGATAGCGAGGCGCTTGCTACCCTTCCAACCGTAGCTCCCTGCCGTGAACGAGCAAGGTTGTAGCGCAACTGCGCCGAGTAATTCCGCGTCGTCGACAGGAGCTGGAGACGCGCCGATGTCGTCTCTCGCAGCAGGGGGTGTGCGAGTTACAGCGACATGTAATGGGACAGCGCGTGCTTTGAAATCTGAATCTGGGATGGCCCCGGCCTGAGTAGGACGATATGAGATGTGAGGGGTCCACCGGTCCATGACCAGTCTGAGCCGTCCAAGCGAACTTGAAAGGCGTACTTTGAGTCCACCTTTCACGTCCTTCCCAGACCCAGTGCTCTCCCTACGCTTGGCACCGTCCTCACGTGTTGCAACACCCGCCTCATCTGCTGAACGTTTCTTGCCTAAGGGGCTATCAATGACAGACAGACGAACAAAGTGATGAAATGAATTTGACGTACTGCTGGCCATTATGTTGCGTAGCACGAGTTGTTACCGTAGTTCGCCAGTGCGTCTGTCGTGACGCTGATTTTATACAAATCGAGGAGCGGAGGCCAAAGCGACCAGTTGTGGTCGCCGCCATGGCCACACCCTGTTCCTTGGAGACACCACATTGTCTTCAATTGTGCACACGTTTGTCCCTCCT
>Ga0137362_10001448_pt1 | contig 14672 bp, 15 predicted proteins | sample MadtaG_2_FD_104801 | JGI IMG/M metagenome (GOLD analysis project Ga0137362, IMG submission 104801) | Vadose zone soil microbial communities from Angelo Coast Range Reserve, California, USA - Mad1_100_16 metaG | ecosystem: Environmental > Terrestrial > Soil > Vadose zone | place: USA: California... | reverse complement strand
CGTCTAATATTATGAGCACTCTCCAGTGAGTGGGTTACCTACTCTCCTCCTATTTATTCACTTGGCGAATAACCTCGCTCACAACAATACCTCGCCGCCGCCACCACCAACACCACCACCACGATCTTTAAAATGGCCCTGCGCTTTGACGATAAGAACGACGCTTCGTCTCCGCTGGGAGCGCCCGATGGCCGCATCAAGGGCAACCTGCCGGCCAACGTCAAGCAGATGCTAGATACGGTGATGCACGAGGTGATGGCCCGTCCGAACGTATACGGCGCATCCATCGGCGAACGCGTCTCAATCGTCGAAGCGTCGATCGTTCCCAAAGCCGAGGAATCAACCAGGACCGAGACGCGGATTGTCTGCGAAGTGACCGTGACGGAAGGTCCGTGTCTAAAAATCCACCCCCCGCCTTTCCGGGGCAAAAACAAATGACGTAGTGTTGTGTGTGTTATTAGACATGCTCAACCCTGAAGGAAGCTTGCACGGCGGCTGCGCTGCCTTCTTGATCGACGCGTACGTATATCCTCCGTTTTTTCCCTTTTTCCCACCGCCACCCTTTCCCCGGATTTTACCCATCGGCGTACGTTCTTCTAACAGGTGCACTACCCTCGTCTTCCTCGCTGCCACCCGCCGTGCTGGTGTCTCGGCATCCATGAACCTCGTCTACCACGCCCCCGCAGCTCCGTGAGAAAGACCATCCCCTCTCTAGCGATTACTGACTAAGGTCGTCAGCGGTGCCAAGTTACGAATCGTCAACTCGGCGATAGCCATCGGTGCTCGGATCATGACGGCGCGCTCCGAGGCACGTTAATTTTCCGTTCTTTCTTTCCTCTCCTCTCAAAAATGTCGTCATCCACGGGTTTGTAATTTAGATCTGGGACGATACCACACAGCGATTATGTGTTACTGGGGTCCACACTAAGATGGAAGCGTCTCGCCCAAAAATGCCCAAGCAAAAGTTGTAGTTCATCGTATTTTATTCCCCATGTGGACAGTACATTTTTCTCTTGGCGGGGCGCCTGGATTATAATCGGAGTACCCCTGGTCCTATGATTTACCTGCGCTACGCCAACGCCGACGCTACGCCTTGCGCCGGCTGCAAATAAGCGCGCAGTTTCTGGAGCGCTCGTCCCCTATGTGAGATAGCGTTCTTCTGTTTCGCCTCCATCTCCGCATAGCTATAAATCAAAACAAAAAGAAAGAGCGAAAACAATGAAGGACGTGATCACGTTCACGTTTCCCATCAGCTCTTGATGTCGGCCGGCACGGTGCCGAAGATGAGACATGAAACTCACGTCAGACCGGTATCCTCCGCTTCAAAGACCGGGTCCCATCCAAAGTTGGGCGGACCGCGCGCGGGGACGATCTTGCCGTCCGTGCGGCCCTCGAAGAGGATAGGCTCAGTCCCGGGACCTGCGCTGTACGCAAAAGTGCAAAGTGCCCATGCGGCGCGCGTCGGGAAGCCATCAAGCATGCGGTTGAGACCTGAGCTCAAGTAACATTCCCAGATCACAGCGATCGGGAGAGGGCCACGCGTCGGCGCGGCACGCGAAGGTTGCGAGATTGGGATTAGCACGGCGTTTTTATTTTGGTTGATATTATTGGTGGGGGTTGTTTTTGTTGTCAGTCAGGTACGGTGTTTCCCCGATGGTACTAGTAAGTGTAGTAGCGTAGTACTTACCCTCGTGACCGAGCTCACGCAAAAAAAATTTGATGTAGGGGCCCGGTAGGCCGTTCATGGCCGCGAAACATAGCGATGTGTCTTCTGTGATGACAGGGCCTCCGATCTGCGGGCAAGTGAGATCAGGCAAAAGGGTTTTTTTGTGAGGACGATCGAGAAAAAGGTTTAGCAAAAAAAAGAGATTGGTTATGGAAAGGTGAAACGGAAGGAGGGGCCTGTGTTATTACTGAAAACGTGAGTGTGTCTAGACACGGAGTGGCGAAAATGGAAAGGAGGGAAGAAGGACAAAAGGGGGAGGGGGAAGGAAGAGGAGAGGAGAGGAGATAGATTCCAACTCGAACCAGTTCTGCTGCACGCCTGCATTTTTCCGTCGCCACTTGCTGCGTGGTGCCCTGAATCTCCAGAACTAACGTTTTCCAGTCCCAGCAAACAAATTGCGCCCGATTAAAAGATTCGATTCCAAGCAAGAAGGAAGGGGTAATCAATCATAGAAAAGGGTGGTGTGGTGGGTCGTGCCAAGGCCCAAGGGTGGATCGAAGATTCAGTGGCGAGGCCTATACGAGCATTCGCTGGGCTAGTTCACAACTCACGGTCTAGATCGCGAGACTCGATGTCAATCGGTGTACCCTGGGCCAGGATTTCGCGAACTTCTCCGAGCTTCCTTGCGTTACCGGTCACGAACACTACGAGTCCAATAAAATGGAACAGAAGGTTTGAGACGCAGGAATGGAGAGAGTGAGGTTCCCTTACCAAGGCGTTCTGATGACATAGTAGTATCCTCTGGGCTTTGGGCTAGAGTGGATGCAACGAAAAACTCAACGGTAATTGAAGCCGAGTAACGCCATCAGGTCATCTTATCTTATCTTATCGCCGTGCGGTTTCAGTGCCCAATGCCCTTTCCAGCCAATATCACTTTTTTGTCAGACACGTTTCCGATAAATGAGGTGGGATTACTGATTCATTCCGCCACTGAGATGACGCCGGTTCCTAATAGACCCTTCACGCCACAAATTATTTAGTTCAAACCATCAAGCGCTAGTTCACGTTAGGCATGCTCCGACAGGAGACGCTATGAAATGATCAGGAGCCCGCTCTCCGCGTGACCTTGTTAGGCAAATGCGTGAAGGACTGTTGGGCACCCTAAATCGTTTTAGAACTCCAAATGACTGATGCATGCCTCGGCACCATTCGCCGGAGCTGCAAATACAGACCGTTGTAGTCTTTAGTCTCTTTCAGTGTGTCACCCGAGCGTCAAGGTGCCACAACACAGCATAAATTGCTGATTTGGCGCTCGTATGTGCTGCCTGAGGTTCCACGAGGCAACATGGGGCATTTATTTGTTACGAATGGGTGCCGTCACCGTACTTTACTATTTTGCGTATTTGATGTCAAGGCGAAAGCACGAGAGCCAGAGAGTGACGGTATTGCAGCGCTTACATTTCACGAAGAAAAGGACTTGCACGACTTCTGTGACCAAATCATAGACGTAAATGCCGGCATAGGAGAATTGAAAGACAGCTGCCAGCATTGGGCACGGAAGAGTAGGGATGCCGATGCCGGAAAAGGCCGTGCATCATTTCGCGAGCGCAAACAGAAACCGTCATAATGAAAGGTCTTAATGAAACGGAAGGTGTGCTCCGATTGCAAATTACAACCGTCACCCAGCCTACTTTTAGGCTGCCCCGGTTACCCGCCGTGAAACGCGATAAACCTGGAAGCAACACCTGCAAGGGCTGTCTGGTTGATGCTTATTCTCTTCATAGCACTGCGAATGGAAGTAAAGCTTCTGCTAAGAAACAAGAGCAGGATAGGGGTGCAAGTATTCAAGGAGTTAAAGCGCCCCGGGCTCAATTTCACCCAAAAGCATCGTGCCATCCTTGCTGGCGGTGAGGACTAGAAGATGTCAGCTTCCATTTAACGGCACAGCGAATTTCTTACTGATCGGTTCTTGAGGATGAAAATCCACCGCTGTGACGGTACCCTTGTGTCCAGGAAGCTACCAACCAAAATCGGCGTTATGTCTAGCCAGAAGTAGATAACACAACGTACCTTGTACAAGATCTTGGAACTTTCCACGTCCCATATAGTGACGGTACGGTCCGCTCCCCCGACTGCAACGCGGCGTCCACCATCTTCTCGACTCCAAGCGCCTCTGAGGAGAGTGTTCTCGAAGCCAGCAGGTGCACCGCTCAACACGCGATGGACGCGATTCGGCGAGGGTGCAAATGGCCGGATATCATGAATGACGGTTTGTGATGAGAATGATGGTGAAAGAAGATAAGACCCATTTGGCGATATCGCAAGCCCAGTGGGGGTATCTGCGTGACCACTCAACACGGAGACCTCTTCCTGCTTTCGTAAATCTAGGACCTGGATATGACATGAGTGCCACATCGAGGTATACGAATAGGGAACAGGGTTCGCACATGGATGGCGTTATCGAGAGCGCCAGCATAGATCGTTGCGCCATCTGTACTCCAGGCTACGGAAGTGACCGGACAGCCGAGTTCATATACCGCCACCGGTTCCTTCCCCGCGTCGTCTCCCCCTTCCCACACGCGCACGGTGCCATCATCGCTTGCAGAGGCGAGGAGTTCTACGCCTGCGCCTCCTGCGAGAGTCCTGTCAAGCGAGTTGATGATCTCGCGGTGGGCGCGAAGTTTGCGCACGCGCTGGCCGGTGGTTAAATCGGTATATGCAAGAGTGTGATCGGCCGAAACACTGTAAAGAAGGGTTGAGAACAGGGACCATTGGAGGTCCAATACGGGCGCTTTGTGTATTGTGGAAAGCAGCCCATAATTCGTATTCGGAGGATACGTTCGCCATAACGCTGAAAAATGGCATTTGTTAGATATACGGATATCAGAAAAGATGGGAGAGACGCACAAATTCCCCTATCTGCTGAACAAGCTGCGATGTTTTGCCCGGTAGGATCAAACCTACAACTTAGTATCTCCGCCTGTAAGAACACGTTTCTTTCAGTACCTAAGAGACAATGGCATTGAAAACTCACCGCATGCGCTCCAGAAAGGCTTACTATTGGGGCTTCAAGGCTGCTGGTCCGCTTGACAGAGCGGACGAGTGCTTTTTGTCTCTCGTCGTTCGACGAGGAAATTGCGAGTTGCTGCTGATTACTGGCCTCTGGCTCTGATGATCTCGCTCTTTTAATAAGAGCCCCGTCCTCCTGTGGCGCAGCACGTTTTACCATATCTTTGAGACCGTAAAGTGTGGTGATGACAGTCAGGGAAAAGCAATTCGTCAACGCCAAACAAAACGTCGCTGAAGACGCCCGCTTACGTAGTCAAGCGCCGTTGCAGACGCGCATCCTCGTTCTCGACGACTTCTAGTGCTGTCCCCTCATGCCATCAAAATATGCCATCAAAATCCTCCGTCATTCTCATATCTGGATTCTTTCCATTCCCTGTTCAGTATGATAACGATGCATGCCATATGCTCTATATTCGAGCACATGTTGGCGGTTCGTCCAAGAACTCTAAGAAGGCGCAGTGGCCAGAAGACCGGACAATATTCATGGTGAACGTTCCTCCAGATGCAACGGAGAGAGAGATCGTCTTCCTCTTCAAATCTTGTGGGACCGTCGAGAAAGTGGTTTTTGACGTGGATAGACCGAGCGAACACTCTGACGAGGAAAGCGACGTAGACAGTGCGGAAAGCGATGCAGCCTCTCCTTCCCAGTCTCATTCGCGGAAAAAACGCAAGACAGTGGCAAGAAGTTCAACTTCGGAACCAAGCGCTCCATCGCGGGGCCAGCGACCCAAAGTCGAGCCTCTCCCCATTACCCCACTTCGCACACTTCGGCGGACGGGCCAGACGGCCCACGTCGTATTCCTGGATGCATCGTCGTGCGGTCGTGCACTCGCACTCGCACAGACTCATTCGGGATCCAATCCCATTTCATGGCCCACAAACGTAGACAATGAACGCCCACGCGGTCTCGCACATTACATCAAGCAATACGAGTCTGCTCGCCCCCCACTCGATGCGGTGCGTGCCCACGCAGACTCGGCTATAGCGCGGTTCGATTTCGACCTTGCGGCACGGAAGGCCGCACTTCGGCGGGAGTCTAAGTACAAGAAGGGCGAGGCCCTCGTAGACGAAGATGGATTTACTCTAGTCATACGTGGAGGAGCGTATGGCCAGGCTGTTGGAGGCGGTGTTGGGGTCGCGAGCCGGAAATTCATGGATGAGAATGCCAAGGGTATACTCGGAAAGGAAAGTAGAAGCAAGCGGAAGAGGCATAAGGGAGGAAAGGAGAAGGCCGCGTTTTATGCGTTCCAGATCCACGAGAAGAAACGAAATGGTGCGTCTCTTTCTCCCTTTGTTCATCTAGCACTCACTGGCGATAACAGCTTTACTAGAACTGAAACGAAAATGGGAGCAAGACAAGGAAGCTGTCGAGAAACTCAAGGCGTCAAGAAAATTCACACCATACTAGATTAAACTAAGATTGTTCGACTCGTAAAGAAAACAGTCTGGTCCATAACTACGCGCGATTCAGGCCATGATTCATCAGCCGACCTGAATATATCGTACTAATCACGTTCCGTTAGAATCCCGGAATCCCGGCGGTACTAAAATTTCAAGGTCAGAGATCAGATCCTAGTAGTTGGTGTATTCGGTGGGAGCCCTACCATGCATTTTCAGATATTCCAGCGCTTGAGCAGATGCATTACGTTTCGCAATGCCTTTCGTGGAGCCGTGTCCAACCCCGACGTTGACTCCCCGGACTGTTGTACAAGAGTGAATAAAATCGAGGGGCTGTTGCAAGGGTGGCTTACAGACGGCAGTTATATGGTAAATAGTGTCATGCTCGGGCCCTTCTTTTGTCAAGAGCCACTGAAAGTCCTTCGTCGCACTACCCCCAGGCTGGCCTTGAAGGAAATTGTTGAGATCGCGAACAGGGTCTGCCATGAAAGAATCTGGGGGCCCAGTAAGCTGAAACCACAATACCTACCAGAGAAACAAGGAAACTCACCAGTTTAGGTTCAGGAGCGAAAACCGGAAGGTATGAGAAAAATTGCCGACTCTCCAGCGACGATATATACTGTAGGTCATACCCAGCGGCATTGCCGCGGAATAATTGGTGACATTTTTCTAGGGGTCTCAGATGCCGAATGTTGTCATCACGATGCATTGGGTGGAGCTCGAAGAGCATTCACGACGTATAATCTAGAAACGACAGTGGCGCACCCCCTGAACGGAGCGTAGATGGGTCATTGACATTGATTAACGCCTAGACAGAGGTCTCCCACAGATGTGTCTCGGAGGTTCTACCGGCTGCAATTTTGGAATTGGTGCACGGACGTCCGGGACGCCTCAGGTGAATGTGCGAGGAAGGGACTGCAAATTGTCTCATAGGCGTCAAAAACAAAAATGAAATGTAGCTCCGCTCCGCTCCATGAAGACATGTGTCCAATGTGACATAAATGACCAAATCCGGAGAGAGCCGATTCCATTACAGTCGAAGCTCCAATAACGCATACCCTTTTTGGAGCACTTATTTCCACTTCATGGCTGGTCCAGAACTCTGCACCAAAAAATTGTTACATATTCTTGTAGACTACCTAGTCTAACCGCAGAATCCCCCCAAGCAAATGTACTTTTTGTAATGGCACACCTTTGGTATGCTTCGGAAGAAGTATGCGTTGTTAGAGCTTCGACTGTACATTGTTGTTCACGCTATCGCACCACTATCGCTATGACAAGATCTTCCAACACAGCTCACCATATCGATTTCTCAGGGACATCAACGACATCATCCATCGACAGTCTTCGGATTTACTCGGGAATCCCGTTCGCATGGAAATACTGTAATGCTTGTCTGGCAGCGCGGCGCCTAGCACCAGCTTTAGAGGTGCCTTCCCCCGTACCGACGATGACACCTCGGACTGAAGCAATCGTGTTAGCATGGCAAATCGCAAGAAGGAACACGACTCGCTAACATGTGTACGTTCCGATATGTACGGCCTGGTCATTTGGCCCAGTTTGATGGCTTCTAAAAGCCAAGAATTGGGTCAGATTTTCCGGCTTTTTGATTTCTTGCAAGTAGTTGTTGAGATCACGAACAGGGTCTGAACGTCGTCAGAGACAAACAAGAGGAGTACTGAAGCGACCATAGCGTACCATCCGTTGCCATTATGAGGGAAAATGTTGAGAACTCGATGCTGACCAGTGATTGACCATCGTGTCTTAAATACCGTGAGGCCAGTCTCTATCTCGTTGTTAAACATTGGGATAGACCTTGCGCCCCTACACCCCAATACTCCTACATCCAAGGCGTCATACAGCTTTGATCCCCGATCTCTACAGCTGAGGCAGCACAGCGAACGAGACGAAGTCCAGGTAAGAGACATCACGGGCCGGTTACTGGCACATACAACGCACAAAACGGCTTAGCGCTCAACCTCGCACTACTGCAGCACTAGCCAACCCGAAACAGGAAGGAAGAAAGTTCCAAAGTACAAGGCCATTCATTCCAACAACTTGCGCGTCTCTGGGGCGAAGATAGTAGGACTTGGGCGGTCCGAGGGTCATAAGGATTGTATGACTTGTCACCGTTCCTCTGGAGATCCGGAGCTGCGTATCAGGGTTGGGGACCAGATCATACATACAGAGCTTATAGCATCTCCGAGATGCTCCTTATTGTCCTTTTTATAATGGACCCAGACAGTACCAGTCTACGACCAGATCCCGAGCCAAAATGAGAGGGGAAAGAGTGACATAGAGAGGTGAGCGAGATCATTGGGCTAAAGAAGGTCCTTGTTGTATCTATCATAGAGGGATGCGGCGTCGGGCCGTGTGACTGAAGGGAGGTAGTGTAGGAGTAGAAGTAGTGGTGGTATAGAAGTAAAGTGAATGTCCCGGTGACTGGCGCACGGGAGCACGTGCCGACTCTCGCATCTACAGCATAACTGAGTACGCTTTCACTGGCATGTGCGAAGGGGGCCAATGCAGTTCTGAACAGCACCAGCACTCCCGCATAGACGCCCTCGCTTTCGAATTTAGAATAGCCAATCGATCGCAAGCCCTGAGTCTCACACTAGTAGTATGTGCGTTGAAGTCGATGCATTTCCCCCCTGGCACATCCACTGAAGCCAAGCCTGAACAGAAAACAGAATGAACAAGATGGTGTGGTAATGTAGATGTCTATGAACAAAGGGTCTATCTATAAACACCATCGCTCTATCAATTACCGAGGCATCCCCAAATTAAAAGCGATGCTATGACTAGTGAAGAGCAAATATAGGGTGATTTGGAGGGAGGCTTTGCAGAAATTGCAGAGCCTGAATGGCAGCCACGTACTTGGCGTTATAAATGGAACCGCCCTTTCCAGAGCCAATTGCGTGTCCATGTACTGCGCACCGGGAGCTTAGTACTCGATTGTCAGAATGACCAAACGGCTCACGTTTGGCGGTAGCATAATGGACCCTTTGATGAGGAGGGCCGTCTTCCTTCAAGAGCCACGAAAAATGGCGGGTCAAGTTGCCAAATTGATCTCGGTAGCGCTGAAGATAGTTGTTGAGGTCTCGTATAGGATCTGAATTCAAATTGCGCGATGAACACCACGAAATATACTGGATAGATGAAGGCGTAGCTTACCCATTGCAGATACGAAGATGTAGTAGTGACAATGTGAATATGTGAGCGTTGGTTTGTACCGATGGGTGAAAACTGAGAATGCCGATGGTTGTGCAAGCCTTCCTACCCATTAAATAGCACGACGATAGGACACCCATTGCCAGCCGTACCCTGGTTAGACCCTAGTACAACAACTCGTAGTCGTGCCTGTGCCCCCGGAGGCCAACACTCCAACATTTGCAGTAGTAGTGGGCATTCCCAGAGGCCGGAAATCTTTGGCTGATTCTTGTTGCCCGGGCGATGCGATGCGGCAATATGGCACCTGGACTACGCCATACAGTCAGGGTGCCCGGTAAAAGTGCCCCAAACTCAAGACTCAAGACCATAGGAACCGATTCGAGGATTCGGCCTCTCACTCAATTTACCCGGAGATCGGAGCGCTCAAGGTGTTATGGCCCGATTCCGACTTGCCGGGGTCGCCGAAAGTAGAGATGGTACATAGAGACTTTCCAATAGAACATTGTATGGATAACGTTTCATGCCTTTGTAGGGTCATCCGAGAGGATGGCGAAGCAGAAGACGTGCACAGCTCTTGAAGTGGTTTGACCGAGGAATGCAAAAGGTTCGCGGTTGAGGAATGCTATGCCAAAGTCATTTTCCCCTAAAACCTTGTCTCGAAATGTACCTGTGTGACGCCGTCAAACAGGTTATTATCGAGATTACAAGACAATAAAACATGCTATATCAGGAGAAGAAATTCGTTCTTGCTGGGCGGGTAACCGAATTGCAATGCAAGGACCCCAAATATCGGTTACGTAAACATATAACGATGAGTGCACACTCAGGCTTTTGTCCGTGCTTGCTCCGATACAGGAGACATGTAAGCTTGTTCCTTATCCATGGCACAGGACTGCAGCTTGTAGTTTGCATTGATATTGTGGGTAGCGTGATCATGTATGAGTGATAGCGACACTCCATATACCTGTGTACTTGTACTTGAAGCTTCGCTATTAGCACACGGCCAATACTTGGACACATGCGTTTCAACATGCGAAACATTATGCACGCCAAGGACTGGTAAGATATCCAGTTGTTCGTAGTACTTGGAATATTGAGGGCGCTCGAATACATAAATACATCAACCTAGGCACAGCAACATGACAATGGCTATTATCCCAACAATAATACAGTGGCTCACCAAAGCGGGCAAGCGTGCTCCCTCGCTCCCATCAGAAAATTTGTTCATTCATCATAACCCGGCGGGGCATCCACGGGGGTCCCTCCTCCTCGTGATGGACCCGGTAGAGGCGATGCATATGCGGCTGACCACAAGATTAGAATGCATTAACAAGAGAAAGGTGCCGTCTTACGGAGGGATTCCTCCTCATCTCTCATCTGCCTTTTCATGTATATGGCACGTTCTCGCGTCTTCTCCAGCAAGCTGACGAATTGGAAGATGCCCTGGTTCTTCAAGCGGATCTCCGATTTAGAGCCGGTAGTGAGCCCGCCATCAGGAGAGGGCCTAATATCGATGGTCAGATAGTTGGAACCCATGTAAGGCTGTTCAAATATTGTTGATGTTATGGTTGGGAGGGGTAGATTAAGTGTGTTGAGTCCTGTGCTACCAACGTCACTCTCGGAAACGAAAATCAACTAGGAGTCCGTCCATGTTCCGCATAAGTTTTTCAAGAACAGCATCGGCTTCGGAAAAAACATACACGTTGATCTGTCAAATATAGATTTCCTGTTCCGTTCAGTTTACGAGCACCGCCAGATCCACCGGACGACGAAGAACCGGTGGGAGGTGTATCTGGAATGGAAAGGGAAACTTCTGCACCCGATTCTACTGTCATGATTGTAAGCTCCCCGGGTAGAGGAACGGGAGTACGGTCAGGTTTAAGCATCGTCCAGTTGAGAGCCATCGCTGAAGTAGAACGGGGTTGATGATCGTGATCGTGGAAGGATAGATACGCGGCCACGCCTGCGGCTTTCTCACACACGGCACGGCCATCAATGGTAATACAAAGGACCATCAATTATTTAACAGCGTTATTACTTGTCAAGGCTACCTGGCGCAATGGTAGCGCGTTTGGCTTCGATTGCCCAACGGTACCAAAAGGTTGCAGGTTCGAGTCCTGCGGTGGTCATTTTTTCCCGTCCTGTCTATTTTAATGTATGAACTTTTTTTTTCGAATGCGTATACCTGTCTTTTTCATCAAACATTCTTTGCACGGCGATTACAGTAAATTACGAGTCCATGTGCAACGATTTACACATTCTGCACGTGATATAACGTGTCGCGGTCGCGTCCCGCTCACAAATTCACAATTACAATGCCACAAGCGACGGTCTGTTCATCCTATATATCTCCCATCACGAACGGTGTAATCTGGTGCTAAACGTCATGGACCTGCACAAGGAAATGTCCCAACACTCATCCAACCCTCTCGAGCTTCCTTCCTCAGATGTGCGAAACAAGGCAGCGTTGCAAAAATATCGCAAAGCTCGGGCAATAGGCGGAAACCAACGCGACTCGGACGAGCCAGAAGATGAGCTTGAGGTTTCTGACCTCAAAAATTATCAACAACACATTGTAGGGCTTCTCCAGGACCGGCCGGCGGCGCAAGCTCAGTACACCATGCGAGGGAACATGGGTTCGGAAATACTCATTGACCTGGATGAAGACATGGACGGTGACAAGGAGCAAGATTACGATGGCGAAAATAGCGATGAATTTGATGGGGACGGTGGCATGGACGCGGATACAACTGCAGAAATCGACGAAGAAATGACTCTGTACCTCAAGTCGCGGGAGGAGCAGGAGGAGATCAAGCTCGAAATTGCAGACCTTGAGGAGGCGGTCCCTGCCATCACGCGGGACTATAAACTTATCGACCGCCTCGGCACGGGCACATTTTCGTCGGTGTACAAAGCCGTCGACCTTGGGTATCACGAAAAGTGGGATAACATGGTGTGGCATGGCATACATCCCGTCGGATCGTCCGCGCACCACCAATCGGTACCGCGATCGCGCTTCTCAAAAGTTTTTGTCGCGATCAAGCGCATTTATGTGACGAGCAACCCGGAACGGATACGAAACGAAATTTCCATCTTGGAAACGTGTCGGGGTGCGCGACACGTGTCACAGCTTATTACCGCCTTTCGACACGAGGACCAGGTCGTCGCGATCATGCCGTACCATCCGCATGAGGACTTTCGTGTGCGTGCACGCGTATTAGAGGTCGCCACATCTACTGACGTTAATCAAACCTTCACAGTCATTTTACCGCACAATTCCGATGGCTGGGATCCGAGCGTACTTCAGATGCATGTTTCGTGCTTTGCGGGATATACATGCGCGGGGTATTATCCACCGCGATGTCAAGCCTGCCAATTTTCTCTTTGACCCTCACAAAGGAGTAGGAACCCTGGTCGACCTCGGCCTAGCCTGTGTGAGTATTGTCCTTTTGGGGGAACTTTTTGGACAAAGGACTGAAAAGAGTGCTTTTCATTTAGCGCATGGGTGTAGAGCCACCCACACATTACGGTAAATGTCTGCACACTGCGCCAACAAAGGAACACCCACATGGCCGGCTAAGGCGTGCTTCTGAATACAACGCGGATTTTGTCAGGAAAAAGCAGAAGGATGCGCGAATGCGCAGCGGTTGGACTTCTGATAGGGTAGGCTATCTAGAAAAGGACACAAGGTATGCACTCCCGTGCTGCACCTGAGCCCTGGTCTTACGGAATTCACAGACCTCATTCGAGAGCTAATCGAGCAGGCACGCGAGGTTTTCGCGCACCAGAGGTACTTCTGAAATGTAATGAACAAACTGGGGGTTCGTTGTAGCGCGTCTTATCATCGGGGGTGCATCTTTTCTGACCATGCATGTTTTTTGTCAGCTATCGATATGTGGTCTGCGGGCATGATCCTCCTCTTCTTCTTGACCGGAAAGTTCCCTCTTTTCCAGTCCAACGACGACGTCGAAGCGCTCTTGGAGATAGCGTGCATTATCGGGCGCCGACGGATGGAGAAAGCGGCAACTCTACATTGTGAGCGCTTGCCAGAAGCCCGTGCGGCTCAGTATACTAATTGGGTCCTACAGCCCGGACGTTCACCACGAATATTCCATCGATTACATCAGAAGGGAAACCCTGGCGGGAGTTCGTAGAGGCGCTGAATCCAAAGCTGCGGGAGCGGACGGTTGGTGACATGTGCCTGCACCCCTACAACACGAGTGAGGCATCGTCTGGAGGGAGTTCTTATCCGCCTCCTTCGTCCTCATCACCAGGAGGAGAAACTGTCTCACGCGGGACGCACTGGCAGACTGAACTCGTAGGTGTTCAAGATCACGAGACGGACGTAGAACAAGCGCTTGATCTGCTCGAACGTCTGTTACACCCAGAGTCGATTAAACGTATCACGCCGCAGCAGGCACTGTATCATCCGTTTCTGCACGAGGGCGGGGAGCAAGGTGACGACGCGTTCTTTCCGCACCCATTTGGAGAAGGCGTCTGCGGGAGGTGGCATATTGTGGACACAGTAACGGAGGAGTTTCGGGTGCGTATCCGGACAGACGAGGGGAGCACACGTGTGATATCATTGATGGCAGGGGAGGGCATGGCCATCGGGAACGAACCGTGTGAGTTTCACCAGGGAGAGGAATTGTAACATAAATTATTTGATTTAATGGCCTCAGGCGGGATCGAACGTGCGGTGTCAGGGGTGAGAATGTTGCGCTTGTCGGCCCTCTGAGTGGCTCGCGACGAATCGATGCGCTCTCGGATGTGTCGTCCAATGTGAGCAGAGTAAATGTCGACAACGACGACAACGACCCCTCCGACCGACTTCCCTCTTGACCAGCTAGCCCCTCTCGTCCTCGTTCTTGTCGTTCCCCTTCTTGTCCTCTACGGTCGAAACTACTTTGGTCAGGTCGCCTTCCACATGATTACCGTCGCCAGCTCCGCGCTCCCTTGGAACTGGTCATCAGTATATGAACACGGATCTATCATCTCCAAGCCCAAGAAGAAACTCCCCGTCCGTACTCGCGCGGAGCAGTTGGCCGCGAGAACCGATGGTCGCCCTGGTGCGTCACCCGTCAAACTATTGTTCCTTTCGCCAGGGCAGACTTTGAAACAATCATTTCCCAAGCCACCGATGGCGCATCAGAAGGGGAGAAGGGTTTATTCTACCCCGGTCTCGTCAATATTTCCGGGACATATTGCTTCATGAACTCTACTATGCAGGTCCGCCTCGCCCTCCACCCGTCCTGTTCGCCCCAGCCGATACCTAATCATACCACCCCGCGTGCATTATAGGCACTCGCCTCGCTATCGTACCTGCAACCACACATAGATGCCATCCACGCCAAAGCGGAGGCAGTCG
>Ga0137362_10001439_pt1 | contig 14691 bp, 12 predicted proteins | sample MadtaG_2_FD_104801 | JGI IMG/M metagenome (GOLD analysis project Ga0137362, IMG submission 104801) | Vadose zone soil microbial communities from Angelo Coast Range Reserve, California, USA - Mad1_100_16 metaG | ecosystem: Environmental > Terrestrial > Soil > Vadose zone | place: USA: California... | reverse complement strand
TGCTCGAGGCTTGCGGTCCTCGCCACGCTCACAGTTGCATCCACAAAGTGGCGATTGCCCGCGCGCCGAACGCGCACGCGATCGACATCCAATACGCCGTCCATGCGCGCTATCGTCTTGGCAATCTCCTGCTGCAACCCTTGCGGCGCCGCGTCCAGCAGGGCGTCCAGCGTGCGTCTGCCAAGTTGCGCACCCACCCATAAAATGACGGCTGCAACCGCCAGGCCCGCCAGGGCATCGGCGTAATTCAGCCAAGGCAGGTTCCATGTTTCGCCAGCCCACACCAGCCCGATGCCGGCGATCACGACGATGGTGCTCCACACATCCGTCGAAAAATGCAGCGCGTCGGCCTCCAGTGCGTCACTGGAATACTTGCGAGCAACGTGTGCGAGAGCCCGAGCCCTCGTTACATCGATCATCACAGCGACGAGCAGCACCAGGATTGCGGTGAGGCTCGGCTGTATGTGCACATTGTGGAAGAACAGCCGGTCAAATGCCTCATAAACGATATAGAGAGCCGTCAGCGCCAGGAGACCGGTTTCGACAAACGCGGAGAAATTCTCAAACTTGCCGTGCCCATAGGGGTGCCGCTCGTCCGCCGGCTGGTCGGACATGCGCACGGAAAGAAACGTGATGATCGCGGCAAGCAGGTCCAGCCCGGAGTGTAGTGCCTCCGAAAGGACGCCCAAGCTCCCGGTGCGGACGACCAGGAATGTCTTCAAAGAAACCAACAGTAGCGCGGAGCCCACGCTCAGCCGCGCAGCCCGCTTCTTCTCCCGCCCTTCTTCAACTGAGTAGGTCGCGACCATTGCCCGCCTAGACTACCTCAGATTCAGATTCGCGCGGTGGCGTGCGAGAAAGCACCCTCCGGATGCGCATCAATCGATGGAGCCGATCAGCATCCGTTCCTAAAGCAAATTGCGTAAGCTAACTCTTTCGGGAAACAAAAAGAAGTGCGGCAGAGTTCATGCAGTAGCGCAATCCGGTGGGTTCGGGGCCGTCCGTGAAGACGTGTCCCAGATGGGCGTCGCACAGTGCGCACTTCACTTCCGTTCGCAGCGCGCCCATGCTGAAGTCTTTTTTCTCGCGGACATTTTCCGCAGCGATGGCTTCCCAAAAACTTGGCCACCCCGTGCCGGAATCAAACTTCGCTTCTGAATCGAAGAGCGCGTTGCCGCAATCGACGCAGCGGTACAGTCCCGGCGCATGCTGATCATAGAGCGCGCCGGAAAAAGCGAACTCGGTGGCAGCGCGCCGCGTTACATCGTATTGCAGTGGTGTAAGCTGCTTCTTCCATTCGGACTTGCTCTTGCGCACTTTCGGCAGCGTATATACGCCAAGCCTCGCGCCATCATCCGCGAATTTTACAATCTTGACGGGGCTCGCATCGCCTTCTGCCTCGTCGCCATCGGCGAAAGCGGAAAGGCAAACACGTTCCACGCCCACGAGCAAGCCGTATGCCCCGGCCGTCGCCGCGCCAAAGATCAGTCCGCGTCGCGTGATTTCATTCATAGCGATAAATCCCGAACGAAGCCTATTTTGCCGGACTCATCGGCGGGGGAGGCAAGAGTGGCAGCCGCTTGGCTTCTCCGCGTGCGCCACGCACTTCCAGCTCCTCAAAGAGCAGCGACGGCGCCACGACCGAGGCCGGTAAGCCGCTTCGCGCAGAGCCAAACGCCCCCAGCGCCGTGCCGGCAAATCCGTTGTCCTGGCTCTGCATGTAGTTGAAAACGAAACTATCGTTGCCGATTCCGGCAAGATTCCGCAGCGCGCGGGAGTTCAATCCGATGATGCGCGAGCCGCGCATCATTTCTTCCCGGCCGGTATCCGGATACACGCGGTAGACAATCAACGGCAGGCGATCGCCGGTCCCGGCGCCACCTCCGTAGCTTGCCAGAAGTTCGGAGAAATCCTCCTGATGCAGCAGGCTTAGCGCGGGGTTATCCATTTCGCGGACGACCAGGCAATACGCGAGTTTCTCCGCCCGGCAGGTATCCAGAAATTTCTTCTTCAACTCCGCCGCGGAAAGAGTCTCCGCCGAAGTGAAGAACAGATTGCTCATCGTCGGCTTAGCATCATTTAGGAACGCGGCGCGCCCATGTCCGTTGGACTGATTGGAGTCAGGCCCCGGACGGCGGGACATCAACTCGCCCTTGACGTTCCCGTTCTCCACCAGCGCGACTTTCTGCGCGCGCACGCCTTCGTCGTCCACCGCATAGCCCCCGATCAGCGGCGTGCGATTGAAATCCTTTGCGCCCGGATCATCCACCACGGACACACTCGATGGCAGAACTCGCGCACCCAGCCTCCCCACCCAGTCACTCTTGCCACCCAGATTGCCGAGCATCTGCTCCATAACGGGACTGAAAGAAATCGGCGGCCGCGCGCCATTTGCGGCGGGCCCGAGGACCTGCGCCAGCACGGATGCCGCCGCCCGCGCTTCAAAAAGCACCGGGCCGGTATAGTCCTGCGCGGGTGGCGCGGCTCGCAGCACCATCAGTTCAGTTCCAGTAACGTTCAATCCCTTGCGTACCGTATCCACGCCGGGCAAATCGGCGGGCCGCGTCGCGTACGTGGCATAAAAGTGGTTCTGCGGCACGCCATCATTGGCAAATGTTCCCATGCCGGCCTCCATGGCCGCCAAATGACGGTTTTTCCGGATTTCCGTTCCCTCACTGGTCAACAAATATTCCGTCGCGTAGACGAGGTAATAGGTCACGCGCGATTCGTGAATCTCGGAAAATGCGCGCAGCGTTGCCGACGTCTCGCGCGCTTCCTGTTCCCAATTGCGGTTGGTCCAATCCGGCGTCTCCAGCGGCTCGATGAGTTGCACGGGATCGGCTTTCGAAAAATCATCGATGTCCGATTGCCGCGCCAGGCTGCTGAGATAAGCCTGCTTGCGCGAATAAGTCTCGACCGCCTCCTTGAAAGCCTGATCGGTTGCAATCCACAAGTCCTGCCGGAGCGAATCGTAATCGCGATCGATTCCCACAGAGCCGGTCGGCCCGATGAAGCCGCGGAAGGCATCGTCGCTTACAAAGTTTGAGCTGTCCAACTTGTAGCTGCCGACGCGCGCCTCCACGTCCATAAAGCGGTTCCGGGTATGCGTGCTGGCAAGAATTGTGCCGAATTCCGCGACCACTTCGCGCAGCTCCAGATCCAACAAACGATATTCGAGGTAGTACGGCCGCACCGGCTGATCGATGTTCGGAATCTTCAATTCCAGGCGCGTCTTCGCGCGCGCCATTTCATCGCGCATCGCCTGCAGCGTGTGATCGCTATCCTGCGGAGCCTGAGCCGCCGCGGCCGCTGCGGACCTCATCGCAGCCAAAAGCAAGATCAAACCTGCCATTCTCGCCGCTCGCCTCACCGCTGGCCTCCCCTCTTGATTACATCATGCGCGGGCGGCGGCAAAATGGGCGGCCGGTCCGTCGAACTTTCTTTTTTCTGCACTTCCAATTCGGAAGTCAAAATGGCGGGCGACGCCGCGGACACGGGAACGGAGCCCGATTCCGCGCCACAGTAGCCGTTGAAAACCTCCGTCGTATCGCCGGTCGCTACGATCTTCGTCAGGGCAGCGAGCGGCGTGCCGACAATATCCACTCCGCGAACCAGCTCGTCAGGCCGCCCGTCGGGAAAAACTTTGTACACCACCAGCGGCAGCACCTGGAAAGCCTGCGGTTGCCCGCGTCCGGTGAATGTGAATCCGCCGGCGATGTCGTCGATCAACAAGCCAAACGGCTTGCTCTGCGCCTTGATCAATTCAATCAGCTTGGCGCGGAGCTGCGCGTTGGTCACCGTCTTGCTGCTCTGCACAATCAGGTTGCCCTGGCGGGAAACGGGCGTGGCGCCGAGCTGCCGCCTGCCGTGGCCGTTCGAATGAGGAAATCCGACCAGCGGCGACCGCGACATCTCGAAATTCTTCAGAACACCGTGCTCCACCAGCGCCACGCGCTGCGCCGCCACGCCTTCATCATCAAACTGGTAGTAGCCCAGAAGGTCCTGCTTGCCGACTTTTTTCATCGTCGTGTCGTCGGTAATGCTCAGAAACTCCGGCAGGATTTGCTCGCCTACCTTTTTCGAAAAAGTTTGTCCCTCGGTCACGTCTTTTTGACGGTGCCCTTCGGCGCGATGGCCGAAGACTTCGTGAAAGAACACCGCCGCGGCGCGTCCCGTCAGCAACGCCGGCCCGACCGTCGGATCGTTGATCGGCGCGGCGACCAGCCCCTCCAATTCCTTGCGCATCGTCGCTTCTGCCGCGTAGACCGCTTTGTCATCCGGCGCGTCCTTGGAGTCGACCCAATCGAAATTGTAGTAGCGGTCGATGTCCATGCCGTCCGGCGCTTTGCCCTGGATGAACAGCTCTAGCCGGTAGCGGATCTGCCCGAACTGCAGTTGCGTACCTTCGCTGGTCACCTGAAAGGCGTTTTGCGCTTGCGCCGAGAAGGTCACGATGGAATTGATGATCGCCGGCGATTCGCGGAATGCCTTGGTATAAGCGCGGACTCTTTCCTCCCACGGCTTGCGGTCCACGGCGATGGAAACCTGCGGTGCGATCGAAACGCGCGGCTCTTCGCGCGAGAAATCCGGCGCGCGCCCTTCCGCGGTTTCCACTTTTACTTCCTTGCCCGTCTTGATCTTGATCAGCGCTTCGGACGCCGCCCGGTACTGCTTGTCAGTCTCCAGCCAAATCGTCCGGCGCAGGACTTCGGCGTCATCGTCGATTGGCACAGGCGCACCCGGCCCGCCACTTTGCGCCTGCCGCTCGCCGAACTTGTGCGAATTGTCCAGGTTATAGCTGCCTGTTCGGACTGAGACTTCCAGCCAGCGGTTGCGCCCCTCGTTGCTGTTGAGCAGCGCCCCGTTCGATCCGGAAACATCAGCGCGCTGAGTTTCCGTGACCGTGTACCCCATGTAGTAAGCCGGAGGATCCAGCGTGCTTAACGTTTTCATCGAGCGTTCCAGCTCGGCTTGCAGCGCCGCGAGCAGCGGTGAACGCTTCGCCTGCGCGTCCGGTGGGGCAGCGTAGGTCAATTGCCCCATCGTGGAAAGGAGCGCCAACGAGCAAAAGAAGGGAATCATGCGACTACGAATCGAAATGGTCAAAGGATGCCTCATTCAGAAATACATGGGACTGCGAAACATTCAGTTTACGCCATCGTGCCGGTTCACACAAAGTGCCAGTCTGCCGCTTCACTACGGTTCAACCAACACTTCTTCGACGGCTTCTGCGTCTCATTCGTTGCATTCAGTGCTAAGGATGCAGCCTCGTCAAAACAAAAAGCCCCGGCAGTTCAACGCAGCCAGGGCCACCTGATCCGTTTCCTGGGTTCCGAACCAGGCCTCTTTGACGATCAGCAGCCGTTCGGACTAGTTTTTGGGTTGCACCCAGTCCTCGGCGGGTTTCCAGGCCGCGTCAACCCAACACCCAAGCCCACTCCGACCGCTCCCGCCACGATTCCGACGGTCCCCCAAACGCCAAGGTGCGCCCCCGCACCGGCCACTCCCGACGGCACTCCCGGATCCGTTTCCTTGCCGGAAGCCATCAGCAGGTCGAGCGTGGCTTGCTGCGGCGGCAGCGGCGCGGAATTATCTCCGCTCCGCACGCTGGTCATCTGCCCGGCCTTGACGAGCACGCAAACGCCTGTCAGGTTGCAAACTTTCACCAATCCTTCAAACGTGATGACGTTCATCGTGCCCGTTGTGTTGTCGAACGCCACGAAAAAATCCGTTCCCACCACTCCGGCGACGCCCGCCGGCGTGCGAACCTCGAATTTCCCGTCCGGCTTGGCGATTTTCTGCGCCTGCGTCCGGAGCTTTCCGTACGTCAGTTCCAGTTCCGTCTGTTGTGCTCCCGCATCATGCTTGACGATTTTCATGGACGATTCCGAACCCACATTGAGCACCGAGCCGTCGTCCAGTGCGATCCTCGCGCGCGCATTCGCCTGGGTATTCACCAGATCCTGCCAATCGACCGCAGTCTTCGCCGAGGCGGTGATCGTTTTCCCACTGCGCGCGATGCTCACTGCCGGAATCACTCGGGAAACTTCACCGGCGCGCTGTCCGGCAGCCTGCGGCGCGGCGCAAACGTCCACAGGGATAGAAATAAGAAGTGAAAGCGACAAGGCCAGCCCAAACGCACACGGGGACTTCGTCTTCATCGAGGACTCTCCTGATTTTACAGCTTGTATCTATCGTAGTTACTGGACAGCGCCAGGCATGTCAACGCAATCTGGACAACCCTATGCCCACTCTCTACATGCTCTTGTAAACACAGGCCGCAGGCGTCACTCAACGACAGAAATGAAACAGCGCGGCCGCCATATCGTCGTGCTGCTCACGCCCGCCCGCAAAACTCTCGACGGCCGCGAATACGCATGCCAACAGTTCGTGGGGTGACGCGGGTGGTTCGGAATCGCAGAGTCCTTGCAGTTGCTCGATTCCAAACTGTTCTCCCTTGCGGTCAAATGCATCCGTGATCCCGTCCGTACAGAAGAGCACCGAATCCCCCGGCTGCAATCTCAAGGTCAGCGTTTCGTAAGTTGCAGTTGCGAATAAGCCCGGGGGAATTCCATTAACCTCCAGAACGCGACAACCGTTTGCGCAAAGGTAAAGAGGCCCCGGCATACCGGCACTGGAAATTTGCAATTCGTGGCTATGCGGGTCAAAGACTGCGTACTGGATAGCCGCGTGCCGGCGGGGCATGCCGCGAATCATTAGCCGACGATTCAGAGTCCCGAGCACATCGTGCGGTGAAGTGCCCGTCTTGTGCACGCCACGCAATGTTCCTACCGTCAACGCCGCGTACAGTGCGGCCGGAAGTCCCTTCCCGGAAACGTCTCCCAGGTACAAGCCAATTCTTCCATCCGTCAGCACAAAGTAATCCAGGAAGTCGCCCCCCACTGCGGCGATGGGCTGAAATTCGTGCGACACCATCACCGCGCCGGCGCGCAGCGATTCCGCCGGAAGCATCACGCCCTGGATCGCGCGAGCTTCTTCGAGTTCCCCTTCTCTCAGTTTTTCGAGCGCCTGCAGTTCGAGCGGTGGCGCAATTGTATTCATTCGTCTTTCGAAGAGGTAGCGTTACACCGGAGAGGGAAATTCGGCGTTCCACAGAAGTTTACCAGAGCGGCCGCCGATTCGAGGCGGAGTTGGGGACCGTTGTTTCCTAATGCAACTTGCCCGACGATGCGCTTGAACTGCCCCCGTGGCCCGCGCCAAAATTATTGCATGCGCTTTCTAATTGGTGTTCTTGTCGGTGCGGCCCTTCTCTTTGGGGTGTACCACTTTGGTTTGTTGCGGCTGCCGGCCTCAGACGATAATACTGCCGCCACGCAGGCCGTCAGCCTGACTGGCGTTCGAATGGACCTTCTGGAAATTGCCGATGCGGAACACGGCTACATTGCCATTAACGGCGAGTGCGTTTCGCTCAGCAAGCTCATCTCCACCCAATCCATTTCCATGACCCGCACTGGGCGCGACGGTTATTCTTATGAAATCCAGTGTTCCGGCAATAGTTTCGCAGCTACGGCGCGCCATCGGCCCGCTCCGGCCGGCTCCCCGATCCACTATCCCAATTTCTCCATCGACTCCTCCCTGGAACTCCGTGAAATCGAGTAACGCCTCTGCCAAAATTTCTGATCTGGATCGCAGGCTACTCGATTCCACGGTGGCGGACAACACTTCCTATTTCCGCGTTTCACCACAATAGCTTCAGACCTAGCTGGATTTGCCGGGACGTGGTGGAAGTGCTCGTAACCACGCCGGCCGTGGGGGATGGCCCTCCGGTCGCGGACGCGTAGACCACGGGATTTGGCGTGTTGAGGTTCGCGCGATTGAACAAGTTGAAGAACTCGGAGCGGAACTGCAGGTCCAGCCGCTCTGAAATCGAGATCTTCTTTGCCACGGACACGTTAGTCTCTGCAAGTCCGGGGCCTTGCAGAATGTTGCGGCCAGCATTTCCATACGTGCCGGGGGGCGGCTGGATAAACGCGTTGGGATTGAAGTACCGGTTGGGCCCGCCCTGGATCACTTGGCCCGCAAAATTGGGATTCCAGGATGGCCGGACCGGATTGCGCGTGTCGCCGTCATTGGATGGGTTAAAGGACAGCTGCGGCGTGAACGGCAGACCCGACTGCAGCGTCTCGATTCCGCTGACTTGCCAATTTCCGATAAGTTTCTTCACCCAAGCGTTCCCGTCGGATGCCTTTCCGCGTCCAAAAGGAAGGTCATAAGTCGCGTTGAAAACCGCGGCATGATGGATGTCGAAAGAGGCCCGCCCGTAATCTACCTTTGGTTGAAGCGGATTCGCGACAAACGCGGGAGAGTTTGTTGCCACGCTCGTATTCATGTTGTCGCCATCATCCAGTGTTTTCGAAAATGTGTACACCCCGCGGAACTGCAACCCGTGGCTCAGTCGCCGGTTCACGTCTACCTCAAGGCCGTGATACGAACTGATGCCTTCGGAGAACCAGTGAGTCGTGTTCCATACCGCGTTGTTGGCCAGCGGCGCACCAGCGGGATAGTAAAACGCTCCAGCCGGGTAGCCCGCAGGGCACGGCGAAGCCGGGCAAATCGTCGGAGCCGGCAGGTTCGCGTCAACGGAAAGCAATTCGTGGAAACCATGCGATCCGACGTAGCTGATGCCCAGCGCAGTGTTTGGCGAGAGCTGCTGTTCGATTTTCAGCGTCCAGGATTCCACTGTGGCGGTCCTCAAGTCCGGCTGTACGCCGCTTGGAATTGCTTTGGCGCCCGCGTACACCGCGTCGGGAGCGATGTTGGAGAACGCGATATTCTTTACGGCAGAGACGGTGTTGTGGGGCCCGTTCTGGTCCAAGCGATAGCTCAAATTGTCGAGCAAAGCGTAATACAGACCGGCGCCCACTCGAATCACGGTCTTTTTTGACGCGAACGGAGACCAGGCAATGGCCACGCGCGGCGCCGGCAGGAACTTTGCTTTGTTCACGGTGAAAGGAGAATTACCGACGACCGGCTGCGTAACGATCACGCCAGCCGTGTCGAACGCGTAGTTCGAAGCGCGTCCTTGCGCCTCGTTCCAGCCATTTGTAAATTCGCCTCGAAAGCCGATCCGCAACTCCACGGATGGTTTCAGCTTAATGGCATCCTCGAAATACACAGCGCCTTCGGTGGAACGCCAGGACAGAGGCGTAAATGACGGAGCGTAGGTGTAGGTGCTTACGTTGCCATGCAGAAAGGCCTGCAGGTTGGTGAACGAAGCCTGGCCGTACTGATCCTGTATAAGATTGTCGTTGGCCTGGACCCGCTGAAACCACAGGCCGAAGTCGAACGAGTGGCGGCCATGGGTGAACGTCACCTGATCGGACGCGCTAAACAGATTGCGCACCGCCGTGAGATTGCTTCCCGCGTTCGTGCCGCCGTTGGTGATTTGCGAAGCCCCATTCAGCGTTGTGCCTCCGCCCACCACCACGGCGCCCACGGGCTGCCCCGCATGGATCCATCCCGGCAGATTCACGGCCGTTCCGCTATTGAAGTAAAATCCCCCGCGCGAGAAGCCAAACGTCGCCTTGTTGAGGAACCGCGGAGAAAAGGCATGCGTTCCGCTCAGGCTGGTGACCTGCTCCCGCAAGAAAATGTCGATCAGCGTGTAGGGATTGTTGGTGGGCGAGTGCGCCTCACTGTCGTCTACGGTGTAAACTCCCGCGAACGTATCCTTGTCCGCAAAAATATGGTCGAAGCGCACGGTTCCAAAGTCTTCGCGAATGTGCTGCACCGGATTCGTGAACGCCTCGGCAATCCCACTCGGTGCTCCAGTGGAGGTTAATAGTTCAGGGCCATTGGCCATGGGCCACAACGCCAGCAAAGCTTGAATGCTTGCGACGGCGGAGGCTCGCGTTGCAGCATCCGGTACGAGCGTGAGGTCGCTCAGCCCCAGATTCTGCCGGAAGCCTTCGTAATTTCCGAACAGGAAAGCCTTGTCTTTCCGCAGCGGCCCGCCCAGCGAGCCGCCAAATTCATTGCGCTGGAACTCAGGAATGTTGCCGTGATCGAAGAAGTTCCGGGCGTCGAATGCGCTGTTCCGCAGGAACTCGTAGACGTTGCCGTGGAGCTGGTTTGTACCGGAGGCGGTCACGATGTTGACCTGGGCGCCCGGGCGCTTTCCATATTCCGCGCCGTAGGAATCCTTCACGATGGCAAATTCGCGGACCGCGTCCACTCCCAGGAGTTGCCCGCTCACTCCACCCGGCGTGTTGTTGATCTCCGACGCGCTCGTGAATTCCACGCCATTTAGAAGATAGAGGTTTTCCTGCGGGCGGCGGCCCGAAGTCGCGAACATGCTGCCGACAACCGAATTGGATGTGCCGATTCCGCCGGCGCGCTGCGACGTGTAATTCACAACCCCGGGATTCAGAGTGAGCAATTGGTCGTAGCTGCGGCCGTTTAGCGGCAGTTCTTTGACTTGTCGCTCGCCCACCAGCCCGGAAATGTCCTGCGTTGTGACGCTCACGATGGGACTGTCTTCCGTGACCACCACGGCGTCCTGCACCTGCCCCACTCGGAGCGTCAGATCCACGACTGCCTGCTGCCCAACGGCCAGCGTGATCCCCGTCCTGACTTCTGCGCTGAACCCCTCCTTCTCGGCTCTAACTTCGTAGCGCCCTACCTCCAGCGACGACGCGATGTAGCGGCCCGCCTCATCCGCCGCGATGGTTCGTACCGCGCCAGTCTCGAGGTTTTTCACCGTCACGCTTGCGCCCGCCAAGGCTCCGCCTGTCAGGTCCGTGATGGTCCCGGAAATCGAGGCTCCGGTCTGTCCGCACAATGGGTTGCCAAGCGCCAACCCCGTCAGCAAAACAAATACTTGTCTCCAGATGCTGCGGCTTTCCTGCCGCCAAAGACTTCTCCAGGCATTCATCGCCATCTCCTGAAAGTTGGTTTTGCTCGGATAATTCGAGGCTATGCGCGGCTGGGTTTCCGCCTATGCGCGCTGAAAACTAGGTTTATTGGATGGGAAGCGAACTACGCGTGTGGCTCAACAACAACAGCGCAGATGCGGTCTGCAGGAGGGAGAAACGGCCGAAGCGTGCAATCTTCGAGTCATAACGTAAGCTGAACTTACAGGCTACGAACCTTCGCAATTTCTGTCAATGCCGCTTTTCGAATGATTCGCATTCGAATATTCAATCTTCGCTAAACATGGGTTCCCTTTTTCCTAAATTCTGGGAACTTTTCCCCCGCGCTCCGCGTACTTCTCAGTGAAAGCGGTTCCCCCTATAAACGCGCCTGACCGGCGCCTATCAGAAGAAAGAAGGAGCAAACCATGGGCGGAGAATTAATTGGATTGGTGGCCGTGATTCTGGGGATGGGCGTTCCCCTAGGCGCGCTGTACACCTATTACCGCGTCCGCAAGCTGCGCAGCGAGGAGCGGCTCGCGGCGATTGCCCGCGGAGTCGACATCCCGATGGAGCCTGAATTGAACCAGGCGGCGCGTTCCCGCCGCTCCGGCATCCTGCTCGTTAGCGGAGCGCTCGGCTACATCGCTACGTTCGGGTTGATTGCGGGCATTCAAGCTGACCGCGATATCTGGACAGTTGCCGCGTTCGGCATCATCCCTCTCGCAGTCGGCATTGGCTATTTTCTCGATTGGTCGTTCATTCGCCGCGACGCCCGCGCCTGACAACATTGAAATTCAGCCGGCGTTCGAATGAAAAACGCGGATCGGTCCTTACGCTTCGCGCGAAGGGCCGGTCCGCATTTCATTTGATTTCGAGCGGTGTAAACGTGTCCCCACGTTTCACTGCCAGCCGGATCGGACGCGGCGGGCCCTTTGCCGGAACCGTTACTTCGATCCACAACTCTTCTCCTGGCTTGCGCCGCGAAGGATCGATGGCGTGTTCGGGCAGGAAATAAGACACCGGCTCGCTGAGCACTTCCGTTACTTCTCCAGTGCGCGTCTTCCATCGCGTCACGCTCAGTCCGGTCGGCCGGAGGGCGTGGCTCGCCACCAAGTGCCCATTCTCGGCGCGCAAATAGACATCCCGCGTGTCGCCCCAGAAAAAACCAGGATTGCCTTTTGGCAATTCCGAACCGGAATAGACTTGGTCCGCATCGACGCGTAATCGCACGCTCAAGTACCGGCCGCGAATCGGCAGATCAGGATCGTAGGCCACCGTCTGTGCCCAAACTCGCGGAAACCGCGCGCGATCGATTGCATATTTCGCTGCCAGACTTGCGACGATCGCCAATTGCAGCACCGCCAGGATGATCCCTTTCCGGGAAAGGTTCATAGCGTTCCTCCCGCGACTCGCGCGACCAGTTGCCTCCGTGTTCGCTCCAACGCCCATCCACCAAACAAGAACAATACGCCGAGCCCGATCAGGCTCACCGAACGCCCGAGCTTGTCCATGACGTTGGAGAAATAGAAAATGACCACCGTGAGCGCAAACCCTGCGACTCCCAGGTTGATGCGCTCGCGCCGCCGCTCCAGCAATCCCCAACCCACCATGGCGAGCGCTCCAACTCCAGCCCAGAAATAGGGGCCGACTGAATCCCAGAATTTCCAAAAGACGTCTTCGTGTCCGAAGCCGAATGTTCCGATCACCAGAACCCAGACCGTCGCGATTGCATTTGTCCACGTTGCACTCTTTCGCAGCACAAACGCCAGCGCCAGCGGCGCACAAATCGCAATGGCCCAACCAGTGATGTTTAGGAGAGGCGAAACATACGGGCGATTCCGCCAGACCCATCCCCAGTATTCGCGTCTTTCAACGAAAGCCCATACGCTGAGAGGCAGGACGGCGATTCCACCAATCCAAGCCAGCGCTCGACGCACCGACGAATCTTCCCGGCCGCTTCTTGCGGTCAGGTAGGTAATCGCGACCAGGACCAACCCTTCCGTAATCAGCCGGTTGCCCACGGCAAATCCCTGGGTACGGACTTCCCATTCCCCCGCCAACCACGCGGGGACAAGCAGCGCCAGCAGTGCTGCTTGCGTCCAATGCCGCAGCAAGAGCCAACCAGCAAGCGCGCTGATCGCCCACATCAGAATTCCCGTTGGCCAATGCTCCTGCAGATTGAAAATTTGTGCGGTTAGGAAAATTCCCGCGCCGACGCAAACCGTTCCGACAGCGTAGAAGGTCGTTGACAGCGCGGAGAACCGCTCCTCCGTCAGAGCCCCGGCGAGCGGAAAGACGGCCACGAGAATGAGGACCAGCGTGAAACGCCAGGCCGGCGAGAGTTCGTCCCAATGCGCGGACACGAACAGCAAGACGCCGGCGCAAAGCAGCACTCCGCCCAGCGCTACGGCCAGCAGCACCGGCCACCGCAAGCGCTCACTCGAACTCTGCGACTCCTCAAACGTTCGAATGCGCCCGGCGGTGCCTGCATCCACCACCCCGGCGGAAACCCATCGCTCAAGCCGTTTTTCCAGTGCATCGGCCATGCGAGGCCCTCCTCTCGTCCGCTACTTTTTGCCAACACAGCATCAAACCGAAGCTTTTCAATCGAAAACCAATTGGGACGCATCTTACCGCACCGCGCGCTACCTTAACTTAAGGCGTTCGTTTCTGATCCACCACCAGCACGCCGGCTTCCGCGTAATTCGTCGATGGGACATCATGAAACGACACGTGAATGTTCTCGCGCTTAGCTTTTCCGTCTTCGATCAGCACGTTAGTGACGCGCTCGGCGATTTTCCGTTTTTGCTCCGGCGTCCGGCCTTCCACCCAGGTAATCTGCACGTGCGGCATGTTCCCTCCTCCTTAGAACGAACAACTTTCGATGTCTTGCATGTAAATCGCAGGTATTCTATCCGCCGCCACAGTTCCCGCAAAGCCCGCCGCGTCCCTGTGTTAGAATTATCTGCTCATGCATCCCGCCATTCCTCACCTGATTGAACTGCAACGCGTGGACCACCAGATTGCCGTTTTGCGCGCGGAACTGGAAGGATTTCCCAAGCGCATTCGCGATGCAGAGACCAAGCTCGGCGACGCTCGTGCCGACGTCGCCTCGGCGAAGGAAGCGCACGCCCAGATCGTCGCGGAGCGCAAGAAGTTCGAGTTTGACGGGCAGCAGTGGAAAGACCGCGCGCGCAAATACCGCGATCAGAGCAGCGCCGTAAAAACTAATGAAGCGTACAAAGCTTTGCAGCACGAAATCGCCACCGCCGAAGCCCAAGTTGCGAAAGCCGAAGACCGCCAGCTGGAAGTAATGATGGCCGCGGAAGAAGCGGAACGCCGCGTAAAGATCGCGGAATCGAGACTGAAAGAAGCGGAGCAGGCCGTCGCTGCGGAACGAAAAGAAATTCAGGCGCAAGGGACAGAAAAGAAAAAACAGCTCGACGCCGCTACCGCCGAGCGCGAAAAAATCATCGCCCCCGTGCCGGAAGATTTGCGCGAACTTTACGCGCGCATCGCCAAGCGCCACAACGGCACGGCCTTGGCCGAAGCCAGAGACGGGCAGTGCCGCGGGTGCGGCATGCGCGTCCTGCCGCACATTCTTCAAGAGCTGAGCACGGAAACCAACGAAGAAGTTTTCCGCTGCGAGAGCTGCGGCCTCATTCTCTACACGCTGGAACCGATTCCTGTCGCAAATTCCGCTGCTGGCTCCGCGAATTCAACTTCGGTGGCTTCGACAAATTCCTGATGCCGCGCCGACCGCCAACTTCCCGTGGAAAAGATTTGTTCGGCGATGCTCCGGCGGAGCCCAAGCCGG
>Ga0137362_10001427_pt1 | contig 14726 bp, 18 predicted proteins | sample MadtaG_2_FD_104801 | JGI IMG/M metagenome (GOLD analysis project Ga0137362, IMG submission 104801) | Vadose zone soil microbial communities from Angelo Coast Range Reserve, California, USA - Mad1_100_16 metaG | ecosystem: Environmental > Terrestrial > Soil > Vadose zone | place: USA: California... | reverse complement strand
CGAACCCACGGCCGATTGTGGCCGCTACGACAGCATAAGGAAGATCGCCTGATGGAACGCCATGAGATTCTGGAAGCCATGAGCGAACTCAAGCTCTATGGCATGCGCGCCAGCTTCGATGAGGTTGCCGGCAAGGGCCTGACCCGCCGCGATGAGATTTATCCTCTCCTGGCCAAGCTGATCTTGGCCGAACGCACGCATCGGCAGGCCCGCTCGATCAGCTATCGTATCGGCGGAGCCAAGTTCCCGGTTCTCAAGGATATCGACAAGTTCGTCTTCGCGGACACGCCTGTCGATGAAGGACTGGTGCGTGAACTCGCCTCCGGCGGCTTCCTCGACGCCAAGCGCAACGCAATCTTCATCGGCGGCACCGGCACTGGCAAAACCCATCTATGCATCGCCGTGGCCTCGGCGGTCATTCGCGCCCGCGCCAGAGGACGCTTCTTCAATCTGGTCGACCTCGTCAATCAACTGGAGCAGGAGAAGGCCGCCGGTCGCAGTGGCCGGTTGTCCGAGAAGCTGTTGCGCTACGATCTCATCGTCATCGACGAACTCGGTTATCTGCCGTTCAGCCAGCCTGGCGGCCAGTTGTTGTTCCACCTGATCAGCAAGCTCTACGAAAACACCTCGCTGCTGATCACCACCAATCTCGCCTTCGCCGATTGGCCGCAAGTGTTCGGCGACGCGAAAATGACAACCGCCATGCTCGATCGGCTGACCCACCACTGCGACATCATCGAGACTGGCAACGACAGCTGGCGCTTCAAGAACCGCGCATAACCTCCTGCTCACCACTCGCGGCCCGCCAAGACCGGCTCTGCTCCGCTACGTGGGGCTCCGCGACGCCGGTCTTAGCTCCGTCAAAGGGGTCATTCTTGGACGCGAAAAGGGGTCGCACTTGGATGCGATTTGACACTTCGCCCACAAGGGCGCAGCTATCCTTGCGAGCCTTTCGGATTTTCCCTAGGCGTGCAATTGGCCGATGGTTGCCAAGCAGATCGCGCAATGCACGTGGTCTGGTTACCCATCACTCGCCGCGTGTGTGAGTAGCGGCGCCCGCAGGCCTCCGTCGAGTTGCGCGGACGTTCGCGGCTGCCGCCCAAGAGCGTGGGGCGTGAAGGGCAAACACAATAAACCTCCGTATAACTCTCCCGATCCTTTTTCGGTATCGGACCCTTACGCACGCACCATTGAGTCAAGAGTCTCAGTCCTCTTAGTCTTAGTCTAGCTGCTAATCGAACGCGCCGACAGCAGGTGACAAGATGTCCACGATCCCGGCCAGAAAGATTGAGCGCAACCGCAATAAGCCGGACAGCCGAAATCACGTACGTGCACCGCAGGCAAGCCGCACTTGCGACGACGAAGAAGTCCGCTGCTTCGCCTTGGGAGGCGACACATGAGAGTCAATCTCTGCGCGCGGTGTCCCTATACGCCGCGAGACTTGGCAGGCCACTACGATCCCGCTGGTGTTCTTCACGTCTGCGCGAAGTGCGACGGCGAGCGAGAGACGAGCAACAACCACTACCCACGCATGGCCCACAGGAGACAAAAATGCGTAACAGTTCCCAATATCTTTGGAACGGCGCAGCCAAGCGCTGCGCGATCTGTGACGGAAAGTTTGGCCTCATCCGGTACTACTCCTGGCGAACTGCACTCTGCTCAAAAAAGTGCGCTGACCGCTTCAAGGCCCGTCAGGAGGACGACCGCAGATGGTTACGCCGACTTCAGGCCGCAGCCTGATAATGGTTGCGGCGAGCATCACGCGGCGATTTCCCGAAGTTCAGGATTTCGGAGTAAGGAGGCTGCGCAGTGAACCTTCCATGCAAACTCTTTCAATCGAGCTGCCTCTGCTGCCTGTTGGCGATGGAGGCCCAGGCGCAAGACGGACAAAGCCAGGCTGGGCTTCGGCACCATCCGCCGCAGGATCAACTCCTGCACGAGAAGTTCTATTCAACATGGCACATGCCCGATCGTCCATCCGTCAGCTGCTGCAATGATGCGGACTGCTATCCGACTGAAATCAACTACGTTGACGGCAACATCTACGCAAAGCGCAGAGAAGATGGAAAGTACATTTTGATTCCAGCGGAAAACGTAGAGCGGAACAGGGACAATCCGGACGGCAGAAATCACCTCTGCGCTCCTCCCCCCAGTGTCTCCCGCCCGTCCGATACCGTGTTCTGCTTCGCATTGGGAGGCGCCACATGAGATTCGTATTGGTGAACGGGACGCCGCCCACCGGCAATCCTTCTGTGCGATGTGCAATCAGCCGATCGGAGCAAGCTACCTGCGGGAAATCGGGACGCACCTCACCTACTGTGATCACAATTGCTACGCGGATCACTGCAAGACCGCTTTCCTGCTTCTCGAAAACCAGGAAGAGCATCACGAGCCCTTGACGGCCAGGTAGGCTTGGGCCTTTGGCCCACGCCTGCGAGCAAGAAGGGATCACCGACGAGATCTGCTGAATGATCACCCAATCCGGCCGTCGAAGACCAGTCCTCGCGGTCAGTGGAAAAGGACCATTGCGATGAGAACTCATAACACCAACCGCAAGACACCGGATCGGACGGAATCGGCATTCGTCGGCACTGATTCAAGGACCTCGGAGCCGAGGTCGATACAGTTGCTAAATGCATCAACCAGACCTGGACAGCATCGGAGCCTTGTTCGGCGCACGCGAGAACCGTCAATATTGCGGGATGGAATGGCGGAGGTTCTGGCCGACATCGAAGGCTTGCCCGTTCTGGTCCGTCTGCTCGTCCAGGATGTTCCCGCGCGCGTGCAATCCGGTTTTGTCTACAAAGATGCCGACATCAATTCGCTGCTATCGAGCACACTTGAAAAGATGGTTGAGCGGATGCAGGGATCGCCGCTGCGACGCGACGCCCCCTCAAAACAGCCGCTCGCGATAGTTGAACTGATATCGAGCGGAAAACCTTTGGCCCAGCTGCCGGCCTTGCGAAAAGAAACGGTGCTGTGGGTGGGCGCACTGGAGCTCGATCTCATCGATCGAACGGCGAAGCGTGGCGACCGTCGGATCGATCTGCGGCCGCGCGAGTTTCAGTTGCTCAAATACATGATGCAACGGAGTGACAAATTGCTGACGCGGGCTAACCTCTTGAAAGAGGTATGGCACTATAAATTCGTTCCTGAAACGAACCTTGTCGATGTTCATATGGGTCGACTGCGTCGCAAGGTCGACGGGCCAAATGAGGTCCCCATGATTCGCAATGTCCGGGGCGTTGGCTTCGTTCTAAGCGCGCCTCCGTTACTGCCTGGTTCGCCGCCGAGACCCGCCGAACGATCGATAACCTGACCATCGGAAACGACCCTCCGCGGTCGGTGAAAGGGCGTTGCTATCACAGACCCTCGCTTGGCCAGTGCGATGCGGCATATAACGGGAGTTTTCAATCTGCCATTGCCGCTCTGAAACGTGAGCGCCGCTATCGCGTCTTCGCTGACCTGGAGCGCAAGGTGGAACAGTTCCCCCATGCGCTCTGGAACAGCCCGAGCGGCAAGCGGGATGTCGTGGTCTGGTGCTCGAACGATTATCTCGCCATGGGCCAGCATCCAAAGGTGATCGAAGCAATGTGCGCCGCCGCGCGCACGATGTGTGCGGGCGCGGGTGGGGCACGCAACATCTCGGGTACGAATCGGGCGCTGGTGGAGCTTGAGGCCGAGCTGGCGGACCTGCAGGGCAAGGAGGCGGCGCTCGTTTTCACGTCCGGCTACGTATCCAACCATACGGGCATCGCGACGATCGCCAGGCTGCTTCCGGACTGCCTGATCCTGTCCGATGCGCTCAACCACAATTCGATGATCGAAGGCGTGCGTGCCGCCGGCTGTGCCAAGCAGATCTGGCGCCACAACGATGTAGAGCACCTGGAAGAGCTGCTTTCGCGCGCACCGCCCAGCCGGGCGAAGCTGATTGTCTTCGAGAGCATCTATTCGATGGACGGCGACGTCGCGCCGCTCGAAGCGATCTGCGACCTTACGGAGCGCTATGGCACGATGACCTATCTCGACGAGGTACATGCCGTCGGCATGTACGGGTCGCGCGGCGCCGGCATCGCCGAGCGGGACGGCGTTATGGCGCGCATCGACGTCATCGAGGGAACGCTTGCCAAGGCCTTCGGTACGCTTGGCGGCTACATCGCAGGCCACAGCGCTGTCGTGGACGCCGTCCGCTCCCATGCTCCCGGATTTATCTTCACGACGGCTTTACCGCCCGCGGTAGCCACGGCTAGGACGGCGTCGATCGCTCATCTTAAGAAATCGGATGCGGAGCGTACGGGCCAGCGCGCTGCAGTGGCAGTGACCAAGGCGGCTTTGCGGGAAGCCGGCCTGCCGCTACTGGCGACAGAGACCCATATCGTGCCGGTCACGGTCGGCGATCCCGACCTGTGCAAGCAGGCGAGCGACCTCCTACTTGAGGAGCACGGGATCTACATCCAGCCGATCAATTATCCCACGGTTGCCAGAGGCACCGAGCGATTGCAGATTACCCCCACCCCGGCGCATGACGCTCGGCTGATCGGACAGTTGGCTGACGCCTTGGTTGCGGTATGGCAGGAGCTCGATCTCCCGCGCGCAGGCGACTATCAGCCCGCCGAGCAGCGTGCTCGGACGGTCGCGGCCGGCGGCTAGCCCAGCCAAGCCGTTGCTCGACTCATTGTAATTTCATGCGTGCGCTCTTGTGGATCATCCAGCATCAATTCGATTTGAACTCCCTAAAACCCAATTTTGATCGTTCTCCGTCGCGCCCACACTTAACGTTACATCTTGAGTAGGTGTGGAGACTAAGATGTTGACTTCGGTGCTTAGCCGCATCCGCTTCCTGATGTTGGTAATGGCTCTCACGACCCCCACCTGGTCAACTTGCCAAGCCATCGGGTCCTTTCAGACCAAGCCGGCCTTTCCTGACGTGGTGAGGGACGATGATCCGCCTCCGCCTTCGCCGCCGACCATCACCTGGCCTTACGTATCCGCGGGCGCTCTCGTTGGCGGTTGCGGTAAGGGTTGCGTCAGCGACCCCCAAACGCACGGTTGCCGCGGCCCGGCCGACATGCGGAGTATCCCGCGATGACGAAGATGCACCGTCTTGCAAAAGTCCCCCGCTCCGGAAGCAAAGGAAGCTTTGCTGTTCTCAAAAAGGTTAGCCACGCCGCATCAAGGTGGGGCTTGTTGCTGCGGCTTCATTCGCCTTGGCTTATGCCGTCGAGACCAAAGCGATTCTTGCCCTGGAGTCATCGCAAGGTCCACTCGAAGTTAGCTCCGATCACGATCAGAATATGTACCGATGAGACACAGGGCTGTTCATCTCCCAATCGTTGGAAGACCAGTCAAGCCGTCAAACGCAGCATCGAGACGTCGAGCGCGATGCGAGGGCCCAGGAAATTCTGTCAGATCAACTTTCAGAACATTTGCAAGCTTGCCCACGATCTTCAGGCCGACAACGGCCCCCCACCGTCACCGGCCTACTGCTGATCGCGAGGCATAAAGCCATCCGTCAGCGTCTGCATGAAGCTCACGATCGCATCCTCTTCAACCTCTGACAGGCCGAGGTGCCCGACCTTGCTCGTGTTCATATTGTCGGCCGACTCTGGCGCAGGCCAGCATGTCGTGCCCTCACCGGCGTCATGGGGCTGACATCGCGGCAGAACATCGCGGGTGTTGTAGAAATGCGTGATCTCTTTCAGGCTCGTGAAGTATCCGTTATGCCCGTAGGCCTTCACGAAGGCTGGAGACGGCCGCTTGTCCACATTGCGCAGCGTCGGCACTTGCATTCGCGCCTGGTTGTCTGGCGCGAGCTTGAGCCATCGTTGGTCCACGGCGGAGGGTTGGCTCAGCAGATGTCCTTGCTTGAGAAAAGTGCCGACGCCGCCATCGACGAATGACCTCCCTTGCGGATTGGCCGCATAACCCAATGCGTCGGGCTGATTTTCCTCGTAGTAAGGAAGCCTCGGGTTGGCCGGAGTGCCGATATTGCTGGCGGTGAAATCGGTGAACAGCGGGTCCTCGGCGGGTCCGCCGTCACGGTGACACTCGTTGCATCGTGCCTTGCCGCGGAACAGGTCGTATCCCTGCTGTTCCTGCGGCGTGAACAGCGCCTTTTTCGCGAGTACCGCGTCGAACTTTGAAGTGAACGACGTCACCTCGGCTGACGCCTCATAGCCGGCGATGGATTGCGCCATCTGGTCGAAGGTGGTGCTGGCCCGGCCGCGATCAACCGGGCTCAGATGAACCGGCAACGGCTCGCCGGCGGTCGGCGGCCCGGGCCGGTTGCAGAGTTCTTCCGCGTCGCTCGGCCATGCTATGGCAAAGGCCTGCGCCCCCCACAGGCTCTCGAACATACCGCGATAGGGTCGCTGCGAGGCGCGATAGACCGCGCAGGCGATGTCCGGCAGGCCCATTTCCACCGGGTTGGTCGGCGGACCTTGCGCCTGCTCGGCAGCCGGGTTGCCTAGCCGGCGTCCGGTCGCGCGCATGTCCCAGAAATTACCGCCGACGAGGTCGCCCTGCCCGGGATTATAATGCAACACGGGCGACAACGGTGCGTAGGCGTGCGATTGCGGCTTGCGATCGCTAAATCGGGTGCGCACTGAGCCAGGATAGGCGCCGGTCGTGCGGTTCAACTCCGACACTGGACCGGTAAAGCCGGTCTCGGGCATGTGGCAGAAGGCACAAGCCTCGTTGCGGTATACCGATAAATTCTTGTCGTACAGCATCAACTTACCGAGCAACTCGATTTGCTGGATCTGATTGTCCGGGGGTGCAGCAAGCCGCTCGATTGTCTGCGCTTCGATGCGGTCGATCTCGGCCTCGATCTGCGCAATTTCCTGGAGCGCCTGAGGCGAGAGATTCGAGTTGGTCTCCTCCGCGTTCGGCGCATCCGCGCCAAGCGCGGAGACGAAGATCGCCGCTGCGATCGGCAAGAGTGTACGCTGTATTTTCACTTTGGAACCCTGCAAGCCAGCGCTAGGCGGCGTGGCCTAACATGGCACCGTGGCCCGATCGCTTTAAGACGGAGTGCCCCGGCGCAACACTAAATTCTATTTTACGATTTCCTCAAACTGGCAGTACTCGGTTGCTGCACTTGTCGCTCTTTTCAATTGAGGACGTTGCGTTCGGCCGTCGCGCAGCGGCTCGGTCAGTGCGAACCCGACCGCGTCGCCGCGCCGTGATGAACTCAGGGGGCGTTCACCGTCGCGAGAGGTGAGGATAATTAATCAATAAAATCGATTGATCTCACACTCATAATTCGTTGGATTGATGAATTGCGGACCTCGATATTGGGTTGGAAATCTAAAACGGAGCCAACTCGTGACCCTTATCTCAACCAGCAAACCTGCCGAGTTGCTGAACGGAAAGGCCGGCGTTCCCCTCCCCTCAGTTACCCGACGATGGTCAGGCCGGAGCACTCGCGAAATCCTACCGGGCCTGTTGCTCACCTCGATTGTAACAGGGGCGTCATTCGCCATCAGAATGCTGCCAGGAATGACGACCTTCAGCCCACTGATCCTGTCGATGATCATCGGAATTGCGTACCACAACATTGTCGGCACGGCGGCCTGGGCGAAACAGGGCGTGACGTTCAGCCTCCGCCGACTGCTTCGCGTCGCCATCATCATGCTCGGACTCCAATTGACCTCAAGCCAGGTCATCGAGATCGGCAGCCGAGGTCTCGGCATCATCGCAGCAACTGTGCTTGCCACATTCACCTTTACCGTCTGCATCGGAAAATTCCTGGGCGTCGAGCCCAAACTTGCGCAGCTTATCGCGGCTGGAACGTCAATCTGCGGCGCGTCGGCAATCATTGCCACCAATACCGTCACCAAAGCCGATGACGAGGACGTGGCCTACTCCATCGCCTGCGTAACGGTCTTCGGGTCGGTCGCGATGTTTGCCTATCCGCTTCTCCCCGGCCTTCTGCATCTGGACCCGCACGGGTTCGGACTTTGGGCCGGCGCATCGATCCATGAGATTGCGCAGGTGGTCGCTGCGACATTCCAGGACGGACAACAAGCCGGTGAGTTTGGAACGATCGCCAAGCTGACGCGCGTTATGCTGCTGGCGCCAATGGTCATTGCGATCGGGCTAATGGCTGTGCGCGGTACAAAGCATCGGATATCAGATGCGGGCACAGTATCGGCTCGTCCGCCGGTGCCGTGGTTCGTGCTCGGCAACAGCCTGGTGACGATCCCAGCCGAGGCCAAGGCATCGATCGTTGCTGCGACGACATTCCTGCTATCGATTGCACTAGCCGCGATGGGGCTGGAAACAAACATCCGCAAACTGGCGTCGAGAGGCTTTCGGCCCGCTCTGCTTGGTGCATTCGCTTTCTTGTTCATTGCGACCTTCAGCCTCACGCTGATCAAACTGACGGGATGACACGCCATGACCTTGGAACAGCTTCGCATTTTCATCGCGGTTGCGGAAAAACAGCACGTGACGCGGGCGGCAAGCGAACTTAATTTGACGCAATCTGCAACGAGCGCCGCTATCGCGGCGCTCGAAACGCGTTACGCGATCAAGCTGTTTGACCGCATCGGCCGCGGCATCGTGCTGACCCAGACCGGCCGGGATTTCCTGAATGAGGCTCGCGAAGTTGTGGCGCGCGTCAAGACCGCGGCGCAGGTCTTGGACGATTTGGCTGGCCTTAAGCGTGGCTCGCTGAGCCTGGCAGCGAGCCAGACCGTAGCGAATTATTGGTTACCACCGCGCGTCGACGCTTTTCGGAAGACCTATCCCGCCATCGATCTGCGCCTGACTATCGCAAACACCGAGCAGGTCGCCCAGGCCGTCAATCGGGGAACCGCAGACCTCGGCTTCGTTGAGGGCGATGTGCACGATCCTTCGCTGGCTATTCGGAGAATGGAGGGTGATTCATTGGCGGTCGTCGTCGGAACAAGCCATCCGTGGACCGGCAAGATGCGCATCACACCAAAGCTTCTGACGGAGACATGCTGGATTCTGCGTGAGCCCGGCTCCGGCACCAGATCCATGTTCGAGGCCGCGCTCAAGAAATTCGACGTAAAATTGTCCGACCTCGATATCCGGCTTGAGCTGCCATCGAACGAAGCCGTGCGTGTTGCTGTGGAATCCGGCGACTGTGCTACCGCTATTTCCGATCTGGTCGTGGTGCAGTCGCTGGCTGCCGGAACACTTCATCGGGTCAAGATCGATCTGCCGAAGCGGTCGTTTTTCGCTCTACGACACAAGGAACGTTATGCGAGCCAGGCAGAAAAAGCCCTATTTGCCTCTTTCCGGATGTAAATGAAGGGGTTTCGCCGATCACGCCCGCTTAAGGGAATCGGAAGCGATGCGTAGTGCGAGGCCACGAGCTCTTTCATCCTGGTGGGCGGTCGGGACAAATGATCTCCACCCGGCCACCCGGGCCGGGATGAGTGGCGAGCCTGAAGCCGTGCAGCTTTACGATCGCAGCCACAAGACTGAGGCCAAGGCCCACGCCCGGCATGTTCCGAATCTTGTCGGACCGGTAGAAACGCCGCAGCACGGCTTCCCGTTCCTGTTCGCTGATGCCGCGACCGGTGTCGCGGACTGCGCACGATAGTTTCATTGTCGCCGCGTATCAGCTCAATGTCCACCCGACCGCCTTCGGGCGTAAACTTGATGGCATTGTCAACGAGGTTGGCGACCGCCTCAAACAGGAGATCCCGATCGCCGCACACGTTAAGCTGGTTTTTCACCTCGGCCCGCAAGTCGACATTCTTGTTCTCCGCGATCGGCTCATAGATATCGCATACCTCGCGCAGCATTTCGTGCAATGAGATGGTGCCGAAGGCCGCCGACCGCCGGCTGTTTTCGATTTCGGCCAGACGCAACAGCGCCGTTATAATCGCCAGCGACTGGTCGATATTTGCGATCGCCTTGTCGACCACCGTCTGAGCTGTTCCAGCGTGGTCGCGTTGGTGCGGCCACGCTCCAGTGCCAGCCGCGCCCGCGTCAGCGGCGTTCGCAAATCGTGCGCGATATCGTTACCTACCCCGGCGAGCGCATGGATCATCGTTTCCATTTCATCGAGCAAGCCGTTGACGATGACGGCGAGCTTCGAAAACGGCTCGTCGGTGTCGCGGTGTGTGAGCCGCTCGCGCAGATCGCCGGCGATGATGCGCTGGACGCGCTGATTTACCTCCTCGACCCGCTTCTGGGCACGCATGCTGAGCCACGCGCCCGCCAGCAGGCGCAGGCAAAGCGCCGGCAACAGACCGAGCGCCAGCGCCTGAGCGACGACGTGGGAAATCTCCTTGGTTTCGTCGACCTCTCGTCCGATGACCAGTGCGTCGCCATTCGGCATGTGCCGGGCGATCGCGCGAATCACGTGGGTCTTCCGCCCATCCGGAAGAATTCGCTCGACCGAGACGCTCCGGACGGAATCATTCATCTTGAGCTCGGGCGGGTACCGTTCCAGGTTGCCCGTTATCTTGCGCCCGTCGGCGCCGAACAGGCCGGCATATTGAACGCCTCGGGACTCCTGCTTCAGATGCTCGTCGATCGCACCCAGCCGGCGTTCGTTGGGCAAGCCGGCGATGAAGTTCAGTTGACTGGCGATCATTCTGTCGGATCGCGCGATCAGGTACTGATCGGTCCGCCAATAGATGAAGCCGAACAGCACGACGACGAAAACCGCGAACACGCCGGCCACCGCCAGCGCCCACTGAAAGGTGTTCGAACGTATGATTTGGGTCTGACGCATCGTATCTCGCCGCGCGGATGTCCTGCTCAACGTATGCGGCGGCGCGTCGCTGCCGGCCATCTGCGCCTTATGGTCCGGTGCGAAGAATGAAGCCGGCTCCGCGGACATTGTGGATCATAGGGGTTTCGCCCGGTCCATCGACCTTGTGGCGCAGCCGGCCCATATGCACGTCCACCAGGTTCGTCGCTGGCACGAATTTATAGTTCCAGCCGGCACAACCGGGCCGCTATACGCTGTTGGCGCGTGCGAGGGGAGCAGACCAGCATGCCCAGCCAGACGGTCACAATCCAAATTTCGGCAGCTATGTGATCGATCACCCACTGCCCATCGAGGTCTTTGTAGCCGCGCCTTGAATGGTGGCGTGGCCGAGCGACGTCGCCACAAAGGTGCAGTCCGCGCCAAACAGTAAGCCGCCTGTTGGGCGTGGCAGGCGGATTACGTCATGCAGCCTCGGCGAACAAAATGCTGATACACCTGCCGATCATTATCCTGACTTCTCTGCAGCCCATCGCGATCGCGGACGCTGTACCGAAGTTCGATATCGCTCGCGAGTGCCAGGGCGAAGGCGGCACGATAGAGATACAGAAAAGGTGCGCAGACGATGAGACGCAAGCGCGCAACCAACTTCAAACGGAATGGTTGCAATTTAGTCCCCGCCCCAAAGCCCAGTGCAGCGGCGAAACCGGTGCGGATGGCACTTCCAGCTATGTCGAATTCCTGACGTGCCTCGAAATGGAGAGAGACGTGAAAATCGAAAGGGAGGCGAAGAAGACATCGAAGTAACTTTGCCCCGCGGCGCCCGATCATAAAAGAGTCACGATAGCGATAGGGCGCGCTATCTCAATTTGAAGCGATGCGGACGATGATCTCGCAGTACCAGGCGACGTCATAGACAAGCGCGGCGCTGCCCACTATCACGAACATCCACCACGCGGTCTCTTTCGCCGGTCATGCTTTGACGTGCAGCTGGTAATGACCCGGCGCGCATTTATAGCGCTGCAGCGTCCAGTTGGCATGGTAGATCGGATGCTCGGACATCCATTTGGCAATGCCGATCTGGCCCTGGATCATACAGCTTTGAAAAGTGACGTTGCTTTGGCTGCTGTCGGTGACGATTTCCTCGACACAGTTTCCGGGGCCTCCCGGCGAAACATGGCAGAGAACGGCCACGATCGTCACGAACATCATTTCCTATCTCCGGTTGCCACGCGCAAAACTGATGCCTGCCGAGGCGATGTCGGGCCTTCCGCCGCAGCGTCGATTAGCGACCGCCGGAAGCCTCGGCTCACATCCACCGCTTAAGGGTAAGTCCGATGACCGGAGACGCCATTGAACGGAGGTTTAGTTCGGCTAGCTGTAGGTTTACCCTGCAACGTTGTGCTCGCACGAATCGCGGCGAGCGCCCTTCGATCATTGACACGACCTCTATCTTTCGAGGCCGCCGTCGATTCAATCGCAATTTAGAGTCTTAACAACCAATTTAATGGGTCGTCGCGTGCATCGTTGTTACTATGCACCTCGATGATCCGATTTCGAATGCTGCGGGCATCCAGCGAAGGCGAGCTGTCAACATGCGCCTCCCGCAAACGAGGAATAGGACGATGAAGATGAACTATTTTCTGGCAGCGCTTCTGCTCGTACCGTCATTCGCTATGCCAGCTGCGGTTGTCGCGCGCACGCACGAAAGCAGCATTCCGCCGCAGACAATCATAGACGAGGGCCGCGAGGTCGCGGCTCCGCCGTGGAGCGCTGCCTGCATGAGCGACCAGGGCCCACGCCATTGCGACGAGCCCATGTGGGTCTATGGGAGTCCCAGCACGCTCTCGCGATACAAGAGCGCGTTCTGACTTTGACTGGCGCGAGCGCTGCGCTAGATCGCCAGTCGTCAATCGGGTAACAACTGAGGGAGCCTGCGATGCGAGTTGGAGACATCCTGCGCAAGAAACCCGCTCGGGTTGCGACGGTTCGAATGAACGAGACCGTCGCCATCGCCGCCCGGTTGATGCGCGCCAACAATATAAGCGCGCTTGTGGTCAAGGATGTTGTCCGGACCGAAGGCAATACCGCGGTTGGCATGTTCACGGAACGCGATGTCGTCCGCGCCATTGCGGAGCACGGTCCGGCCGGCCTCAATTTGAAGGTTTCGAAATTGATTTCAGTACAGCAACTGGTCTGCTGCGGCTCGACCGACACGATCGAACACATTCGTCATCTCATGAACAAGAACCTCATCCGCCATCTGCCTGTGCTCGACAACTACAGTTTGGTCGGCGTCATCAGCATCAGCGATATCTCAGCCGCGTTCGAAGCCGAGGCCGCTGATCGGGCGCAGCTCGTTCCTACCTGATAGAACTGGGTTCTGGCGGCTTGCCTTTATCGTCTGGTCTCAAAAACTGAGACGCAGCGTGGCGAGGCTGGTTTTGCGGATCGCATCAAGGTTCGGAATTCGAGGCGATGAGCTAGCCGGACAAGACACGACTTCGTCAACGACTGCCGATGCCGATCGACACCAAGCGCGGCGAATTGCTCGTCGCGGCGCGCTGGGCAGCGGCGCAGCGACCGTGACGTTCAGGCCGCCGATCGATCAAAGCGCGCTGCCCTGATCTCCTCGAAGAGATCATCGACGCCCACAAGCGCAAAGCCGGGCGCGGCTTTGTCGATTAGGCGCCCATCGCGCACCTTCTCGTGCACGCCGCCGATCACGATCTGGGGTCGGAGAACAGGGCGTGCCGGGATCGACGCAAGCGTCTCGTTCATCTGCTGCTGCGCGCGCACACCGCCGGTGAAGGCGGGCGAGGCCGTCATCGTCAGTACCGGTTTGCTCCTCAGCGCCGACCGTCCATAGGGCCGGGAGGCCCAGTCGAGCGCATTCTTTAGCGCGCCCGACATGCCGCGATTGTATTCGGGCGAGATCATGATCACGCCATCGCACGCATCAATCGCCGAACGCAGGGCGCGCACCATTTCCGGTGCGTGCTCGGCGTCATCATCCTCGTTGTAGAGCGGCATCCCGTGCAGCGGGAAGATGTTGAGCGCAGCCTTTGGGCGCAAGCGCGTCCTGAAGGCCGCGAAGCACCGCGGTACTATTGGAGGACCCACGCAGGCTACCGGAGAGGCCCAGAAGGCGGAGTTGGGTCATCGAGAGCTGCTCCAGATGGCTGGGATTTCGTGCCGCCATTAGAGGAACATCGCGATGATGCCGGTCCGCTCAAGTAAATTCGATGTTAAAATCGACTTGTGATTGCCCGAGTTGCGGACTGACTCGATAAGGGGGCCGCCACCCTGAAGCGCGCGCGTTCGCCCGCAACTTTGAACGAAGCCGCCGGGAGGCCGTCGTGCGCGCGTTGACGCGAGACTGATGCGTCGAGACCAGGGCGTGATGCCACAGAGAATTGACGCAAGACCGCGCCAATCGCAGCAAGGCGGGCAAAGTCATTTGCTCGGGCGATCGATATCTTCGAGCAAGGCGAGTTGCTATCAGCTTGGTCGACATCCCACGAGCATTCGTACATCGGAATTCGTTCAGTTTACTTCGTACACATCGACGGCGCCCTCCGCCATAGAAACTGGCACATAGAAGCAAAGCCCAGCGCGAGACCTAAAGGAGATTGCAGATGCCCTCCAATTCCAATCGTGGCGTGGTCTACCTCAAACCCGGCAGCGTCGAAGTTCAGAAGATCGACTTTCCGACCTTCCGCAATCCAGCGGGAAAAACGATCCATCACGGCGTCATTCTCAAGGTCGTAACAACGAATATCTGCGGCTCCGACCAGCACATGGTCCGCGGCCGCACGACGGCGCCGGCCGGCATGGTGCTCGGGCACGAGATTACCGGCGAAGTGATCGAGAAGGGCCGTGACGTCGAGTATCTCGAGATTGGCGACCTCGTGTCGGTTCCTTTCAACGTCGCATGCGGCCGCTGCCGGACCTGTCGAGAGGGCGAGACCGGGGTCTGCCTTCACGTCAACTCCGACCGCGCCGGAGGCGCCTTTGGATATGTCGACAT
>Ga0137362_10001421_pt1 | contig 14766 bp, 13 predicted proteins | sample MadtaG_2_FD_104801 | JGI IMG/M metagenome (GOLD analysis project Ga0137362, IMG submission 104801) | Vadose zone soil microbial communities from Angelo Coast Range Reserve, California, USA - Mad1_100_16 metaG | ecosystem: Environmental > Terrestrial > Soil > Vadose zone | place: USA: California... | reverse complement strand
GTCGGGCGACCGTGGGCGACCGAGCGCGTGCTCGCGGCGCTCCCCCTCGTCCTCGTGACCGGCGCGCTGAGCGGGTGGGTGGGATGGGTCCTCGGCGGGTTCTTACGGGCCGTGGGCTCAGCCAGCGGCGCCATCTCCGAGTTCGGCAGCCGGTTGCGATCCCGCGTCGCCGCGATCGTCGCCATCGTGCTGGCCCTGGTCGGTCTCGCGGCGACCTATCGGCCCCAGCGCTATGGCCCGCCGATGCTCGTGGACGAGCTCAAGCTCATTCCGCTCTCGACGTTTCCGTACCAGGAGGCGATCTTCTGGAACGTGGTGCTTGCCGAGGGATGGCCCTTCGCGCCGAGGATCGACGCGCGCAGCGAGGGAATCATCGACGGCCTGCCCGTGCCGGTGGGTCCCGCGTGGTGCGCGCCCACCGAGGCGGCCCTGACGACGGCGGTCGCCGGCGCGCGCTTCGGCGTCGAGGTGAACGGCACGCCCGTCGATCTCGCGCCATACCCTCTCGTGCGCCTCCGCCTGCGCGACGGGTCGCATTGTGCCTGGGTCGGCGTCGCCTCAGCGTTCCAGCGAGCGAGCCAGAACCGCTTCGTCTACACGATCGAGCGCCCGGCTCTGGGCGTGCCCCTCACGACGCGAGTCGAGCTGGGCGTGACCTTCAAGGACCCGTGAAGGCCGGAGGTGGCCGACCGGCTAGCGGAAGGAGCGGGTCAGCTCGAATCGGACGAGATGGTCGATGCCGTCGTCTCCGGGCCTGAACTGCCGGTTCTTGACGTCGCTGATCAGGTACTGCGCGAAGAGCGCGTAGCGTCCCCATAAACGATACGAGACGTCCATCCCTCCGCCGAGACGCTTCTCCTGGGGGCCGGGGAAGCCCTCCACCGTGCTCCCGACCACGGCGCGGTCGACGTCGAGCCCGACCATCAGATTCGGGGTGAAGCGAGCGGCGAGGCGCGCGAAGTAGTCCCTGCCATGCGTGCCGATGAAGTCCGAGATGACGTGCCCTCGCGTCCAGTAGCCGCTCGTGAACTGGTCGTGAGTGAGCGAGATCGGAGAGGTCCGCGCGTACTCGAACCTGGCGTCGAGCCAGTCCTGGCCGAAAAGCTCGAGCAGGTGGACGCCTCCGACGCCGCCCGTGGTGCTCCCCTTGGGGAGAAGATTCGACGCGAACCAGTGACCGACGCCGCTGCTCGGCCCGCACTCCCCACAGGTGTCGTCCCAATAGAACTCCCCGTAAAGCCTGAGATCGCGGCTCGGGAAGAAGTAGCGATCGACGTTGCGGAGACGGATATCCGCGTCGAGCCCCGTGAGACTGTCGGTTCGCTCCTCGGGGTGCGTGCGGACGTCGCCGAATCCCGGGTTGAGGATCGCCTCCGGGTACTTCTTGAGTGGCAGGTTGGGGCCCAGGCCATCGAACAGCACCGTACGGCTCGCACCGAGCTCGAGGAACGTGGCCGGCGCGAAGGTCAGCCGCATCCCGGTCAGCTTCGTGTACGCATGGTCCCGCCGCTCCTCGAGCTGGGCGAGGAACATCAGCACCTTCATCGGCCCCACCCACTGGCCGACCCAGGGCAGCAGAAACGGCTCGGCCGCGCCGATACGGATCTGGTCGAGGGGCGCCGCGTTGTTGGTGAGGAGCAGGCCGTTGTGGTACCCGGGACCCCACGCCAGGCTGTCGCGACCCACGAGCAGCTCCACGTTGAAGAGGGTGAGCTTCGCGTACCCGGTCGCCAGGCGGGCGGCGCCGTAGTCCTCGTTCTCGAGCAGCTCCGGCTGGAGGTAGAGGGAGAGAAAGTCGCCGAGCTGGGCGCGGCTCTCGAACGTCAGGCCGCCATTGACCCCGCGCTTGAAGGTCCGCCCCTGGCTATTCACGAGGGAAAACTGATGATTCGCGTAGGCGCCGAACGCCTGCGCGCGGTCGATCGGGGTGAACGCGAAGAACCCCGGCGCCGTCCCGCCCTCTGACGTTCGGACGCCGAGGCTCGTCAGCTCGACCTTGAGCTCCTCCATCAATCGATCGAGGACGGGTTCGAGGTCGCGCCGCGCGTTGAGACCGCCCGCGTCGTCGTTCCGGATCTTCTCGATGGCGCGGGCGACGATCCGCGCCGCCTCCACGCGGCTCAACGGCCTCGTGTTCAGCAGGACGCGGTCGGCGAGCCCCGCCGTGACCAGCCGCTCGAGATCGTCATAGACGGCGTCGCGGAACTCCGAGAATCCACCCCAGTTCTTGAGCGGCACGTTGGTGCGATCGGCGGCGGTGGCCACGCCGATGGGCGCGAGGCTCGCGACGGCGGCGAGGACGATGAAGCAAACGAGCGCTTGCCTCGGCCGCGACATGCGGGGAGGATAGCATGTGCGCTCCGGCCCACATCCCGTCACGATCGCGCTCGCCCTCGCGCTGGGCGCGGGCTGGCTCGGCTTCCCCGGGCTCCTCTGGGACGTCGCGTGGCACCGCACGATCGGACGCGACAGCTTTCTCTCCCCGCCGCACGTCCTGATGTACACGGGCGTGGCGGTCAACGGCCTCGTCAGCGCGTGGGCCGTCTTCTGAGGGCATCGCCGCTACGGGGCGCCGGGCGGGCTTCTCGCGGGTGGCGGCGGGTTCCTGGTGGCCGTGGCGGGCGCGGCGCTCGACGACTGGTGGCGCGTGAACGTCGGCAAGGACGTGAACCTCTGGAGCCCGCCCCACCTCGTCGGCCTCGCCGGCACGGCGCTCATCGCCATCGGTCTCGTCTCCGCCGTCGCCACCCACACGCGCTTCGCGCGCGAGCCCCGCTGGCTCCTGCCGCGCGTCGTCCTGCTCTTCTGCTTCGCCGACCTCGTCCACAAGGCCATGGTCGCCCTCGACCACTACACGCTCGACACCTGGGGCCGCACTCCCGACTTCTATCCGTTTCTCCTGGCGCTCTTGTTGCCCGCGATCTTCGTGGCGACCACCCGCGCGCTCGGCCCCGGCGCGGCCGCCGCGACCGCCGCGATCTTCACCGCCGAGCACATCCTGATTCTTCTGGCGCTCCTCGGCTTCGGAATGCGGATCCCGACCTTCACGCCGATTCCGCTCCTGCCCGCGCTCGCGATCGATCTCGCCTGCGCCGCGTTCCCCGTGCCGCGCACCTCATGGCTGGCCGCGCCCTTCGCCGGTCTCGCGTTCGCCATCGTCGCCTGCGCGCAGGAGGCCGCGTGGATGGCGTGGGCCGTCGGACGGCCGTGGGATCCCGGGCGTGTCGCGGCGGCCTTTCCCGGGGTCGCGCTGACGGCGATCGGGAGCGCGGTCGTCGGCTGGACCGTCGGAACGCTGGTGGCGAGCGCCGCGACGGGGCGACCGACACGGGAAGCGCTCGGGAGCCGGGCGCGCGCTCGGGCCACGGTCGTCGCCATGCTCGCGCTCGTCACCGTCGGGGTCGCCGCCGCCTACCGGCCGTCACGCGTCGAGCCGCCCGCGGGCGTCACCGCTCTCGGGCTCGCGCCCGACACGGGCTTCGACTACCGTGACGCCGTCTTCTGGGACGCGCTCCTGCCGGACGGCTGGCGCACGCCGGGAGCGCATCACGCGTATCAGGAGGCGATCGTCGACGGACGCGGGGTCCCTCTCGGGCCCGCCTGGTGCGCCCGCGACCGCGTCGCGCTCGCGCTGGAGCTGGCGAGCACGCGGGTCACGCTCAGCGTCAACGGAGAGCCCGTGGATCTCGCGCGCTACCCGAGGACGCGCCGCCGCATGCGCGACGGCTCGCTGTGCGAATGGATCGGCGTCACCGCGACGACGCCGCGCCCGGGATTCCAGGAGCTCTCCTACACGGTGGAGCGCGACGCGCTGCCGCCGTCCACCATCGTGATGCGGCTCAGGGTCAAGGAGCCCTGAGGAGCACACGACGACAGCGCCGATAGAGGTCGAGCAGCGTCGCCGCGGTATAGCGGAAGGTGGGGACACGACCGTCGGTCCGCGTGAGTATCCGCGCGATCCAGCGGGCCGCGCGGACCCGCGACCGCGACACGTTGCGCACCGGTTCGGCGATGACGAGGAGGCGCCGAGCGGCCTCCCACAGGCGTGGAAGCAAGGCGTCGGCGATGTCGTGGAACTGATATAAGCTTGCCTGCATAATGGCCGCGCCGGCGGGCGCGACGAGGGCGTGGCGCGGACCGTAGTCCGTCCCGTAGCCGACGCGCATCGCGAGCCGGTAGAGGATGGGGAATCGGTAGATGGTCGGCATGACTCGCGACAGTATGGTGTCCGTCGTCGTCCCGCTCTGCAACGAGGAGGCGAACCTCCCCGAGCTACGCGCCCGGCTCACCGCGGCGCTCGCGCATCACGAGTTCGAGTGCATCCTGGTGGACGACGGCTCGACCGACGCCACGTCCGCCATGATCCGCGACGTCGCGCGCGAGGATCCGCGCTTCAAGGTCGTGAGCCTCTCGCGCAACTTCGGCCACCAGGCGGCGATCTTCGCCGGTCTCACCTTTGCCCGCGGCGCGTGCGTCGTCGTGATGGACGGCGACCTGCAGGACCCGCCCGAGGTGATCCCCGAGATGGTGCGCGCGTGGCGGAAGGGCGCCGAGGTGGTCTACGGCGTCCGCACCGCGCGGAAGGAAGGTTGGTTCACCCGCGCGACGGCAGCGGCCTTCTACCGCATCCAGGTGCGCCTCACGCGGACCAGGATGCCGCTCGACACCGGGGACTTCGCGGCGATGGACCGGCGGGTCGTGGACCTGATCGTCGCGATCAGCGAGCGCCACCCCTACGTGCGCGGCCTCAGGAGCTGGGTCGGCTTTCGCCAGGTCGCGTTCCCCTACGAGCGCGACCGGCGTCACCGGGGCAGGCCCAAGTACACGGTCTGGAAGCTCCTCGATCTGGCCGTCTCGGGGATCGTGCCGTTCTCGGTCGTCCCGCTGCGACTCGTGGCCCTCTCGGGCGCCGCGATCTCGGCGCTCGCGCTCGCGGCCGGGCTCGGCGTGCTCCTCGGATGGATGCCGTTCGTCGCCGGCGTGGTGGCGGCGCTCGCGTTCCTCTTCGGTCTCCAGCTCCTCATCATCGGCCTACTCGGCGAGTACGTCGGTCGCGTCCTCGAGGAGGTGCAGAACCGCCCGATCTTCGTCGTCGACGAGGTCGTCGGGGTGGATCCGGCCCAGGCGACGGGCGACCGGAGGCGCGGCGCCCCGCGCACGAGCTAGCCAGGGATTTCCCGCCCGGCAATCCTGTAATCACCCGATGGTCACCCGCGGTCGAACGACGCGACCATGGGCCCGATGAGCCCTGGGGGGCACCTCGTCACCACAGCGATCGCGGGCGGCGCCGTCCTCGCCAGCACCGGCTCGATCCCGCTCACGGCGGGTCTCGTGGTGGGAGGATTCCTCATCGATGTTGACCATGTGGTGGACTATCTCCTCGTCGAGCGTCGGCGCGAGCTCACGCCAGCCGCGTTCCTCCGCTACTACACGGAGGGCCACGCACGGCGCATGGTCCTTGCGCTTCACTCCTACGAGGTGTTCCTGGCTCTCGCGGCGCTCGCGTGGTGGCTCGGCTCGGTATGGGTCGCGGGCTATCTGGCGGGGGGCGCGATGCACCTCGCGCTCGACATCGGCTTCAATGGCCGGCTCACCCCCAGGAACATCTTCGCCTTCTACAGCTTCGGCTTCCGCTGGGCCCACGGCTTCGACGCCCTAACGCTCTTCGGCTCGGAGCCGCGCGTCACGCCCGCGGGTTTCTGGGGATCGTTCTTTCTGGGCCCGCGCCTCGCCCGGCCCCGCGTGGGCCACCGGGCCGCCGTCCCCTACGCTCCCCAGGGGTAGCTCCCTAGGACGGCGGGGGGTCGAGATCGGGCGAGCTGCTGCTGGCTTGAGAATGACCTGCCGGCCAGGGACTTACCGGCCCCAGTCCTGCCCAGAGCCGTGGAAGTGATTGATATTCTGGAAATCTGATTCCGGTATCGGATTTGCCCTGGAGTCCTGCCATGGAGGATTCAGGGAGCCTGACGTCGAGCGGTGCCCGGGCATGGACTCGACAGGCGCGTGGCGTCGGCCGGCCGTCCACGGTGGCGCTGTACGAGCCTCAGGTCGCGCAGTGGCTGCGCGAGCGTCCTGACCTCCCGGGCGCCGAAATCCTGCGACGTGTGCGGCTGACCGGTTATCGCGGCGGCAAAAGCGCCCTGTACGAGCTCGTGAGACGGCTGAGGCAATGATGGGCGCATGAGGGGGCGCGATCGGAAGGCAAAGTCCGACCCACGCCCCGGTCTCCTCTTCGTCGTGTCCCGGCATGCCCCGAAGCAGTACGAGTATCTCAAGCGCGTCTTCGCCAACGACAAGCGGGTGATCGTCATCCTCGATCGCCGCGTCGGAGAACGTCGCAAGACCTCCAGCGCTCCGGCTGGGGAGCGTCGCCGGGCCGATCGACGCTCACGCCCTGCGATCGACGACCGAGTGCGACGACGAGGCTGGGCGATGGTGCGTGTGGAGTTCTCGGAGGCTTCCCCCGCGGCGACGGGTGGAGAGTCCGTGAAGTCGATCCTGATCGTGGACGACGATCCGAGGCTTGCCCAGCTGCTCTGGGGCGTCTTGAGGGACGACGGTCACCGCGTGACGGTCGCGCGGAACGGCGCCGAGGCGCTCGCGACCCTCGCCGACCACACCTTCGACCTCCTCCTCGTCGACATCCGGATGCCGAGGCTCGACGGTCCGGGATTCTATCGCGAGTTGGAGCGACTCAGCCCCGAGCACGCGCACCGTGTCATGTTCATGACCGGCGAGACGATCGCGCCCGAGACGGCGGAGCTGCTGTCAGCGACCCGCACACCGCTTCTGCGCAAGCCTTTCAAGGTCGAGGAAATTCGCGGGACCGTCCAGCGGTTCTTCCTCGCCACCGAGAGTTTTTTCCGCCGCGGCTCGCGACGGCAGTGACTGCGGCTACATCGCGACGGGAATGCACGGGAGCACGCGAAGCGGGAGTCTGACGGACTCAGCGCACGTGAGGCAGGAGACGTGCAGCTCCTCCGCGCTTCGCGCTTGTAGCACCATCCGCTGGCCGCACCGGGCGTGGTGGATGCCGCCGTCAAGGGCCCGATACACGGTGTCGATCTCAGCGGTGACTGAGGCGTCCACCATTGTCACCTGACGAAGGCACGGGAGTCGGGGTCGGTTGCCATGCCGACCGTATCCCGTCTCGCATCCGCAGCCACTCGACATAGGGGTCCCGGACCGGCGCCGCCGCGTGCGTCCGAGACCGCGTCATCAAGTAGAGCAGTAACAGCAGGCCGCCCGGCAGGACGAGGGCCACGCCGAGCGTCCCGACCTTGTACCACCACGTTCCGGGAACTCGACGCGCGGCGACGCCGCGCATGGTCCGCATCACCATCTCCCTCACGCCGTGTGAGCGGGGCAAGACCTATGCCACGGAGGCAGCGGAGAGAGAGCTGCGAACCTCCCAGCACGTCATGTCCAAGGATGATCAGAAATATCAAGGACGGGCGCGCGCCTCGACGTCGCGGCTTCTGGGACTGGCGGCGAGCGCTCAGACGGCTCCGCACGAATCCCTGAAAATTCTTGCACAAAAAGTGTAAAGCTGCGGTGTGCCGCCCGACGCCCCCGCGGCCTCTAGCGGTTCGAGTAGAGCCAGCGCGAGCCGTAGCGCCCGAGCTCGCGCACACCGCCGGGCGGTAGCGCCGCGACGACGCTTTCGCCCGCCGGGCGCCGAACCACGAGGAACACCCGCCGCGGCCCCTCCCACAGCCGGACCAGGTCCTGAGTCCCGATGAAGACGCCCTTCGCCTCCGGGAGCTCGGAGGCGAAGGAGAAGTACCCCACGGCCCCGTTCACGAGGAGCACCCGGCGCCCCGTATAGAAGGGGAGCGCCGGACTGTACTCGAGCGAGCCTTCCACCACGATCACGTCAGCCGGACCGGCCGCAGCGGTGATCGCCTGCGAGATCTCCTTCGCGGAATGGTGAGGCTCGACGACATCGAGCAGCTGGAAGATCAGGATGGTGATCACGCCCGCGACCGCGACGAGCGACGCGAAGGCGCGACGGCGCCCTTCGAGGACCCAGCAGAGCGCGGCGACACTCCAGCCGACGAGCAGCGTCAGCCCGAGCCCCAGCAAGAGCCGGCTGAACGGGCGCGGTGAGGCGAAGGGAAAGGGGACGCCCTGATCGCGGAGGATCCGGTAGTACACGTTCAGCTCCGCGAGCCCGCTCATCACCTGGGCGGGCGTGAGCCCGGCACCCAGCCAGAGGGCCCAGACGCCGACGGCGCCGCAGCCAAGCATGCCGATGCCGAGCCAGCGCCCGATGTCGCGCCCGCTCGCCCAGGCGGCGCCCGCCAGGAGGGCGAGCGCGGGGAAGGCGGGCAGCGCGTAGTACTCGTGCTTGAACTGCGAGAGCGCGAAGAGACCCACGATCGCGAGCGCCCACGCGACGATCACCGGCCGCCAGCGCGCCGCGGGAGACGGATCCGGCTCCGACCGCGCCAGGACGAAGACTCCCCAGGGGAACGCCCAGAGGAAGCTCGTGACGAGAAAGCCGAGGGTCGAGATCGGCACGTCGTCCTCGACGAAGCGGCGGGCGTTCAGGAAGCGGAGCAGGTGGTTGTCCAGGAGGTAGAAGCTGAAGAGTGTCGGTGAGCTCCGGGCCGCCAGCACGTGCCACGGCACCGCGATCGCGGCCAAGAGCGCCGCGCCGCGCAGCGGGTTCAGCTCGCCGAGCGACAGCGGACGCACCCACGCCAGGCCGATCCCGACGATCAGCATCGGAAACATGAGACCGAGGAACCCCTTCGCGAGCACGCCGAGCGCTGCCCCGACGTAGAGCAGGAGGAAGCGCGTCCAGCCTCGATCGGGACGCTCGACATCACGCAGGAACCCGTACATCGCCAACGTGAGACAGAAGACGAAGAGCTGGTCGGTGGAGGCCTTGCGGACGTAGAGCGCATTGCCGATCATGGTGGCAAGCGCGATGCCGGCCAGGAACCCGGCCGGGGCCCCGTAGAGGCGCCGGCCCATCCGCCAGGTGAGGAGCACCGTGCCGAGCGCGGCCAGCGCCGACCACACGCGCACCGCCCATTCGGTCGGGCCCACGAGCCACATGGTCGCGGCGGTGAGCCAGAAGTAGAGGGGTGGCTTCTCGAGGTAGGGGAGACCATTCACGTGCGGGATCACCCAGTCCGCGCGACTCAGCATCTCCTGGGCGATCGCGGCGTAGAGCCCTTCGTCGGGATCGAGCAGGGGCATCCCGAGCTTGAGGAAGAGGAAGGGAATACTCACGACCAGGAGCAGGGCGAGATCGTCCAAGCGCGCGCGGGGCGCGATCGGGGCGGGGAGACCTCCGTCAGGGGTGCTCACGATGGCGGGCTCATCTTAGCAATGGCGCGCGTGCTCGGGCCTTGAGCAGTTTCAGCCACTGGCCCGAGCTGCACATGGCTCTGATTCCGATCCTCTCATCTGGCCTTGTGATTGCTTCCGTCGGACAGGCCGTGCCCTTTTCGACCTTGGCGAAAGGATTCGTGAGCGGTATGCATGAGCCCGCGCAGGTCGTCATTCGCAGTCGAGACGAATGGGTCGCCGTCTGGGGGCGGCACGCACGGGCGCAAGGCCGACCTCCGTCGGCGCCGCCAGTGGATTTTTCCCGTGACATGGTCGTCGGAGTCTTCATGGGGGAACGGGGCACCGGCGGCTACGAGATCGAGATCACGAGGGTCGAGCGGGCCGACTCACAGCTGCGCGTGTACCAGCGGAGCCGTGATCCCGAGCCCGGTGCCATGGTCACCCAGATGCTGACCCAGCCCTATCACGTGATCAAGCTCCCCCGACACGACGGCCCGCTGGTGTTTCTCCGTGAGGATCCGTCGCGATGAGCGTCGAGAGGGTGCGATCGTGCGTGAAGCCGCTGGGCCGGCTTCTGCTCCTGCTTTCGCTGCTCTCCCCGAATGCCAGCGCCACTGCCCAACCGACATCCCGCCATGCTCCGGACACCATTCTTGTGAGGTTCAAGGCCTCGGCGCTGCCGGCGGACCAAGCGCTCGTCCACGCGCTGGTCGGCGCCCACGCGTACAAGAGCTTCAGGATCGTCGAAGGCCTTCAAGCCGTGAGAATTCCCCCCGGGATGCGCGTCAAAGACGCCATCGAATTCTACCGGCGCCGTCCCGACGTCCTCTACGCGGAGCCCAACTGGATCGTCGACGCCCAGGTCGTTCCCAGCGATCCAAGCTTCAGCAGTCTCTGGGGCCTCAACAACACGGGCCAGAACGGCGGGATCCCGGATGCGGACATCGACGCCCCCGAGGCGTGGGACATCACCACGGGGAGCAGCGACGTCGTCGTGGCCGTGATCGATACCGGGATCGACTACACTCACCCGGACCTGTCCGCGAACATGTTCCGCAACGAGCTGGATTGTAACAGCAACGGGATCGACGACGACGGCAACGGCCTGGTGGACGACTGCTTCGGCATCGACACCGCCAACAACGATTCCAACCCCATGGACGACGCCAACCCCGGCCACGGCAGCCATGTGGCCGGCACGATCGGCGCGGTCGGGAACAACGCCGTCGGAGTCGTCGGCGTCAACTGGGCCATCCGACTCATGGCGTGCAAGTTCCTGGGTTCGACGGGTTCCGGTACCACTGCCGATGCGATCGACTGCCTCGAGTATGTGAAGCTCATGAAGGACCGCGGGGTCAATATCGTTGCCACCAGCAACAGCTGGGGCGGCGGCGGGTTCTCCCAGGGCCTGTTTGATGCCATCGAGGCCCACCTCCACCGGGGGATCCTCTTCATCGCCGCCGCCGGGAATGCCAACCCTGGGTCCAACAACGACACGAAGCCGTTCTATCCCGCCGCCTACTATCTCCCCAACGTCATCTCGGTGGCGGCCACGACGCGGACGGATGCGCTGGCGTCGTTCTCGAACTTCGGGAGGCGGACCGTTCACCTGGGGGCTCCCGGGCAAGAGATTCTCAGTACGACTCCCGGAAACACCTATTCCTCACTCAGCGGGACTTCGATGGCCACGCCGCACGTCACCGGGGTGGCTGCGCTGCTGAAGGCCCAGGACCCTGCGCGTGACTGGAGGGCCATCAAGAACCTCATTCTGGCAGGCGGCGACACCGTCCCCTCGTTGGGGACGAATACCATCACCCAGAAGAGACTCAATGCCCGGGGCGCCCTGACCTGTTCCAACTCGACCGTCCTCTCTCGCCTCACCCCTGTCGGCAACACCATCAGCGGCTCTGTCGGGACGCCCCTCGATCTCGCGGTCCTGAACATCACCTGCGCCAACCCAGGTGGAAACGTCTCCGTCACCGTCGATCCAGGAGGACAGATCGTCGGCCTGACCGACGACGGTCTCGGATCCGATCAGGCGGCAGGGGATGGCGTCTATTCGGGCGGATGGGTCCCCCTATCGAGAGGGAGCTATACCCTGACCTTCCCGGGCGGCGACGTTGTGACGGTGCAGGCTCTGACGACCTACACCGCGACGCCGACCACCCTCAGCTACAGGACCATCACCGGTCCCAGTCTCGACTTGGGCGACAATTCGTCCGCGGCGATCACCTCACCGTTTCCGATTCTCTTCGGCGGTGGGAGCTTCAGCACCCTGTTCGTCGGTAGCAACGGGAACGTGAATTTCAGCGGCGCTTTCCCCACGGCTTCCCATGCACCCCTCCCGACCTCGCAGATCGCCACCCTGGTGGCGCCGTGGTGGGATGACCTCTTCCCCGTCGCCGGGACGGGCCAGAACGTCTTCTGGGCCGTGACGGGAACCGCGCCCGGCAGGGAGCTGGTCATCGAGTGGAGGGATGTCAGGCACTTCAGCTGCGGGTCGGACGGCGCGGCCACAGTGAGATTCCAAGTGGTCTTCTTCGAGGGGAGCAGCAACCTCCTGTTCAACTATGCCGATGCCACCTTCGGCGGGCTCTGCGTTGGCTCCGATCGCGGCGGCTCCGCCACGGTCGGTGTTCAGGTGAGTCCGAGCGCCGGCACCCAGTTCAGCTTCAATACGCAAAGTCTGAGCGATAACACGGCGCTCCTCTGGACGGCCACGGTGACGGTGCCGCCGCCGACGATCAACGTCACCCCGAGCTCTCGATCCTTCGGCGGTGTGCGTGTTGGAGGCTCTGAGGATCTGACCTTCACCGTGCAGAACACCGGCGGCGGCGTTGTCAGCGGGACCGCAACCGTGGGCGGCCCATTCCTCGTCGTTTCCGGAGGTTCCTACTCCCTTTCCGCTGGCCAGAGCCAGCGGGTGACCGTGCGCTTCAGTCCAGGTTCGGCCGGAACCTTCTCCAGCAATGTGACCTTCAGCGGAGCCGGGGGAACGACCAGAGCGGTGACCGGGACCGGCACTGTAGCTTCTCCACTGGCTCCCACTGGCCTGTCAGCGACGGCGGGCTCAACGACCCAGATCAATCTGGCCTGGCAGGATCCGAACGGCAACGAGACGGAAACGCGGATCGAGCGGAAGACGGGGTCAGGGGGGACGTTCGGACAGATCGCGACGGTCGGGGCGAACATCACCAGCTACCTCGACACGGGCCTGAGCCCCGACACGACCTACGTCTACCGACTGCGCGCGTGCAACGCGGTGGGCTGCTCACCCTACTCCAATCAGACGACAGCGAACACGCCTCCGGGCTCCTTCGCCCTGACCGTGGCCGCCCGGGGCTCCGGGAGCGGGACCGTGGCGAGTAGCTCGGGCGGGATCAACTGCCCGTCGAGCTGCGCGGCGAGCTTCAACTCGGGAACCATGGTCACGCTGACGGTCTCGCCGGCGAGCGGGGCCACCTTCAAGCAGTGGGGCGGCGCCTGCAGCGGGACCTCTCCCTCCTGCGCCGTCACCATGACCGCCGCCAAGTCGGTGACGGCGACGTTCTCGCTGGTCTTCACGGACGCGACCGTGAGCCCGGGGAGCACGATCGTCAAAGCCGTCCACGTCACCGACCTCCGCACGGCCGTCAACACGCTCAGGGGCGGCAACGGGCTGGGGCCATACAGCTTCACGGATGCGACGCTCAGCGCAGGGAGCATCGCGGTGAAGGCGACCCACTTCAGCGAGCTGAGGACGGCGCTCGACCAGGCGTACCAGCGCGTCGGTCTGCCGTTGCCGACCTACACCGATCCGACGCTGACTCCAGGGGAGACGGCGGTGAAGGCGGCGCATCTGAGCGAGCTGCGCAGCGCGGTGCGCGGGCTCGAGTGATTGATTCTTTCGAGGCTATTGCAGGGCTTGCACGGCGGCGCGGAGCTCAGCGATGTGGACCGCCCTGACCATCTGCCCCGCCACGATCGTGGGGTCGGTGTACGTCGGCACCGCTCGCCCCAGCGATTGATAGACCTGGTTCAACGCGGTCCTGAGCTCGAGCACGTGCAGGGTCCGGAACGGGGTCGTCCCGGGCGTGAGCGTGGGGTCGGTCCAGGTGAAGGGTGCGAGGGTGCTCAGCGCGCGCAGGGACGCGATCGCTGACCGGAGCTCGGTGATGTGCGCCGCCTTGATGACGATGCTCTGCGGGATGAGCGGGTCATCGGTGAACGCAAACGTGGAAGCGGTGGCAGCGTAGAGCTCTGACACCTCCGTGGGGCTCAACGCACGGTTATAGATGCGGACGTCGTCGAGGACGCCCGGGAGGTACTCGCCGCTGCTCGCGCCCTGGGGATAGTGGGCGAGGTGCAAGGGCTGGGAGGTGGTGGGGGCGCCGGGGGTGCCGGCCCAGGGGAGGCTGCCTTTGAGGAAGCCGTCGACATAGAGCTTGCCGCCGGAGGCATCAACCACGAACGCGACGTGGTGCCACTGATTGTCGTTGTAGCCGGGGAGGTTGAAGGGGCAGCCGCTGCCGCCGTAGACCGAGCTCGACAAATCGCGCAAGTACCAGGCGCAGAGGTTGCCGTTATTCATGAACACTTGATAGCCGTTGAAGGAGTTGGCGACGTATTTGTTCACGATGCCGTTGACGCCGCTCGTCGCATTCGTCTTGATCCAGACCGCAGCGGTCAGGGGATAGGCATTGAGCGCCGCGGTGGAGGGGACCGTGACGTAATTGGTGAGGCCGTCGAAAGCCAGGGCGAAGTTGAGCTTGCCGGTGGTCCATGTGGGCCCGTTCATCAGGGTCGCGGTATTGCCACTGCCGGAGGCATCGATGGCCGTCAGGCCGGTTCCCTCGTCGAACTTCCAGTAGCCCACGAGCCCCGTGTTGAGGGTCGTGCCATTGGCGATCGTCACACTGACGGGGGCGGCGGGGCCGAGGTTGCCGGCGACGTCGCGGGCGACGGCGGTCAGGGTGTGGGGGCCGTTGACCGCGGTCGTCGTATTCCAGGAGGCCGCGTAGGGCGCCGCGGTGACCTCGGCGCCGAGGTTGACGCCATCGAGTTTGAACTGGACCCCGACGACGCCCATGTTGTCGGTGGCGTTCGCCGCGACCGTGAGGGTGCCGGAGATAGTCGCTCCGGCGGTCGGGGTCATGATGGAAGCCGCCGGCGGCGTGATGTCAGTGAACGTGGCGGTGACGGTGGTCGCGGCGGAGAGCGTGACGGTGCAGGCGCCGGGGCCCGAGCAGCCGCCGCCACTCCAGCCGCTGAAGGTGGAGCCGGCGGCGGGCGCGGCCGTGAGCGTCACGGCGGTGCCGCTGGCGAAGCTCGCCGCGCAGGTCGCGCCGCAGGTGATGCCGGCGGGGCTACTCGTCACGGTCCCGGCGCCGGTGCCCGCTTTAGAGACGGTCAGCGTGAAGGTCTGCAGGGTGAAGGTCGCGGTGACGGTGGTCGCGGCGGAGAGCGTGACGGTGCAGGCGCCGG
>Ga0137362_10001414_pt1 | contig 14782 bp, 10 predicted proteins | sample MadtaG_2_FD_104801 | JGI IMG/M metagenome (GOLD analysis project Ga0137362, IMG submission 104801) | Vadose zone soil microbial communities from Angelo Coast Range Reserve, California, USA - Mad1_100_16 metaG | ecosystem: Environmental > Terrestrial > Soil > Vadose zone | place: USA: California... | reverse complement strand
TATTTTCCGAATCATCCACTGGGTGGTGCCGAATCGAATGGCCAGTTGTCTAACACTCACTCGGTCTTTCTGCCGAGCTGTCCTGATTTCCCTCTCTTCAGCGTCAACAAATTTTCTCAACGGTGGTCTCCCAATATGTTTTCCCTTCCGTCGTGCCTCGGCCATACCTGCCACCGTACCCGGAAGCGATACTTCCTGACGACATCACACTCGATTTCCTCTACGAGCGCCTTCTTGACGCAAACGCTGAAAGGCTTTGGGTGATTCTTGCAAAAAAGCTTTCAAGATCTCGGGCGTGGAAGATTCACAGGGAGTGGGCACGTGAAACGAGCAAACTCGCCAACCGACTTTCGATGGTTCTAGGAGCCCGCAATCCAGGTTTCCTGCCGGCGAGCTACAACAAGATGGCCAGCGGTCTCTCCGTATCAATCAGACGTTTGACCGGAAAGTTGCGTGACCTACAAAGATTTGATCGTCGCTTGGACGAGATTGCTGAAACCCACAATTGGAATTCATCGCTACGTAACGCGCGTATCAGAGGCGTACATGGCAAAGCGGGACGCGGTCGCCGACACGTTCTTCGAGGAAGCTCTGGCGTCTATCGCTAGCCTGCCAGAAACCGACCCGCTGTTGGAGCAACGAGCAAATGAACACTACGCGGACTATCTTTCTAATTTTGCTGGGTGTCGATCAAAGGCTCGACCCAGATATGATTTAGCGAAACAACTCGCGGTTGGAAACCATCTGGACGAGGATATCGCACGCATTCAGTTGAAGATCGAATGTCTGGAACTGACAATCGATGGTCACCCAGAGTTGGAGAATTTCCAAATGTTCAAAGGTGTGGCCGAACGAGGCAGCTTCATGTATCAAGATCAACTGGCCGCGTGGACGATCTACAAAGGTAGCCTTCCCGAAACTTTTCGGGGACTGAAATTCGCCAGGAAGAAAAACGCAGTTTCGCCACAATACTTCCTTTCACTTCTCGAATCTGTCAGAGTTAAGGCGAAATGAGACATGCGCAGAATCCATGGCTCAAGCGAATCTCAAAATCTGTCGGCGAACCTGATTGTCAAAAAGCGATCGACACACTTGTCCGAGAGTTCGAAGGCTCAGACCAATCGCTTGATGCACTGAGCACACACTTAGGCATCGACAAAATTGTAAGAGAGCCCCTCCCATTTGAAGGCGGCGTGTACGAGATAGACGGAAAACGCCTCATAAAAATAAATTCACTGTCCGTTACTGTCCGGCAGACTTTTTCTCTGGCGCATGAACTAGGTCACTTAATTCTGGAACGCACCTTCGGAGCCGCCGTGTCATGTGCTGACGACGAAGCTCTTGAGCGAACCTGCGACAAGATAGCATCTGAGTTGCTCATGCCTTCAAGAAAGGCCATTGGATTCGCAGACGAGCTAGGAAAACAATCGCCGGAAAAATTGAGTGCAGTCGCAAGGAAATTCGGCGTTTCCCTCCAAACCGCTGCTCAGAAACTACATGATCTAGGCGTATGGAAACTAGGCACTGGAATGTGGGCATGCGACTCAACACCGACCGAGAAGTGGTTTGTCGGTCAGAGGCCTTGGAACACAGCCAAGCCGTCCTTCGCGGCGTTCGGGCTCGCGCTCGAATCCAAAACTCCAATTTGCACAAGGGAGCGTTTTTCAAAGGGAACATATACCGAGCTTGTTGCTTTGAAGGCACACCATATCGGGAAGGGCTTTGTTATAGCGGTCGTCGCAACGGCACGACGATGACACAGATAGGACCGAACGATGAACCTGAAACCCGGTGATACCGTTCGAGTCGTCGGCTCGCGCGGCACTGCGAAGGTCCTAACCAGCATGCATGGAGCCTTGCTTGAGAAGGAGATCGACGGCTTCCGGCGTTGGAATCTTGACGAGCTGCGGTTGGTGAAGCGAGGCAGAAGCAAAATTAAATGAAAGATTCAACGGTGAGTACATAGACCCTCCTTGCTGCGCTGCGGGATAAAATCCGATTTGTCGGCACTTCTATGAAGTCGCGCAGTCCAGAGTGTGTGGAGTACTCGACGCGAAAATGAAAATTCTGATCCTTTCTATAAATCCTTGACCGTTGCCAAAAGCTTCCGGCGCTCGATCAGCGCCAGCTTAGTTAGGTCGTACCCCTTCAATACTAGGAGATCGAATACAAAGTAGCGGATGTGCGATGCTTCGGCTGTGAAGTGCTGGAGACGGTGAAAATCCGGCCTGCCGGACTCGTCCAGGGCTACACCCTCGCCGTCGATAACAGTTTCAGCAGGAAGTTCAGCGAGGGCATCTGCGATCTGCGGGAATCGTTTGTTGACGTCCTTGCGGTTCCGGGAGTAAAGGATTGCTTCGCGGCCTTTGACCCCGATGGCACCTATTTCGGTCGTCCGTTTGGATGAGGTCAGGCTAAACCCATCATTCCGTAGTCGTGTTTCTTCAAACCAACGGCCGGCTCACGGTCACGCACGTGCCGGAGAAACCCAAACGTTGTTTCAGCCAAGAATTCTCCTAAAATTTGTGGCAGACAGTCGAGGTACCAACACCAATCCGTAACGAGAGATTCAGTCGGAGCTCTCAATCCTGGAGGCAAAACGGTGGTGCCAATCTTCCCCGACAAATAGACCCGTGCGGCGCGGACGCGTTTGGGATCTTTTGGTTCAAGCTCTAGCAACAGGACTGTCTCTCCCATGGGCATTTTACATATCTTGCGGACTACATGTCCCTGACTAGAGCCTTCGGGAGAGTATCTTTCTAAGTATTCAGCTATCTCTGGTACTTTCAGCTGACGCGCCCAGTGATGTAGCCTGGTCCAGTAAAGGTGGCGACCGATGACATACTGTGCGTACTCTGTGGTCCTTACACTAGCCTCCACCGCAGCTTCGACCACTTCCGCCGGTGCGGCATTCTTTCCACTGTAAGAAAAAACTTCCCGGATCAGTTGGGCCAAGAGTTCTGAAAGGTTATCCCAGAATAAGGGCAAGACCGCAGGTAACAGTCGCCATCGCGTTAAAACGTCATCATTCGGCCTGGTCTTTGCTTCGGCTTCTGCTTTTTCACAAATGTGCATCAGATTTTGACTTAGTTCATGGGCTTCGATGCGAACCCGTATCTGCTTTGGGCGACGAATATAGTAGTCGGCTAGAGAAGCTACAAGCGATCGACGATCAACGGACTCGATGCGGCCGAGGAAGATTTCTAATGTGCCGGTAATCGAGTCCGATGGGAGGGGGGAACGTTTGTCCATGACCTCGGCAGCGTGAAAGCGTGAAGGCTCGAACCCAAGCGAGACATCACGCGGCATATTTCGGAGCAGGGAGAAAAAGAATGATGCAGCGCTGTTGCAAGCATACGCCTGTCCACTGCGGGTCGCGCTTGAAACCAACGATGTCGCTAATGCCCCGAATGGCAAGGATCGGATATTCGTTGCCACGGCGTCGCGCTGCGATGTAAACACCTGAGAGTTCCATTTCCACGGCGACAAGATCGCGTGCGAACCGTAGCCACTGCTGGACGAGCGCCGCATCTTTAATCAAGTATCCACTCGACGCTATGGATCGGGCTGTAACATATGGGAACCTACGACCTCCCTCTGTTTCGAAATACGGCCTCAAGGCCGACAACACTTTTGATCGCCATTCTTCATCACCATAAAAGTTTTCCGGAACCAAGTTCACGGGCGGTCTCGCCGCTCTGATTGAGTCCTCCGTCTCCCACCCCGCTAAGAGTTCACGAAGGCCCGGAAGCGAGGCAACGAGATCTTGCACTTCTTTTTTCATTGGACCTCCCTGGTTCGTAAACTCAGGAGCATGGCTTTCTATGTGAGCACCGACCGTGAAGTCGTGCAAGCGCGACGCGACTACAACGTCTCCCAGCGTGAAGTCTCTGTCAGGAATTGCTCCACAAATCCCCACCAAAGCTAGCCAGGTCGGGTGCAGATCCTCAATCAAATCCCGAGTCGTATCCTGTGCAAATCCGGGCCCCTGCTCAGGAGTACGGACGACAGCCACTGACAATTCGGTTCCGCGGCCGGTTGCGATTCGATCAGTGAAGTAGGTCCGATTTTCACATGGAAGCCTTTGCGGATTCGGCATACGTTCCAGCACAGCTACGTATTCGTCCTCACGAACACTGATTACACCTATCTGGATTGCGCGGCTTCGATCGGTCATTGCTTCGCGTCCACCACTTCGTTCTCCGACCCTCGATTCTATACGCATCGGCCCTGGACTCAATTGCCAGGGCGTTCGTTGTTGATGCTTGAAATTGTTGCACCACTCACTCGAATGCTCACAACTTTACTGGGCCGAGCTTGCTTGAAGTTCAAACTTGCTGCCTGATAGAAGCATACGCGCGACCCGCACGGTCTCAGGGTATCTCTGAATCGTGTCGTAAACTTCGCCAAGAGTATTCTTGTTTGCTGCACCCAGAGCTACCTCCCGCAAGACTAGCTCAGCTCGGAAATCTGCGAAGTACAGTATGCGACCTGCGCTTTGATTCCAAATCCCCTCTTCAAGCCGAAGAAACACCCGCCACTCTTTCTCGTATTTCCATGCTACCGATTTTGTGCTTAGCAGCTTCCACATGAAAGACTCGTCCAGTGTCTGTGGAAAAGGGAGCCTCTCTTTCACATACTGCACACGTCCGAACTTCTTTTCGCTACCAGAAACGTCGAAACCGAGACAGATTCCCTTGCGTCGGTCGGCGCTGAAGCAAAGAACGCCGTAGCGCCGAGCCGTCTCGGCTTTGAAACCTTCATGTTTTATGTCCCATCAAATGCCTGGGCATGAAGTGGATTGCATAGATTGACGGACTTGAGCTCGAAGGGGTCATTCAAATCATCCGACTGGGCGATTTCAGCCTTCGATTGCGCACGTCGTCGCAGGCGAAGTTTGCTGCGGTGAAGTGATAAAGGCGTTTCACGTTAGACGTGCAAACGGCCCTTCGGAAACAGACTCGATTACACGCGCACTCTAGCACAGGGAAAGTCAGTATCAGGGCCGTTTTATCAGCCTATTGGCATACGCCTGGGTGCCAATAGGGCGGTTCAAGAGGGGTTTTGGGGGTGGGGTACGGGAAATAACAAGGGGAGAGGTGATTGCGACCGGGAAAACGGTGGTTTGCCGAAATTTCTGAATTCATCGGGGTTCGTCCAAACACGCCACGCAAATTCCCCCTTTATTCTTTTTGCTTTACTATTCACTTCCAATATTTGTTGTGGATCGGAAATACTAGGAAGTTAGGGGTTGGGAAAGGGGGAGGGGGCAAACGCTCTCAGTGCGTGTTTTGCGTGGTGCCAGCGGCTGCGAGGATTTAGTCGCTGAAACTGCAATTCAACGGGAATCGAGATGGCTTACTGTCCTTGGTGAGGTAATAGACTCGAAACTCTTTGAACCCCGCAGAGCAAAAGAGCCGAACTGTACCTCTTTTTTTCATCAACTCAAAAAGGAACGCTCGATTTCCGGCGATCTTGTAGTCATCGGACTTCATTACTGAAGATAGCACCTCGTTTTTTGCCCCCGTTACGAAGACTGTAGTCCCTTTGCCAAAGCTCTGGAAGTCATTTTCTAAACCCGCCGCTAGATTAGATCGATCTTGTGCAGTCTTTGGACATCGCAGGGCGAAGTCGTGGAGGCTGCTGAAAACGCCAGACTCGGTCAGCGAAACTGTCTTGAACCCATCTTTGCAAAGCAGATCTTGCCACTGTGCACGCAACTCTCTCATTACAGTCGTACGGCTGCCACTCTCTTTGAAAAGATCCGAAGACAGAAGGAGCGTATCATTGTTCATACCCGCAGCGATGACACTGATTTCGAGGTCTTCTTTTCGGAAAGTTTCAGATAATTGGTGCGCAAGCACCTGGCGCTGTTCCGCCGTTGTTGTTTCGGGTTGTGTTTGTCTGATCTCAGCAGATTCTTGAGACCCTTGCTGCTGCCCGTTGGTGGTTGCACCGGGGATAGATTCCACAGGCGAACTGCTGGAGTTGTTCGCTGTTGCGGCCACTGGAGTGGCCTGCTGGCTCCCGCTCTTAGTTAACTTTGGTATGTGCCAAAAGATCGCCAAAGCAATGAGTATTGCCAATGATGTTATCGGGTGTGACTTTATGAATCGACCCAACGCATACCCAATCTTCGCTGCCGAACCTTCACTTCCAGTAGACATTACGGTCCTCCCGCAATCGAATCCTAAACGGTCCGAAGTGTATTATCCGATTTTGGGATATTCAAGCGCAGTGAACTAAAACCACAGGGCTTCCCGTTGGAGGAAGTCCTGAAGAGTAGGGAATACGTACGGCAATACAAACTGTTTCTCGAGCGCCTCAAGGAGGCTCGTCGACACGCTGGTCTAACACAGGTGGAAGTTTCCCTGCGCTTAGGCCGCCCTCAATCGTTCATTTCAAAATGTGAGTCCGGTGAACGGAGGCTGGACTTCGTGGAATTGCAATACGTCGCCAAAATCTATCGTAAGCCTTTGCGCTTCTTTGAGACCCTGAGCTAGTGAGGTGTGCCTTGTGCGGCGGAAGCTAACAAACGGCCCCGATACAGATCTCTGAGCAAAACATCCAGAGTCCCCCAAGGCCTATTTGGGGGACATACCCCATGCCGGCCACATGCCCGGGACGTGCCGCCCGCCCCGAAATTGTTTCGCGTTAAGGCCGTGCCACCCGCCGTGGTTTCTTTCCTCTACGGGACGGTTCGCGAAAGGCTCAAGGGCGGCGAGCGGAAAACCCCACGCATAACAGACCGTGAAAAGCCCCTGATTAAGGACACTTAGTACCGGGCGCATTGCCGGGCGGAAAATTGTAGTTTTGCGCTCACAACTAGAGCGGCATCGACTAATCGACTGAGTGTTGAAGCCGCGTACAGTCTGTCCGGCGGCAAGAGACCGGTCCACAAAACAAACGACTACGAATAACTGTCGGGGCGGGCGATTTATCAACTGGACTAACCTTCGCCGCAAAATCGAAGGATAGTCTCCGAACGGCCGGCAATAATCCGTGTTACTTGCCGCAGGTACAAAAAGCGTGCTTGCCACAGGTGCGTCTGTCGCATCCGCGCCGTAGCTCCCCGCTCTTGAACGAACCTGCCTCCCCGCGTTTCTAAGTATGGCTCTGTGATTTCTGGGGCTTCTTCTGTCGCTTTACGAATATTTCACTTGACCCAGGATACTTTCGGACGCAGACTCGCCTCCAAGTTCCCATCTCCGAAGGTCGTCAAGCACAAGGAACTACGGGCTCCTGTCCCCCAGAGACGCAAGATCCGACCCAGAGGATCGCCATGCTCGTTACGAAGGAATTGCTCCGTCGCTTATTTGTGCGCTCCACAAATATTCAAGCGTTTCGGCAGGTAGCGTATATCGCTCTGCTCTCAGCGGGACTCTGCCTCGCGGTCGTCCCGGCCCGCGCGCAAGTATCCGGCCAAAACGTCAACATGGTTTCCGGCACCGACTGGACCAATGGAGATCCTTTCCTGCAACGGCAGAACGAACCTTCGATCGCGGTGTCGTCGCGGAATTCTTCGCACCTTCTGGCCGGCGCGAACGACTATCGCACCGTGGATCTCCCTGGGCTACTGGGTATCGATGAGCGCGGTGATGCCTGGCTGGGCCTTTTCAAATCTTTCGACGGCGGGCGAACCTGGCAGAGCACACTCCTTCCCGGTTTCCCACTCGATGGTTCTATACAGGGACAAGCTTCGCAAATCCATGGCTTTCAAGGAGCCTCCGATCCGACGGTTCGAGCTGGTACAAACGGGCTCTTTTACTACACTGGGCTCGCCTTCAATCGCGGAAATAATCCGCGCAGTGCCGTATTCGTTTCTCGTTTTATCGATTTGAACAACAAAGAGAACGGAGACGCCACATCATTTGAAGGCGGCTCGATTACGAATCTCCAGCCGAAGGACACCATTAAGTATGTTGATACGATCATTGTGGACCGCGGCGGCTTTCCCGGCACTCCCGGAGCCGCCGCTTTCCTGGACAAGCCGTGGGTGGCGGTGGATATTCCCCGCGGCGGTGCGCCTTGTACATCAATCTCCGTTGAGGAAGATGGGAAAACCATAACCCAAACGATCCCCGCTGCACCGGTCTACATGACCTATACCTCCTTCGTCGGGAACGGACCGCTTCAGCGCTCTACGATTAATTTCCGCAGATCGTTGGATTGTGGCGCGACATGGAGTTCCGCAACGGTATTGAGCCAAAATAATGAGTCTTCTGGCGTTGCGGATGCGGAACATCAGGGCACCGTGATCGCGATCGACCCCAGCGTTCCGCCGAGCCACCCGGCCACTGTTTACGTCGCCTGGCGCCGCTTTGCAAATCCTGGTGACGCTGATGACCCTCCGGCCATCTTCCTCGCGAAGTCCGCGGACGGCGGCGCACATTGGGGTCAGCCGTTTCCGGTCGTCGTGTTTCCCACTTCGTGTATTTTGAATCCAGCGGGCGTCGGGTGCCCCTTTGATCAGATTTTTACAAACTCCACTTTCCGAAGCAATGGATATCCGGCATTGACGGTTGACGCGACGGGTCGAGTTTATGTCGCGTGGTCACAGCGAGACGCGAGGGGCGACGGCAAAATCATGATGGGCATCGCGCCCGGTGGTCGCTCCATTCAGTCAGGCAGTATTGCCCAGGTGGATATCGGACCGGTGATCGACGACAACGGTAACACGTTCTCGAATCTTTCTGGGCGCGGAAGCCAGCTGATGCCCAGCCTGAGTTTTGCCGCGGGAAAACTATTACTCAGTTACTACGACCTTCGACAGGACCACACAACGGGGACCTTCGTGCAGGCGCCGGATCCAAATTGCGACCCGCTAGTCATGCTGCCCTGCGCTCTTGGTGGCCAATATACTGAATCCCGAACGCTCGAAGGCGAAATCGCCCCTCCGAATCCATCCAACAACCCTGCCGTCTTCAGCCCCTACGTCGCTGACTCCGCTCCACCCTTATCCTCACGTCGGCACACAATTGACGTGATGGGCGCGGAAGCCGTTCCTCCGCCTCCCTCGAGTTTACAGCCACCTTCTTTCAATTCATTTCGTATCACACACTACCTGTTCGGTTCCATTCCAGAACTCAACATCACGGGTGAGCAAATTCAATTCAACGCACCGAATTTGCCTTTGTTCGTTGACGGCACCGCACCATTTATGGGGGATTACATCGACGTGTCTGGCACCCCGCAGATCATCCCAGATGGGAAGGGAGGATGGACATTCAACACGGATCCGACGAGCAACCCTGTTTTTCACGCAGCATGGACAGACAATCGCGATGTCGTGCCCCCCGCTGACGGCAATTGGCGGCACTACACACCTCCGATTTCAGCTTCCAATCCCGGAGGCCAGCCGAGCAAGTTCGACCCCACCCAACAACCGCTTGCGTGCGTTGTCGGTCAGACCGGCATGCGGAATCAGAATGTCTACACGGCAGAAATCAGCCAGGGCGTTATTCTGACCTCGCCGCAGACTTCCAAACCTGTTCTGACGCCAGACGGCCAACCAATCCAACGCGCATTCGTAGTCGAGGTGCGCAACGCGTCAAACGCCGCGCGGAGCTTTCAAGTCAGCATTCCGAGCCAGCCCGCGACGGCGACGGCTTCCTTCTCGCAATTCGCTCCCCTGACTACGCAAACGGTGAAGGTCAATGCCTTTTCATCACAGTCGTTCCCTGTTTTCGTTGTCGCCAATGCAGGCAGCACAATCGCATTCCCCAGCGTTCTCGTCACCGCCACGGAGAACGATGGTGCAAATCCACCGCTGACGGGCTCCGTCCTACTCAACCCGGACCCCACGAATCCTGCCTTGACGAGCCCGGACAACGCGGCGATCGGCGGGAGTCAAATTTCGATCAATGAGTTCTACAATCCTGGCGTTGCGAATCCCGGCGTGGCCAATTCAGGCACGCCAAATCCGGGTGTGGCAAATCCCGGTGTTGCTAATCCTGGTGTCGCTAATCCGGGAGTTGCGAACCCTAATTTAGTCGTTGCTCTGACGAACCCTGGTGTGGCGAATCCTGGAGTAGCAAACCCTGGAGTGGCCAATCCAGGTGTGGCAAATCCCGGCGTGGCCAACGAATCAGTCACCGATGCCAGTTACGCATTCACGAATGAAGGAAACACGACGGCCGCGTACTCGATTCAGTTCTTCCAGTCCGCGCCTTTTCCCGCAGGCGCGCAGTTCCAGATTATTTTGAGCAAGGTTTACTTCACGCAACAAGCTGTTGGGTGCCAGACGCAACAGGTAGGCACAAACGTTATCGTCGCTAATGTCACGAACCCTGTTTTTGTCAGCAATCCCAACCAGCTTGGAACCCCTGGAGTCGCCAACCTTGGCGTTCAAACGCCTACGATCAATCTGGCGCCAGGCGAGTCCGGCCAAGTCACTATCCGTACGAACCTGAGCGTGGCCCAGGTCGAAAGCCAGGTGTTGCCCAATATTTCTCCGGTAGCCGTGTCGCAGGCGGTGAACACCGTTGATGTGCAGAATGGAATTTTCACGCCGCCAATCAATTTGCTGATCACATCCACATCGGCTTCGGTGCCGGCAGGGGAAGTGAATCTAGCGTACAACACAATTTTGACGTCAATGGGCGGCAATGCCGGTGGTCAAAATTGGACGATTGCGTCCGGTTCGCTTCCTCCTGGTCTCCAATTGAACGCGGCCACTGGCGCGATTACCGGGACTCCTACGCTAGCGGGAAGCTTTCCCTTTACAGCTCAGGTTATGGACACCGGTACGCCTCAACACACGGCTACGCGCACTTTCACCATTACGATTGTGGCTCCCGTTGCGATCGCGACACCATCGCCGACACTCGCCGAGGGCGTGAGCGGTTCTACGTACACACAAACGTTCTCGGCTAACGCTGGAGTTCCGCCGTACACATGGTCTTCTACAGGCGCGGTCCCGCCCGGGCTGACGCTAGGTCCCGGGGGAACCCTGAGCGGCACACCCTCGGCGGGAGGGGCGTTCAACTTCACTGTAAGCGCAAGGGACGCGATTGGCGCGGTCGCCTCTGCGCCGTACACGATCCTCATCACAAATCCGGTGCCAGCGGGAACGCAAATCCAATTCGTCACACAGCCCGCCAACTCAATTGGCGGTCAAGCGATCTCACCAGCCGTCGGCGTACGCGTCGTGGACTCCACAGGAGCCGTGTTACCGAATGTCCTGGTCGCGATGAGCTTCGGAACTCAAGCATGCCCCGCAACTGTTCTTTCGGGAGGACTCATAGCATTTACAGGGAACACTGGCATCGCGACTTTTCCTGATGTGATCATCAACCATGGCCAATTGGGCTACACACTGCTCGCGGCAGCAGGCAACGTTTCAGTAGCTTCGAATCCGTTTACGGTCAGCGGGTTCTGCGCTGCGAAAGGACAAATCAGCGTTCCAAGAGAACTTCATTCGGCTGCCACTTTGGCAGATGGAACGGTTCTCGTAGCGGGTGGTGGTAGCCGTTCGCCTGGACTCTCGTCTCCTGGGCTGCCGGTTGCCTCTGCCGAACTGTATAACCCCTCGACCGGTACGTTTTCGGCCACGGGAAGCATGAATGTTCCGAGATGGGGACAAACAACAACACTCCTGCACGACGGGCGAGTCTTGATTGCGGGCGGGGTGAACTCGTCGTCGACTGCGGCCGGAACTGTCACGAATACGGCGGAAATTTATGACCTCGCGACGGGCAAGTTCACGCTGACGAATGGCCCGATGAACAGCGCGCGGTTCTTGCACACCGCGACGCTACTTGCCGACGGCCGCGTGCTGCTCGCAGGCGGCGGCACGACCGTACAACCGGCTTGCATCCTTTGCTTCGGCTTGACTATCACAAGTACCGCAGAGATTTTTGACCCAACTACGGGCCTGTTCACCCCAGCGAGCACCCCTCTCGGAGCGGCGCGCCAAATGTCCACCGCTACGTTGATGCCGAATGGACAGGTGTTGATTGCCGGTGGACTTACGGATCAGTTGACGTTCACGTCTTTGTCTTCCGCTGAAATCTTTGACCCGATCTCGAACGGATTCCGTGCGACATCCTCGATGACAGCTCCACGGGTATTTCACGGCGCTGCGTTACTGTCGAGTGGAAAGGTTGTGGTTGCAGGCGGAAACTCCGGTGCCACTGCCACCGCCGAACTCTATGATCCAGCAACGGGAACGTTCACAGCGACGGGCAATCTGGTAGGGCCAAGTGGTTTACCAGCGATCGTTTTAACCGATGGGACTGTGCTGTTGTCGGTTCAAAACGCGCAAGTTTACAATGCAAGTACGGACACTTTCACTGCTACTGGGGGGTTGGTTGTACCGAATAACATTCTCTACGGCGTGTCGCTGCTGCAAGACGGTACCGTCCTCGTAACAGGCGGAGAAACCTTATTCGGAACAGTTCCAGAAGCCGGAACAATTACGGATACCGAGGTTTATTACAGCACGGCGCCGCTGGCTCCGATTGCGATTACGACGACCTCGCTCGCAAACGCGAACACGGCACAGCCGTACACGCAAACCCTGTTGGAACAAGGGGGTGTAGGCACGCTCACCTGGGCACGAATCGGCGGTGGTCTTCCTCCCGGTCTTACGCTAATAGACGGAATTTTGCGCGGCACGCCGCAGTTACCAGGCACCTTCACCTTCACCGTGCGACTAATCGACAGCAGTACGCCGCCGAAAGTCACCTCAGCCACCTTCACCCTGACTGTCAATACCGGACCGCTCACCTTTGGTGCGCAAGTATTGCCCACTGCGATCGTAGGCAGCCCCTACACTTCCTCGCTCGTCACCTCCGGCGGGACAGCACCTTTTTCCTTCGCAGTAACCAGCGGCACGCCTCCGGCAGGAGTCACACTCGGCGCCAACGGCACCTTCATCGGCTCGCCCACGGCCCCGGGAAGCTCCACATTCACAGTGACCGTCACCGACTCCTCGTCGCCACAGCAAAGCGCTTCGCAATCGGTCACCATTCAGGTCGTAAATCCGCTGGCGATCACTACCAGCGTTCTGCCGATCGGCACGGCGAACACCGCGTACAGCACAAGCATCACCAGCAGCGGCGGCGTTACGCCGGTCTCCTTTGCTGTGACGAGCGGAACGTCGCCTCCGGGTCTCACCCTCGCATCGAGCGGCCTGCAATCCGCGACACTGAGCGGCACGCCCACTACGGCCGGCACATTCACGTTCACGATTACCGCAACGGACACCTCCACGCCCGCGCAGGCCGCCTCGCAGAGCTACACCGTCACAATCGCGCCGAGCACGGTGCAACAACCGGCAACGGTCACCTTCGTCGACCAGCCCGCGAATGCCATCGAAGGGCAAGTCATCGTGGGGCATTCTCCCGTGGAGGTCAGAGTAGTCGACATCAACAGCGTACCGATACCCAACTTCCCCGTGACCATTGCCTTCAACGGTGCACCACCCTGCGCAGCAGCGACGCTGACGGGCACACTGACGCAGAACACCGACGCCACCGGCACCGCCTCTTTCGCCGACCTGATCATCAATCGCGGCCAACGCAACTTTAGCCTTGCGGCCACCGCCGGAAACGTGACCGCGGTCTCGAATCCCTTCAACGTCGAGGGCTTCTGCGATACCAGCGGCCTGGGAACCGCTCGCGCCTTCCACAGCAGTATCGCTTTGCCTAACGGCAAAGTCCTGGTCGCCGGCGGCGCCTCAAGCGGAAATTTCGCGACTGCGACTTTTTTTTCCAGCGCGGAACTCTACGATCCGACAACGCACTTGTTCACGACCATCGGTAGCATGAACGTCCCACGCGTGAATTTCACCATGACGCTGCTCCCGAACGGACTCGTTCTTGTCGCGGGTGGATTCAATGGCTCTATTGCTGTGTCCAGTGCTGAACTGTTCGACCCCGCGACCAATACCTTCAAGCTGGTTTCCGCTTCCATGGTTGCCGCACGCTACGAACATGTGGCCACACTTCTCTCCAACGGGAAAGTGCTCATCACGGGCGGGAGGTCAACCACGATCAATGCTCTGGCAAGCGCGGAGATCTTCGATCCATCGTCCGACGCGTTCACGGCTTCAACCGGAGCGATGATCACCGCGCGGACCTTCCACGAGGCTGACCTCCTTGCCAATGGAAAGGTCTTGGTCTCTGGTGGCGTCGACATAAATTTCAACCCGCTCACCTCCGCTGAGCTCTACGATCCCTTGTCGGACGCCTTTACATTGACTGGGAGCATGGCCACCGCACGGGAGCAACACGCGACCGCATTACTCTTCGACGGCACAGTTCTGGTAGCTGGCGGGTTCAGTGGTAGCGCGAATTCGTTTACGCCAAACGCCTCAGCCGAAGTCTACAACCCCTCGGCAGGCACATTTCGTCCGACAGGTAGCATGACGCAGTCGCTGGTGGGCTTCCTTACCCCAGTGCCCGTTCTTTCGGACGGAACCGTGTTCGTCGCCCAGGGCTCTGGTCCGGGCACGGTCCAGATCTATGACCCAACAACCGGCACTTTCAGAGTGACCGGAAACATGACTGCCTCACAGTTCGTCCCGCAGACCGCCCTATTGCTAAACGGTACGGTCTTGCTCGCCGGTGGGCAGCTGAGCTTTCCAGGAGTTTCTTCAAACGCCGAAATCTTCTATCCGACGAGCCTTGTTCCGATCTCGATTACCACGGTGCTGCCCACGGCGTTGCTCAACGTCCCCTACACCCAGCAACTCCAGGAAAAAGGCGGAATCGGTACGCTGACCTGGGCTCTCTCGAGCGGCACGCTGCCGACCGGCGTCACCCTCAGCCAGAGCGGC
>Ga0137362_10001412_pt1 | contig 14796 bp, 18 predicted proteins | sample MadtaG_2_FD_104801 | JGI IMG/M metagenome (GOLD analysis project Ga0137362, IMG submission 104801) | Vadose zone soil microbial communities from Angelo Coast Range Reserve, California, USA - Mad1_100_16 metaG | ecosystem: Environmental > Terrestrial > Soil > Vadose zone | place: USA: California... | reverse complement strand
GCCGCGACCGCCGCGCTGGTCGCCCTGCCATACTTCCAGTTGCACGACGTGCAGCCGCCGGCGGGCCTGCATCCCTATACCAGTGCGCAGCTGCGCGGCCGGCAGGTGTATGTCCAGGAGGGATGCCTTTACTGCCACTCCCAACAGCCGCGCGATCGCAGTCAGGCGCCGGACATGGAGCGCGGCTGGGGCCGGCCGTCGGTCGCGGGCGACTACTTCTACGACCAGCCGCATCTGCTGGGCACCATGCGTACCGGGCCCGACCTGTTCAACATCGCAGCACGACAGCCGAGCGCCGACTGGCATCTGGGACATCTGTACCAACCGCGCGCCTACACGCCCGGCAGCATCATGCCGGCGTTTCCGTTCCTCTTCGAAATCAAGCAGCAGGCCGAGCCGGGCGATCGACTGGTCAACCTGCCGCAGGGCTTCGCGCCCGCCGCCGGCGTGGTGGTTGCCAAACCCGCAGCTCTCGCTCTGGTCAGCTATCTGCTGTCGCTCGATCACACGTATCCGGCAGTCGCCACCAACAACTCGAGTCAGTAGGAGACGCCTCTCATGAGCCCTCCCGACATTACGCCTCAAGAGTCACGCGAAAATCCCGACCCCCGGGAGGCGCGCAGACCCATCCCTCCCGGGCTGTGGATTCTGACGCTGCTGCTGGTTCTCTGGGGCGGCTTTTATATCGTGCGATCGAATCTCGCTGCAGCCGCGGAATTTGGCGATCAACGGACGCTGGCCGACCTGCAGCAGAGACTCAAGACGGCGGCGCCCGCAGCCGACGGCGCGGCGATCTTCGCCGCCCGTTGTGCTGCTTGTCACCAAGCCGGCGGGACGGGCCTCCCGGGGGTGTTTCCGCCTTTGGCGGGCTCAAACTGGGTGAATGGCCGGGATAGCACGGTGGTGCAGATCGTGCTGCACGGCATTCAGGGCACCCTGACGGTCAACGGCGTCGCGTACAACGGTGCCATGCCGACATTTGGGAGCCAGCTGAGCGATGCGGAAATTGCGGCAGTGCTCACGTACGTCCGCGGTCAGTGGGGCAACAAGGCCGGACCGGTCGGCGCGGCTCTGGTCAGCACTCAACGAGCCGCGACCGCTGCGCGCAGCGCGCCCTGGAACGGCGACACAGACCTCACGAAGTTGAACTGAAACGGGAGTCTCACATGGCGCGCGCCTGTGGGCTCGGCACTGCGATTGCCCTGTTGGCCGTGAGCGCCATCGCAGCGGCGGCTGTCTGGTCCACGACCTCAGGACTGCACGCCTGGACAACGGAGGAAGTCCGGCGCTTGCGGGTGCAGGCCCAGCCACCCGCGCTCAGCGCATTGCATCTGACTTCCTCCGCCGCGACCTCCTTCGAGCCGTGGGGTCGGGCGGAAGGCGGACGGCGCGTGTGGCTGGTGACCTTCATGTATACGCGCTGCCCGACGCTTTGCACGACGCTCGGCATCGAGTTCGAGCGGCTGCAACGAGCACTCGGCTCCGATCCGCGCGATGCCAAGATCCGACTACTCTCGGTCTCCTTCGATCCGGCCCATGACAATGTACCTGCCCTGCGGGGCTACGCAACCCAACACCACGCGGATCCGGCTCGCTGGGTCATTGCGGCGCCGGCAAGCGCCTCCGATCTCAAAAGACTCGAGCAAGAGACCGGCATCGTCGTGGTCGACGACGGCCTGGGCGGCTACGCACACAATGCAGCGATCCACGTCGTGCTCGGCGGCGGACGGCTGGTTCGGATCTTTGACTTCAACGAGCCCGAGATTGCCCTCGCATGGGCACGGACGCTGTAGCACTGGATCAGGGGCTTCCGAGCCGTTCAGCGCTGCTGATCGGCGTGTTGGCCGGCGTGCTCGTGTTATGGCTCAAGGACTGGCTGGAAGCGGACATGGCGCGGCATATGCTGATCGAGTTCACGTTGCTGCTCGTCGCCGGAACCGGCCTGGGCAGCGCCCTCCCGAGGCGACTGGACGCGCTGATCGCGCGCTGCAATCAGCTGGGGCTGGCAGGATTCGGGCTCGCATCGATCACCATGACGTATTGGATGATTCCCGTGGCGCTCGATGCAGCGCTGCTGCACGGATCTGCAGCAGCCGCGAAGTACGCAACCTTTATAGTCTCCGGGGCTCTCTTGCCGAGGTCGTTCAGAGCGGCGCCGCTGGCGCTGCAGGCTTTTTTTGTCGGCAATCTCGCGTGGATGATGGCGACCGCGGGACTCATCTACCAGAACACGCCTCAGCAGCTGTGCGTGAACTACCTCATCGATGCGCAGTCGGCCGCCGGCGAGGGACTCGTAGCGGCCGCGCTCATCATTGCCTGCGCCTGGTGCGCACACGCCGCGCCGGCGTTACTCCGTGAGACGTGATGCGCGCCGATCCTGGCGAATTCAGCTCGACGATTACCCCTGTCACCAAGCTGAAGCGAAAAGGGGAATCGCACATTTCCTCGTGGGGTTGCTCTTTCTCTACGGGCGGACGGTCTCCGAGACGCCGGCTCTGGCTTGCTATTTCAACATTCCCGGCACCTCGCTGGCGCTGATCATAGATCGCCGAGTTGCGTCGAAGCAGGTGAACACGACTCCGGCAGCAGTGCGCCCGGCCGGCGCGCTGGGCGCGCCAGAATGGATGAGCCTCACTTGGACCACGCATCTGGCCAGAGCATTCGGGGCTACTCGACCGTATACCCAAGCGCTCGCGCGTTGTCGCTAACGCGCGCATCTCGCGTGAGGATGGTAACCAGTTGGGGCGGTTCGCCGAGTGACTCGGCGGTCGCAAGGTGGACGGCGTCGAGTGTTCGAATCGGTTCCACGGGATAGGGCCGAGCCGCGCGCACAAGCACAGTCGCGGTGATCGAGACGATGTCGCAGCGCCGCTTGAACGTCTGCAGCCAGCGAAGCGCTGCGCGCTCCTCGGCGGGGGTCAACCTTGCTGCGACTCGAGCGCGGACGAGGGCACGGGCAGCCTCCGCGAAGGTCAAGGCAGACGTAATGCGGCGACCCGGCGCACGCAGCGCATTCCTAGCGGCGATGTCCTGTTCAAGCAGAGCTGCCAGCAGGCCACTCGACTCGACGTATCGGAACCCCTCGGCTGCCTCCGGAGCAACGGGTGCTCGGGGAGTGGCACGGCGATCGGGACGGCTCGCCTTACGCCTCGCCACGATCGCTCTCGATCAGTTGAGCTGCTGTGCCGCTCGGAGCCCGGATATTCGGCCATTCTGCGGGAGGCAAGTCGGGCTCGAGAGCGGGCTCGATTACTCGCTCTTTGCCGCCTGCCCGAATTGTCCAGAAACGGAATCACGGAATCGACACTCCTCAGGCGGCTGTGCGATGGTAGTACTTGCTGGTCCTAGGCTTGCGAATCAAAAAGGGGGGGGGAACTTCTCACACGCTCTTGCGGCCTTGATCTGACTCAGCAGAGCCAGCAAGCTACTGTCTGCGAAGAAGGCAATAGGAGACAAGCCATGTCCGTCTACAAGAAATTCCTCTGGGCAGCCATCGTCGTGCTGGGTGCGGTTTCGTTTGCAATCATGGCTCTAGCGCGCGGCGAGCCCGTCAATGCCGCATGGCTCGTCATCGCGGCGGTGTGCACCTACTTCATCTCCTATCGTTTCTACGGTCTGTTCATCGCCAACAAGGTGCTCGGCGTGAACGCGCCGCGACAAACGCCCGCCTATCGTCGCAACGACGGCCTCGATTACGTGCCGACGAACCGTTACGTGCTCTTCGGGCATCATTTCGCGGCCATCGCCGGTGCCGGGCCGCTGGTCGGGCCGGTGCTCGCGGCGCAGATGGGCTATCTGCCCGGCACGCTGTGGATTCTCGCCGGCGTGGTGTTCGCGGGAGCGGTGCAGGATATGACCGTGCTGTTCATATCGACCCGCCGCGACGGCCGCTCGCTGGGCGACATGATTCGGTCAGAAATGGGCCCCGTCGCCGGCACTATCGCCGGCATTGGGGTGCTGCTCATCTGCGTCATCATCCTGGCGGTTCTGGCGCTCGTCGTAGTCAACGCCTTGAAGGGCAGCCCCTGGGGCAGCTTCACCGTGTTTTGCACTCTGCCGATCGCGCTCATCATGGGCATCTACGGCCGCTTCGTACGGCCGGGCCGCGTCGGCGAGATGTCGCTCATCGGGGCGATATTGTTGCTGGCGGCGCTGCTCTACGGGCGGACGGTCTCCGAGACGCCGGCTGTGGCTGCCTATTTCAACATTCCCGGCACCTCGCTGGCGCTGATCATCATCGGCTATGGGTTCGTCGCCTCGGTGTTGCCGGTCTGGCTGTTGCTGGCGCCGCGCGACTATCTATCCACTTTCCTCAAGGTCGGTACGGTCGCGCTGCTGGCGGTCGGCATTCTCATCGTGCGTCCCGAGCTGCAGATGCCGGCCATCACGAAGTTCGTTGACGGCACCGGTCCAGTCTGGGCGGGGAGCCTGTTCCCGTTCCTGTTCATCACCATCGCGTGCGGCGCAGTCTCCGGATGGCACTCGCTCATCTCGTCCGGCACCACGCCGAAGATGATCGAGAACGAGAGCCAGATCGCCTTCATTGGCTATGGCGGCATGCTGATGGAGTCCGGCGTCGCCATCATGGCCATGATTGGCGCCTCGGTGATCCATCCGGGCGTCTACTTCGCGATGAACAGCTCGGCCGCCCTGATTGGCACCACAGCCGCACATGCGGCCGATGTCGTCACCTCTTGGGGCTTCGTGGTAACCCCCGATGTCTTGACGCAAATGGCGCACGACGTGGGAGAAACCAACATTCTCTCGCGCACCGGCGGCGCGCCAACGCTCGCCGTGGGCATGGCTACCATCCTGTCAGGGTTCCTCGGCGGCAAGGCGCTGATGGGAATTTGGTACCACTTCGCCATCCTGTTCGAGGCGCTGTTCATCCTCACGACCGTCGACGCCGGCACGCGCGTTTGCCGCTTCATGATCCAGGATCTCATCGGCAACGCGATCCCGGCCTTCAAGGACACCAGGTCGTGGGGCAACAACATGATCGGCTCCGCCCTGGCGTGCGCGCTGTGGGGATATCTGCTCTATGCCGGCGTCATCGATCCGCTGGGCGGGATCTGGACCATGTGGCCGCTGTTCGGCGCCACGAATCAGATGCTGGCGGCGATCGCGCTCACGCTGTGCACCGTGGTGCTCTTCAAGATGAAGCGCCAACGCTTCGCATGGGTCACCATCGTGCCGACCGCGTGGCTGGTCATCTGCACCGTGACGGCGGGTCTGGAGAAGATATTCGCTTCGAATCCGAAAGTCGGCTTCGTCAGCCACGCGCTCAAGTTCAGCGATGCGCTGGCGGCCAACCGGGTGCTGGCGCCCGCCAAGACACTTGCCGAAATGAACCGTGTCATCTTCAACGACTATCTTGATGCGACGCTGGCGGGCTTGGCGGTGGCGATCGTGCTTACCGTGGTGATCCATGCCTTCTTCGACATCCGCACGGCGTTGGGCACTCCCAAGGGCACTGCGATCGAGATCGGCGGCGCGTCCGGTGCCGCGGCGGGGGCTGGACAATGACCAAGCTCAAGAGCATGTGGGGCTGGGCCGTGCAAACCGCCCGCCTCATGGTCGGCGTTCCTGACTACGACAACTACGTGGCGCACCGCAAGGCGCACCACCCGAAAGAGTCGGTCATGAGCTACGTTGAGTTCTTTCGTGAGCGTCAGAACGCGCGTTACGCGTGCGAAAAGGGACGCTTCAAGGGCTGTTGCTGAGAATCGGTGCGTGGCGCACCGGCCGGCAAGATCATAGTGGAGCTGTTCAGTCGCGCTAAAGGCCGAATGCTCGATCAGGTGGCGCCCGCTTAGCTGCCATCTCACGGAGTGCTGTCTGTGGAGGAAGAAGTGAACTCGGACCGGTTACCGAAGTCCGTAGGAGAGGCGCAGCGCAACGTGTTGCAGAATCTCTACCAGCATGTCGTCGTTTAGAGCGCGGTGAAATAGCGGCTTCTCCGGCATCGCCCGCTGGGCGCGCTCGTTCAAAACGACAGCGGGAGCGTGTCCGTTCATTGAGGATCCATAGTGCAGGCCTTGAATGTCCGGATAGGCTTCATACAACTCACGTGCCCAGGCACGAGCCCGAGAGCGAGGCCCGGAGTGTATCGCCGTCGATGCGCCGATCGTCGTCGCAAACGCTCCGCGCAGATCGACGAGCGTAACGGCTTCGCAGAGTGCGAATACGACGAGCCATGGGGCATCGCGGGTCCGGTCAATGCGGCGCGTGGCCTGAAAAACCTCGGCGACACAAGTGTCGATGTCTGGTGCGCAATAGAAAACTGAGCGGCTCTGCTCGACGGCGACGCCCTGTGCGTTCGGCAGGTGGTGATCCCAGCGAGCGGCTGTGGGACCGAACCGGCGAAATCTGCCCCAGCGTGAGGGGTGGCGGCCCACGGCGAAGTAGATGCGAGCGAGCGCCGTGTCGGCGGGAAGAACGATCGTCTGCGGGGCAATGTCGCGAAGCGCGGTAACGCCCGGCGGATCCGGGAATTTGGCCACGAGCGCTAGGCGCGTGTGAGATCGCGAGCGAGCGCGACGACAGTTTCGACGGGTCGTCCGGATATGAGCCACTCGCGCGGGCTCAGCGGCGCGGGGTCACTATCGAGTTGCAGATCAGAGTCGGGCAGTACAAACCAGTCGACGACGTCCAGAGGGAATAGATCAGACGGGAGAGCTTTAAGGACTTGCGCCAATCCCGGAAGCACGAGTCGCCGCTCGAACTGAAAGCGCGGCAAACGCCAGCTGCCTTCATATTCGATACCGAACAGAGAGCGTTCGCGCAATCGCTGGCGAACGCGGCTGACATCGACGCGCAGAAGCTTGGCTGCGTCTGCCGCCGAGAGACTCTCTTCCAGCAGCGCCATGTACTGCGCCTGGCTTCCGATGAGCGGATCGTTCTCCGCTTGGATGGGCGCTTCGTCTTTGAAAGCACCCACGCTGCGCAGGGCCGCCGTCTCTGCAACGGAAAGGTCGGCAGCGGAACGGCTGCCTGAGGCACCTGCCGTTGAGGTGGTGAGAGGGCGATTGCGCGCTAGCGCCGCTCGAGCAGCAGCGTACCACTTGGCGAGGGAGCGCCTCTCCGCCGCCGTACTGCCGGGTAGCTCTGTCATGGGATTCCTTTATACATATGCCCAGGAATTACCGGGAGTATATCGTCGGGAGATAGCGGGAGCAAGTTAACGGTACGGCCGCGCTGAGTACACGAGTGCCCGGTCACCGTGCAGGCCGACGTTCCTGCGGGCGTGCAGCCGGCGCACAAGCCGCTTGGGTTTGTCGCCCTCCTCGGCGTTATCGCGCTCGTCGGAATGATGCTGCGCAACTCTGTGATTCTCGTCGACCAGATCGAGGCCGAGATCACGCACGGCCGCTCCAAGTGGAGCGCGGTGATTGAAGCCGCCTCACACCGCTTTCGTCCCATTCTCCTGACGGCCGCGGCGGCGATTTTCGGCATGATTCCGATCGCCCCTACGGTGTTTTGGGGGCCCTTGGCCTACGCCGTCATGGGCGGGCTCGCCGTTGCGACTGCGCTGACGTTGGTATTTCTCGCGGCGTTGTATGTAGCTTGGTTTGGCGTTGTCGAGGTCACTGTCCCGGCCTCGAACGGATCTTAGGCATGGCGATCGTCTCCGCGGCTGTCTGTGGCGAATTGTGGGTCACGCAGCCAAGGGTAACTGATACAAGCCGCGGCAGTGAGACTGCCACTGATACTCGCTAAGGCTGATTCTGCGATTCACATCACCGGCTTTGCAAGCCGGTGTGACGTCGCCTAAGGACGCATGAACTCGATCTCGGTCGTAGTAGTCTCTGAAGTACAGCAGCTTGCGTTCGAGATCTCCGGCGCTCCAAAACGGGATCTGATCCGGGAGCTCGCGCCGTATCGTGCCGACTAATCGTTCAATTAACGGATGCCATAGCGGCACCTCGGGTACGGTTTTGATCTCCGTCACGTCGAGAATGCGGAGATTGGCTTTCCAGCGCTGGAACTCGAACAGCGGATCATGGTCGCTGCTGAGGTGGCGCGGCAGAGTCAGTGCCCAGCGATTGCATGGCTCAACATACGGCAAATGGCAGGGCCATCGAGCACGGCGCTGCGGAGAGAACAGAACTCGGTACTTGCGCTTCACCCATGCACGGTGGAATCCCATGATGGTCGATGGCTTGAGCACGATGGTTGAGTGCTGCAGGCGGGAAGGGCGCATCAGGCCTGCGCAGAGGCCTGCGATGACTCGGTCGATCGGCCGAAGATTCGACGCTCTTGCCCGCGACCGATTAAGAATCAACAGCTGATGTTTGAGCAGAAGCGACTCGGCGACAACGGAACGAGCGCCGCGCGGCAGGAGGAGTTTGGCGACCGTGGCGATGAGAGAGACAAGCAGCACGACCAGGTCGCGCATGCAGACATCGTACCGATTAGCACAAACGTGACAAGACTTGGAACAGTCTGGGATCTATGCGACAAATCGGGAATTCGCCACAGACAGGTCAGAAGGGGCCCTGAGTCGAGCCTTCAAAGCTCAATTCGGCATGCCGCCCGCGGCCATTGCGCGAAAATGCTCAACTCAAGAGCGAGATCTGGGAGCACGAACGGAGGGTGTCAGCTCGACTGACGCGCTTGGATGAGGGCGAGCGCGGTCGGTGGAAAAGCTCCGTGGGCGACCGCGACGCTGTCGCGTATCCATCACCGCTGAGATAGCGCGCCCTGACGTGCTGACGTGCAGCAGAAGCTCGGAGTGGAAGCCCAGATTCGATAAGCTGCCCGACGATGCCACGAGCGCCGTACAGAAGCGGCGCTATTACCAGACAACTGTGCGCGGCTTCAGCAACCAAGGGCATCAGTTCGCGCCACAGGGCCTCTCTGACGAAGACAAGCGCGCATTGATCGAATATCCAAAGACTCTTTGACCCATTTGATAGCAGTGTATGAAAGCAGCAACGTGCAAACCGTGATGGCTACGCACAATCATCTTTGCCGGGAAAGGAACATCGTGCGCCTTATGCTACCGAGCTCACCTATGTCTCAGAGGAGCGACCGCTTCTGCGCACCTGTCCTGACCCCTAGCCAAACCGGGGGGAAGCCGAATGGTCGCGCGCAGATTTTGAAGTTCGAGACCCGCAAATACCGGGGCTCAACTAGCGTACACCACGGACGGGCGACAGGCTTAAGGACTCAGGTCAGGAACCGCCATTGGGTGTGCACATCGTTAGCCCCCGTCGCGGCTATACCCATCACGGTATCTACGTGGGCCACGGTAACGTCGTGCAATACAGAGGTCTGGCGCGCAGTCTGCGTAGCGGTCCAGTGGAAGAGGTTGTGCTGACGCAATTCGCCCAGGGATGTCCGGTCTGGGTCAGGTCCGAGGCGTCGCCGTGCTTCGGTAGCGACGAGGTCGTTCGCGTAGGCGAAGACCGCTACCACCTGTTAACTAACAACTGTGAGCACTTCTGCGAGTGGTGCCTTCGCGCCGAGCATCGCAGCTACCAAGTAGACGGGTGGCTCTCGTGCCCCTGGCGGGCGCTGCAGATGACGATCAGTTTGATGGCGAAGCTGCTCGCAGTCCGGGAAATGCGTGACGCCTAACTCTGTAACCGACAAATCGGCCTTTCAATTGCGAGGAATCCTGTATGAGACATCCCTTCCAGTTGGCGCTGGTGAACGCCCTGATCCTGCTTCTTCAGACAGTCTCGCCATCCACTCGATCCTTCGCAGCGGAAGCTTCGGGCGCTACCGCGGGCGAACAAGCTTGCGCATCGGACGCAAACTGCCCGGCCGAGCCGAAGCTCCTCGCCCGCGTGACTGAGGTTCCGGTCGAGAAGCATGCGCCTACAGTGCCGGGACATCCCTTGACCTCCGTCGTGGTCACCCAGTGCAACCTGATCGTAGCGGTATATATGACCATGCCCGATGGCAAGCTCCTGAGATTCGACCACAGCACATCCGTTCCCGCCGAGCAACTGCTCACAATGGCGTACACAGCCACACGCAGCGAGCGCGTCGAAGTCTCGTGCAACGATCTGGGCTCAGTGGGACACGAAACCCATAGCCCTGTGTAGGTGAGTGGCTGATGACACTCACGGTCGAACCCATCTGCCGCGCTTCGATGCGGCGCGCGCTGGAGACCGACGGAGAACGAGCAGAGGAGATCGATATGTCACAGCCTTGGAAAATCAGGGTGCTGATTGCACATTCCGACCCATTAATATCGGCTGGTCTCGCGGCCATTTTGAGAAAGCGACGAGACTTCGAGATAGTCGTTTGCAGCTCCGAATTGTCGCACTGGCCCGCGAGCCGTGTTCCTTCGCCGGACGTCGTAGTCGCGGACTACGATTCGGGATTGCGACTGACCGCCTCCAAAGACACAAGGAGGGATCGAGTCATGATTCTGACCCATAACGAAAGCGAGGCGAAGATTTGCCACGCACTGGAGCAAGGTGCACGCGGTTATCTATTGCTCGGCTGCAGTCTGAAGGACTTGATGGACGCTCTTCGATCGGTGCATGTTGGGGGTATCGCGTTGGGGCCGCTAGTCGCCAGCCGAATTGCCGACCGCATGAAGCACGAAGCGCTGACGGGACGAGAGCGGGACATCCTGCGGCAATTGATGCTGGGGCTGTGCAACAAGAGTATCGCGGCAAAACTGGTGTTGGCGGTCGGCACGGTGAAGACACACGTCAAATCCATTCTCAGGAAGTTGGAAGCGGCGACCCGAACTGAGGCGGTTGCAATAGCGCAGCGCCGGGGAATTCTGCCAGAGGAGCGGGAATGGCCCCATACGCGGGTGAGAGAGCCTGGGCTCGGAGGTCGGTTAAGCTTGACCAAACCATTTCATCATTCGGAAAATCTGCGGCGAATTCCGGGCTCGCTGAATCCGGACGCCAACATATTGACCATTGCGCAGTAATGCACCAGAACCGGGCGTCAGGTATTGAGCCCCTTGCGCGATATGGGCATATACCCCCGACTAGATCGCGCGGACGTTCGTCGATCTGCGTATCACGACCAGAGCACTTCCATGAACGTCACCAATGATTCCGTATCTGACGCGGTGCTCGTCTCGAACACCGTTGCAGAGATCCAAACGCTAGCGCGCGGATTTTCACAACCACTTCCGGCAGTGCAGGCCGTGATCACGATTCAGGTAGTCTTTGTCGCTGGTACCGCAAACGCATGGAGATTGATCGAGACCACTCGATCCACGGTCGGCCGCCGAAGACGAATGCTGTGCTTCGATTCATTGGAACAGATTCAGCGCTCTGTCGACGAACGTCTAGCATGGCAGCGTGCCGACGAGCAGTTTGTCGCAAGACACATGGCGACGCCCGGGGGGTTTCCAGGGGTCACCGCAGATTGGGTGGACAGCAAGCATTTCGACGCAATTTTCTGGCCATCGCGCGAGGCGATTCGCAAGGAGACGTGCGCAACGTCGCCTAAACATACTATGACGCTCTCTTAGAGGCTTAGGTCACCTGAGCAGACGCTCGGGTACGCCGACGTGTGCACGAAGCTCGCGATCTAGACGCACGTGATGAAGCGCAAACACGACGGATAGGATGGCGCGAATGGCGGAGCTGGCAGCGCTCGCACCCGTGGGAACCAATTAGGGAAACAAACGGGCTCTGTAGAACGTCAGAAGTTACCCCCAGACGTACCCTCACAGTGGGCTTGCTGCGCTGATACGGCGTGATACGTAAGCGCAGCGGCCGCCTCAGTGGGCGAGTAGCGGCCGGAGAATCTCAGCGACCCAATCCATGAACACGCGCACGCGCTTGGGGAGATTGCGCCGATGCGCATATAGCAGCGAGAGTGACATCGGCTCGGGGCGATAACGCGGCAGCACTTCTACCCTGACACAGGGGCCCGGAATGAAGTGTTACCCTTCAATCAGGAAGGGCACCCGAATGATCGCGGCTTCTACGCCATTGACGTATATACGCCAATGGCGTATATACCGTAGATGCTGACCATCGCCGAGACCGAAGTCTTTTCCGCGATCTGGCCGAAGTACTGGACGCCGGAAGAATTCGGGGATTTCTGCGCCTGGCTGGCACTCAATCCTGAAGCCGGCGACGTCATTCGCCATTCTGGAGGCTGTCGCAAGATCCGATGGGCCGTGGCAGGACGTGGCAAGCGCGGCGGCGTGCGCGTCATCTACTTTAATCGCGTGGCTGATGGAATCGTGTGGCTGATGACGATGTACGCGAAGAATGCTCGCGAAGACATCGATGTGAAGAGTCTGAGAAAGATTCTGGAGACACTCAATGGCAAAGCTCAGCGCAAAGGCACTGGCAAAGTTCGAAGCTAACCGCAATCTCAACGAGGAACTGCGGGCTGCGGCACGCGAGATCAAAGCGGGATTGAAGCCCGCGCACCGCGTGCACCACATCAAGATACCGGAGGCACTCGAGGCGCGCATGCGTTCGGGCCTGTCGCAGCAGAAATTCGCGGAAGTACTTGGTGTCTCGGCGCGTACGCTCCAAGGCTGGGAGCAGGGACGGCGCAAGCCTACCGGCGCAGCGCGCGCCTTACTTGCCATTGCGGCTCGACGACCGGACGTGTTGCGGGAAGTACTTGCCGAGTAAGTCAGCAGCCCTCTGGCGCGCTCCATGGCTTCAATGGCCAGCGGCGCGCGGATTATGGCGAGACGGCGCATCTCGCTCCACGCGGACATCCGCGCGGCCTGCGCGGATCCGGTCGGTATCCCAACGAGTACCTCTATGAGATTCTGGGCCTGATCCGGCAAATCACGGTACCGGGCGCTGGAACAACGCACGCTGAAGTGGCTTGAAGCGGCTGCCGATACGGATGGCTGGAAGTGAAGCGAGGCGATCTGGTGACGATTGCGCTATCGGGCGATCACGGCAATCCTCGTCCCGCGCTGGTGATTCAGTCCGACCTGTTTGACGCCCATCCCTCCGTCAGCATTCTGCCGGTCACTAGCGAGCTGCCCGATGCGCCTTTGTTTCGGATCGTCGTGGAGCCGAGCGATTCCAATGGGCTGCGCAAAACCTCGCAGGTCATGGTGGACAAGATCCAGACCGTCGCCCGGAGCAAGGTCGGCAAGACGATAGGCCGTCTTGAGCAGGAGACACTGGTCGCGGTGAAGCGTGCGCTCGCGGTCTTTGCGGGATTCGCGTGAGTGCAGCTCTGATCTCAAAATCGGGAGCCAGGTCAGGTGTGATTCTGCCGTTTCCTTGCCTCTCGCGGTCGCCGCTATTGTCTTGGAGCCGAGCCCACGTGCTGTTGACCCGCAACGGTCTCGAGCGCGGCGGTCAGCCGCGGACCGCGCGCGAATCCCGGAAGGGCACATCACGATCGAGCTCGAGCTCACGCGGCAGCCCGAGCACCCGTTCGCCGATGATGTTGCGCTGGATCTGGTCGGTTCCACCCCCAATCGAGGTCATATAAGCATTGGCGGTCCGGTAGTTGACGTCGGCCGCGCGGGTGCCCTCGCCGTCGAGCAGGCTCGCGGCGCCCAGGATCTGCGTCATGACCCGCGCGTCCTCGTGAAGAATGCGCGACATGGCGAGCTTGCCGAGGGACATGATCGGCGAGGAGCTGCCGTGCGCCATCTCCTCCTTGGCGCGCGCCATGTTGAGGGCATTGAGCTGGCGATAGGCGGTGGCCTTCGCGATCTGTTGTCGGATCAGCGGGTCGCCTAGACAACCGGCCTCGCGAGCGACGGCGATGAGGCTCACGACATTGCTCTCGGCCGAACCCTGCCGCCGCTCGCCAGCACCCTCACCCATGATCAGCCGCTCGACCGCCAGGGCGGTCTGCAGAACCCTCCACCCGTGACCTTCGGCGCCCAGGAGGTTCATCGCCGGTACGACGGCGTTGTCGAGGAACACTTCGTTAAAATGGCTGTCGCCGGTGATCTGATTGATGGGACGGATGAGAATGCCCGGCTGTCGCATTTCGATGAAGAAGAAGCTGAGCCCGTCGTGCTTCGGCACATCCCAATTGGTGCGCGCAAGCAGCAGGCCATAATCGGCCTTGTGCGCGCCGCTGATCCATACCTTCTGTCCGTTGACGATCCACTGTTCGCCGTTCCATACGGCGCGGGTGCGCAGCGCCGCCAGGTCTGAACCCGCACCCGGCTCGCTGTAGAGCAGGCAGCTCGAGAGCTCGCCGGTGAGGAAACCGGGAATCAGCTTGCGCTTGAGCTCCTCACTCGCGAACCTCATCAGCGTGCTCGCCGGGATGTTGGTGCGATCCTGCCCTGCGCCCGGCGCGCCGACCCTCCTGAACGCGGCGACGACGGCTTGCGCATCATCCTTGCCCAGACCCCGGCCCCACCATTCCAGGGGCCAACCGGGGGCGGCCCAACCCGCCTCGAACACCTTCGCCCGGAATGCGCGCAGGCCGCCAGCGTCTTTCGGCTTGCTCGCAGCGGCGTCCCAACGCTGGTCCAGCCAGGCCGTCACCGCTGCGTGCACCTCGCCTGTGGCGCTGCTCGGCACCTGTTTCGCTTCTGGCGCCTCGCTCATGATGCCTTCTCCAACGCCGAGACATAGTCTTCGCGATATCTGGCCGACGCGCCCAGCAACTGCGCGTCAGCACGCGCACGTCGCAGGTAGAGATGGGCAGGGTGCTCCCAGGTGAAGGCGATGCCGCCATGCATCTGGATCGCGGTCGCAGCGACCTGCGCGAAGGCATCGGCGCAGGCAAATGCGGCAAGACTCACGAGCACATTTTTGTCAGGTGATCCTTCGGCCAGCGCGCGCGCGGCCTGGCGCGCGGCGGAGGTGGCAGACTCAACTTCGAGCAGAAGGTCCGCCGCCATATGCTTGAGCG
>Ga0137362_10001408_pt1 | contig 14812 bp, 24 predicted proteins | sample MadtaG_2_FD_104801 | JGI IMG/M metagenome (GOLD analysis project Ga0137362, IMG submission 104801) | Vadose zone soil microbial communities from Angelo Coast Range Reserve, California, USA - Mad1_100_16 metaG | ecosystem: Environmental > Terrestrial > Soil > Vadose zone | place: USA: California... | reverse complement strand
TGTGTGAGTAGAATAGAGTGTGCTTTACCGACTGGCACCTACCTTTTGACAAAGCGTTGGCCGTACCTAGGGCTGAGCGACGGATGGCACCGATGGCTGACATGCCAGTGGAGGGAGAGGGAGAGATAATAAAGCGCGACACGTAACATGTCGTTTACACGTGATCTGACCCGTTCCCGTTCCACTACTACACCATGTCTTCACGGCACGACTACAGGCGGCGCGACAGGAGCTGGGAACGAGACGACAGGGACAAAGACAGGGATAGAGAAAGAGAAAGAGGTTATTCGCGCCGCAAGAGCAGTCGCTCCCGCAGCCCTAGACGGTCTGGCACAGACTCGAGACGATCAGGTATGTGCTATCAATCTACGACTTTTTCATGGCGGCTAAACATGATTGTAGATAGACGTGACTATGGAAGGGATAGGGAGGACGACAGGCGAGATAGGGATTCCCGGGACTCACGTCGCCGCAATGAACGAGAGCGACGAGACGCACCTCGGAGAGACGGAGAAAAAGACCGGGATCGGTACGAGCGGGACAAGAGGGATGTCGAGAAGGGTCGGGATGCAGAGCACGGTGCAGAGGGGGTTAGTGAGCGGGGTGCGCAGGTGGACCCAGAGTCCCGGCAGACAGGGAAACCCACAGAATCGCAATCACACGGTGCGTACTTATTCCCTAGGTCAATAACTGACTGGTATCGATGCGATATGCCCGGCCTTCTATAGCACAATCGTCAATCTCCTCTCCCCATGCCCATGCTGACGCGGGCGAACCTGAAGAGGGCGAGGCCATGGAGGTTGAGAATGAGGATGACGAGGACATGATGGCCATGATGGGTTTGACAGGTTTCGGATCCACAAAGGTATTATTAGTCTCCACATTTACTGCTATGTTTTTCTCATATCATTCCCTTTGCCAGGGTCAGCACGTCATTGGAAACCAAGACGGTGCCTCCAATGTCAAGAAACCGCGAACATGGAGACAATACATGAACAGGTATGTTTTTCTAAATACGGCCAGTCTTGTGCATGACGTTGCACTCTGTCTAGACGTGGGGGATTCAATAGGCCTCTGGATAGAATCAAGTAGTTTGTATCCCCACCGTCAAATGTTATACAGATTCCATCGTAGGGCTATTTAGCCTCTGCCTGCCTAACAATTGTCGTTACAACAGCCTAGCATTGTTCGGCTACAGCGCCTCATTTGAGATGTGCAGCACAAAATTCTAAATCATAACAACAGAAGACTCGCCGATAGTAGTACACACCATCAAACTGAGAAAGTGACAGCGACGGAAAGTGTAAAAAAGAACAAAAAAAACATCGCAGTAGTATAGAAAGTCGTGCACATGACGGAGCTCATGTCACATTCAGCCAGAACAAAGGCAAAATGTATCATTGGCCCTGCATTTAGAACCCATGCAGCTTGATCGAGGCGCGGGGAATACCATTCTCCGTGAGGAAGGAGAATATCTTCGCCCGCTGGTCGCCTTGAAGCTGGAGCACTTGTCCCATCTCTTCGTCGTCCACTAGGGTGCCGTTGCAGGCAAATTCCTACAAATCAAACTTGTTGATGAACGAGTAGCCCCAAAAGTCTGGCATACATACCTTCTTGAAAGCCTTCAGGATCTTCTTGGCATCGTACTCTGCGATTGAGCGTGAGCATCGCCATCAGTCCAGGAGAAATGATGACTCACCCTTCGGCAAACCTTGCAACGTTGTCAGTGTCTTGCGCCCATTTCGCTGTTGAATGCGGATGTGGATATAACTCTGCCTCCCGGGTTCCTCGGCAGCAAGCGGGTCGGCAGCGTCAGCGAAGGGATCTTGGGACAGGTCAGGCGACAAGAACAATAAATGGGGAGGGGGAACACGAACCGAAAGTGTTGAGGTTCTGCACGTTCATGCGATGAGAGAAAGCAGACAGCAAAGAATTGAGTTGGGGTTGACTATTTCTGTTGATGAGTGACAAGATGGCGGTTGAGGAAGGGAGAAAAGTGCACCGCTTGTGGGATTTATGCGGCGCCACTCGAATATTTCAATTACGTCAGCGTAAAGATTATCCCGATACACCACCGATTTCGGGCCCAGGCTCTTGCTCATGATGAGACATCCTCCGTCATTTCATCACCTCCCAAAGGCGCGAGGTCAGTGCAACGTGTCATGCTGCACTTGTTATCACGTCTGCTCAAAGTTCACCTGTAGCAAAGAAGCTGAAAAGTAACTGGATTGCTAAACAAAAGACCAAAAGCAAGTGGAAGACGCAGAAACGCAGGGAAGGCATTGTCACCCAGCGTGATGCTTTGTCTCGCGCGGCCACCCTCAGTGATCCTCATAATGCCCCCCAATCGTCGGTGGGCCGCAAAGAGCAAGGCGTGCCCGTCGACGAAGGAGACAGCGACCAGCAGGACGACGAATCACAGAACAGGTCTGAGGACGAACCAGCGCCGACAACCAAGCAGAAATTGCGTGGTCAGGAAGAGGGCTCCATGAGCGCTGGGCCGTCCTTGCGAGAGCTCCAGAAACAGGCGTATTCTCCGGCGACACTTCATCACTACAAATCACGTCCCCTGCACCACTCGAAGGGTCACCTGGCCCCGCAGGGCATGAGGACCCCTGGGTCTTCACGAAAAAGAGATATTGAGGGGGGTTCGCGGAATCTTAGTGGGCGAAGGGGGCAACCTGATATGCGCTTGCGCATGTCTGCCATGTTGGAGAAGATCAAACGTGACTATTCATGACCGAAGAAGCGTATGCTCCACTACACCTCTGCAAGTGCCTCAAAGGAAGTTGGTTAATTCATACGCGACCACAACAGCCTGGTAGAAAAATAGACCAGAACAGCGCCAGATGTGACACGATCAACTATTGACCCGGTTAACTTTTATTTTCCTTGTCACCATCTCGCTCGTCCAACAGAGAGTCTGTTGAATGATCCTCCTCCTCCCTCTGTCTTTTCATCTCTGATTCCCCCTCTCCTTCATTGTCGGATGCTCGAACAAATCGGTCTTCGAGACTGATGACGCCCGAGCTCCCCCCGATGCTCGTCACGGAAGTTAACGCAGTCGGCCGGTCACTGAGGTGTCCAGGGTTCGGGTCATCAAGCTCGTCTACAAGTCCCAGCTCCCTGGTCCCCATACTCAGTGCTTCTGCGTTCAGAGAAACGCTTGCACTGGCCTCAGTGCCGTTGAGGTTCAAGGGTGACGGTGGTGGGCTGCGCGAGTGAGAGCGCCGTGCGTCATCATGTAGGAACGAAATTGGTGAGAATAGCGGTGTGTTCGGGGCTGGTGAAGACGAAAGGCCGACTCGTGCGGCCACGAAGGCCATGCTGTCCAACGGCTGCAATGGCAGAGCTGGGAAGGAGTCCCAAGTAGACGTCACGTATAGTGTCTTCTCTAATGCACGACAATATTTCCCAAGCGCTGTGTAGTTTTCCCTGGGCCTCGCACAGAGATCCGCGAGGCGCTGGATCGTGAAGGGGGCGCTGTGCATAATCCATGAGGGGTCATCAACATATACGGACGAGAGACACACGCGTCAAAGTCATCCAGCTGTGTGAAGAGTGTGTTCTTCACAGTAGCAGCTTCCTCCGGCACGAAGTGTGCCTTTGGGGCTTCGTTAGGATTTGATTCATCACGCTCCCGCGAAGGGAATGGAGGTAATTTTAGACCTCCATTCGTCGAAGGACGCGGTGAGAATGGCGGAACGTAAATAGAGGTCGATTTGTGGGCCTGAGCATCAGCGAGAAATGCGGCAATATTCTAGCAAAGCCGTGTGAGACCGTGTCCGGCACTGTGGCCCTGAGGAGGTACCTCGTTGATTTTATATTTGATGATGTTGCGCAGCTTAGGCCACTCCATGCTGTGATAGCATAATATCAATTGGTGCGTCCGGACTTATGATGAACCTCGCACTCTACCAGATCAGTCGAAGAGATGCGTTCGAGGGTATTGTCATACTCTATGCGCCCAGTGATACGGGATGGATGTTGGGCTCACTACGGAGAGCACATGAGGGGCTTACAGTGCCTTACCTTGGGACCACTGAAAATCTGAGGATGAGGACATGATAATCGCCGCAGGCAGTGAAGACGCGGGTCAATCGGGCGACTCGGGCGACTCGGGCTGTCAAGACCCCGGCCCGGGATAGTGTCAATTGCCGATCCCGCGGCATTTAATCGAGGCTTCATTGAGGCTTTGCCGAACACCTTTTTCCCTTGACCATGTTCTCCTTCAGAAATCTAACTGGATCCCGTCGTATTCCACCGTACGTTGCGGATAAGAAACTGATATTCTCTTATGCTTTTGATTGGTGCGTCTCTCGCTGGAGGTTTTTTTTCCTTGCGATTGAAGAATGATTAACCTGTCTCGGTCAGGGTACTCACCATCACATTAGCGTATGTGTCTCCATACATCCGACGTAGGTTTCGTACACCTAAGGGGCATCACCAGTGCAGCGTTCTTTCTTCTTGACAAGGTAGATGGATACAAGCGAGATTTCTCGTTAGCAGATACTTCGTGCGTAATACCATTTCCTTTCCATCGGACTATGCTGACCGTAGACTACTAGGTTACGTCACTCGTAAGTCGTCTTTTTAGCAGCGCTAAACCGCATGCGATAAGTAAACCTGTTTCCTAGGTTTGCTGTACACGAGAGGGTACCTGTACGTGAGGGACAAGTTTTGATGGCCTGCCCACGCTCATTATCGTATCCTTACCATGGCAGGATCTCGCCCTCTACATCATCGCATTCGTAGTCCCGTTATTCTTGCAAGGGTTAGTTAACCTTGCTACGGTACGTTCCTGGTGGGACGCACATATCAGTGCGCTTGGCCGTAAGACCACAAGATACTCTCAAGACGTTTATGTACTTATCACGATGTCAATTATTCAGTTGTCCTATCACTTAGTCTTGCTGGATCCTTTACGCAAGTTATCAAAGTCACCGTGGGGCGTCCACGTCCGGGTAAGATCCGAACACCTCTAATTTGTACTACGTTCTTGGGCAACTGATCAGCTCTACTTAGATGTCATCAGTCGCTGCAATCCGGACCCGGGGACAGTCGACCCTACCTTTGGTCTTTCTAGCGCGGCAATATGTCACCAATCTGACCGCCACATACTTAACGATGGCTTCAGAAGCTTTCCAAGCGGTCATTCAAGCTGTGCGATACACCTCGAACCTCCAAAGAGAATGTACTGACTTTATCTCCAGTGTCCTTTGCCGGACTGACCTTTTTATCCTTATACATCGCCGGAAAGTTGTATTTGTTTGACACACGGGGACACACGGTATGTTTACAGCAAAAAGAGAAATGGCTGAAGTTGCTGTGCTGATACTTGATATTTGCATCAGGCCAAGGCTTGGCTTTCTTTTTTGCCATTGTTTGGAGCAGCACTCGTCGCTGTATCGCGTACCATGGATTATCGACGTTAGTGCCTCCTCTTCCTAATCCAAGTCAGACAGCTGATGTATGTTTCCCTATTGCCAGATCATTGGCATGACGTCTTCGCTGGTTCAATTCTTGGCATCGTCATGGCCCACTTTGCGTACAGACAATATTTCCATGCTCTAACATCTGGTGTCTCCCACCTCCCTTATCACCCGCGGACTCAGCGTCCTGAGGGTGCTCATGATCATCCTGCACCTGCCCTGCCACGATATCAAAGACCGACGGACAGGGAGGACGATGAAGGGGAGGTGGAACTCATTAGTAGTGATGTGGTGAGGGGCGAACCTGGGCAACTAGAGCGAGGCTGGGAGAGGGGCCCTAGTCTGGAGGGCGGATTCCCCCACAGTTGAGGGAGATATTTCTCGCGATTTCTCATTCAATATCATGATTTCCTGTATGTTCCCTTTACTATGGACGCGTGTGTGCGGATTGCCACAAAAAGAGCAGTCATAGAAGTGTCACAGTTCGCGTCACGTCTCACGCTCTTCTCTTTCTGTCTCATGTTGGCCAGGACGCGCCTTATTCGACAAACACCACGGGCTGTCTGTGCACGCACGCTTGCACAAAAGGCCGCGTCTGATGCACCCAAGGCTGTCCCAGAACGAGTAACTGCAGCTGGACCACTCCCGGGAGGTGAGTAAAGAAACGCACATCGTGACACCCTGGCACGCTCTCTGTACCCAAAACACGCACGTAGCTCACAATCTTGGCAAGCGCAGGCGCACAGTCCTCATGTCCTCCAAACACCGTCCTCATCGGAATGAACTACCTCAAGGACCAGCCTCTCGTCCTCGCTCTTCCCGACGAGGAGTACCCTGCCTGGCTGTGGAAGTTGCTCGACAAGTCCGAGTTGCCGGATGACGGCCCTGGTGGGAAAGCGGAAAAGCGCCGTCTGAGGAAGGAGAATAGACAGCGTATACGGGACCAAAATTTCATGAAGACTCAGTGATGGTGCGCTGTCGGACAAAGCAAGTCAAAAACGTTAGGTTGGTCGTCGCTTCCATATCACCTTGATTGTTTTCATCGACGTGCTAACAGTTCCAAGTTGGTACCAGTACAATAACATTTGCGTCTCAATACCATAACGTACGGTCGGCTTTGTCTCATTCAGATATAAATTTTGGGTCATGCCGGCACGTATCCAACCGTCGACTTCTAATGATGCCTTCAGTTTCCATGCCGGCCCTATTTGGTTCGACCGGTTATGGCAAGAAGCTCTGCGAACCGAAGGGCTTGCCCCCTACAAAGTGGTCTTATGGCATAACCTCGGAGCGCCTGCACCTCTAGGCTTGCAACAATGTCAATGGATTGCTGGTTTCTCTCACTGCATGTCATCGCACCAGGAGGTTATGTGGACAACTAGCACCCTCGTACGGTTTTTGCACGGGTTGTGCTGAATTTCCAGTAATATATAGATACAATGAACAAATCCATCCCGAAGCGATATACAAAGAGTTCGTCTCCCTCACTGGATGAACGAATAAAAACGATGTGATAACACAGAAGCGAATGAGAGCACATAGTCCAGCATGCATCCATGAAATACAGTAAGGCTCATTCACTCAGTTGATCAGCTCAAATTGCAACTTCTGTTCGGCTTGTTTCACCGACTTTCCACGATACATGCGGCGTAGAGTGACGATGACGGCCTATAATGGTGAACAATGACATGAATGGTGTCCACGATGGGAAAATATATGTCTCCTTACGGAAAGTCGACCAGCAGCAGTCTTGAGTCTCTGTCGTCTAAGAATGGACTCTGCCGTGCTGGTGGATGCCACCGATTTGTTTTCGGCTTTGCCATTGTCTTCTGGGAATATAGTGGGCGGCTAAACCGAGCCATTCTATATCAAAAACACGAGGACGGCGGTAGGCTTCCTTACCGGAATTGATGCCACGCCTCGAACAGGGCCCATAGAAGGCTCTGGAAAATGATAGTCGACAGTGGTCTAATCGGGGTTGTTGAGGTTGAACAGGGTTGCAGAACAGGTGACAAGCGTACCATAAGCCGTTCTTGGTGTAAGGAAGGGTGGGCGCGAGAGTACGGGTGAAAACGAACGACGTGGGAGGTACGATAGACAGGAAGCCGCATATTGTCGTTAGCGGCGAACGGTGCGAATGGTGCGGAGGACAGGACCATAGTGAAGGAAGGATAGGGCTGGGGGAGAAGCGGCATACAAACAAGCGAATGATATAAGTAGGTGTATAAGGTAGACGATTTTAAGAGAAGAAACGAGCGTGTTATTGTAAGGAGAGGAAGTGAGAAGGTGGGCAGGCCCAAGGAGGCCCCTTTTTAAAAAGAACAACAAAAGGACGTTAAGTAAAAAGAATTCCGTTTATCGCGCCTCCTGACATGAAAATTGCAAAGTCGCCGCCGCGGATTCTTCATTGATTGATTTATGGCCTTTGTCTTTAGGCGCCCGGGACGACAGGGGATCAGCACTCCGTTTCAGTTCGACCGGCATAGAAAAAGACCCTGACATCGTCTCAGCCTTGCCGTGTAAATGACGGACGGACAAGCCTGAAGACCCGTCAAGTGGTCAAGTGTTTGTTGGTCGATGTCCCAGCCAGCCAGCAAGTCATTAGGCAGAGAACGCCTCATCCTCCGTGGAATAAGCAAACGCGGCGCGTGTTGCCAAGTCGCTCAGAATCGAGACTCAGAGTCATACAGCGATAGCTTCCAAGGTCAGAAAAAAGAAAACCGGTGCCCGCCATGCACGATGCACGATGCCAAGATGCCCGATGCCCGCAAATCGAAGATGGAGATGTCCCCCGATCTGGGATAAGCTACAAGGACTATAGAAGTGTGCCGCCGGCCTCGGGCACGCATACATGAGATGAAAGACATGGACAGGAAAATCCTGGACCTCCTTAGTAGTTTGCTGTAATCCCCTCGAAACACGGAGACAAGGATGCTCGGATTATCCCTTCGAGGCATAGGATTGCCCGGTATGGTATGCTTGCCTGGTCATTTCCATAGTTTACCTTCATTAAAGATTGGAATCGCCGTTTCCAATTGGCCGCATACACGTCCTTGGCCTTGAGAGCCGAGTGATGTCCGTGACGCCGTGTCACACGTTACGTGGCGGGCACCTGACTCTGACAGAAATCGGTCTACCAGCCCGGTAGAGTGGGCGGCTCAGGATATCTGGCGAACACCTGCCTGACGGTGTATTGGAAGATTGTTCACCCCGACTACTTCTGAAGAACACAAGGGTATTTTCATCAAGTGGGGAAAGTTCGAACGACCGCGAAGATGAATCTCACGCGCTATACCGAGCTATCGGAGGTGACACATACCCACGCATCACATTGCGTGTTACGAATGGGAAGAAGCCCTTTGGCGACCGCAGGAGCAGCATGTCAGACATCCCTTTCAAGTTAACGCACAGGCGGCGAACTCGATTTTCTTCGACCCGCTCCTCTGTGACTCCAAAGAACAGAACGGCCACCGTCCCGCGGTGCTTGCTTCTTCTTCAATCGCAATTTAGCATTGTCTCTGCAGAGGCCAAGATTGGCCTGTCCACCTTGTTGTGAAATGTGAAGGCATTCAACCCGGAGAAGAACAGCTCCGCAAGTTCTGTCCTCTCAGTGACTTTCTTATCGAAAACCCCACTCTTCCTCGACTGTTTGTGGAGGTTAATTCCACATCAGGGAATTCATGACCTATGGACCTTATCTGGACGCTTTTAATGGGGGCCTTCATCGTTCGTTTCGCGAACAGATTCGTGAGCGCATTCCGCCAGGAGAAGAATTTCGTCCTCCGCGCTATCTTTATCTGGGACGATGGCCATCCAACTCGCTACACTCTATATCAGTAGCAGGGCGACTACCCTAAGGATAGGGTAAGTTGTGCTTTGAAATAAACAATCTGCAGGCTCACCCGCCATAGGTTTTTCACAACACAAAGTTACTTACGTCAAATAACACGGTTGGTTGTGTCGAGTTTGCACGCCATTTGTACAACCTTCTTTGCGTAGAGGTAGACCAAGACACGAGGAACGCAATTCTCGAGCTTAATGTTAGGATCTCGAAACACGAATTGAAGTCGTTCTACACCAAGGGCGCGACCGGTAACACCGGTAGGAAGCGGACTCGCACAGATGGCGGTGGCGATGCAGGCGGAGGGGGCGGAAGTGACCACGCACAGCTCAGAGCACATGGCTGAGGTGAAACAGGAAGTCATCTTGGATGATTAAGGTGTCGGATTTGAGCCACTTTTCGAGATCTGGCAACCTTTCCCAGTTTATTATTTGCCGTGCTGACGCTCGACCCCAGAAGCCGTCTCGTATTCTCACTGTGCATCGACGGTTGGACTTGAACAAGGAATTCATCGCGAAGAAAGTTCGGGAGGAATCGAACCAGCTTGAGATCCCCGAAGTGACGACGTCACTACTCGAACACGATACATATCATATAATGAGGTAGATGACAATATCGGCGTGTATCGGCGTGCGGACGAGCAACTCTTCTCTTGGAGATTAAGAGCGGACAAAATACCTGCCCATACTACGGAGAGCACGGAGCTCTGAACTGGCGCACTTCTCAAAGTCGCGAAGTGACGTAAGTGGCTACCACCGCAATTTCTCGATTGAAATCGAACCTGTGACCTCCCATTGTAGCGCCGTTCTTGATAGGGACCTCAGGACGAAAGGGACGTCATCTGATCAATTTCAAGGCGCAGGGCAATCTCCTGTCGACGGCTCCGAAGAGACCTCTTCGTCCTCAGAAACCAATACCTGGATCATGGGATTCTGGCGTTTTGGTAACGGGCGTGTCGGTCGCCGTAAGCGGGACGAGGGTCCGTCCCTATTCGCGTCGTCTTCGGAATCTGAGGACGTGGATGAGGACGTGGATGTGGATGTGGAATCCGAAGCTGATAGAGTGGACGACGAGTCCGAGTCGCTTGTCACGCGACCTAGGTTTCCAGAGAAGGGCGATTCAGAGTGTGAGGATGAGCTGGAGACTGAATATCTTCTCGCTGGCCGTTGTTCAAAGACCCCCAGCCCCAAGTTCTATATTATATTTCATTATTATATGGTTGTTGCTTGCCCAGTCAGCAGGCCAGAAGTGTGATTATTGAATTTTTTGGTGGACTTGCCATTTCGACAACGCGCTCGTCAGTCTCTTCAATGTGTTCGATATCGATGCTCCGAGGATCCCTTTGCAATAATTCCACGTTGGATCGCTCGATTTGGGGAAGGAATTCCTGGACTCTCGCAAGCACTATTGCCGTGATGTGTTAGCTAGCCAGCTGGAGATGATGTCGAGTGGAGGGTAAGGTGGCGTACGTTCAGCTGGTGGTTCTATGGCAAACGTCCTGCGCACTCCGAAATCAAACGAATCAAAGGAGAGGTTTGGAGACTGTTCCGCGGAAGTGCCCTCTCCGTTCAATCTTTCGAGGATATCTTCTGCAGACAACAAAGATGGAGAGGGGCGATGAGGAAAGCAGAGCACATACGAAGCCTTCTTTCACGTTGTTCTCCGTCCTCAACCTCAAGTATTTCAGGCTGGTGATCAGAGCCTGAAGGCATGATCAAGTTCAAGGGAGATGACAAACTCTGGTTAGGGTTACGCCATCTTAATACTCAAGGAATTAGGAAAAATCTGTCTACAGCTACTAAGATAACAGATGAAAACGTCGTAAATCGTGAATCGTTACAGGTCGTTACAAGTCATACATTGGTCGTATAAACGGAAATGTCATCGTGCGTTTGCGCCCTCCGATGCCTTGGCAGTCACGTCGCGCCAGAATGCCTCCCACCGTTGTTTCCTCACTAAAACGCTCTCTGTGTCCGCCTCATGACCAGCCGCTGATGTGTCCGGATCAGAAGAAGTGCCATACGCCTGGGCCTGAGCAGCTGTAATGCGGTCCACTGCACGGATGAGTGATGGTGTCATTGGTACTACGCCAACGGACAACGCAGGGTTCGCTGCGTCCGAGCCGTGCCGTGCGAGAAACTGCGGCCTCCAGCCCGGCGTGTTTCGGTCTGTGTGCGTTTGTGCATTGGTCACGTCTTCCTCGTGATCAGAGTACTCCAGCGCATCGTTCTCTCGGCCTCGTAATACTGCACGCATCGCGGGGGCCACTCTCGCCTGATCCCCCTTCATCGGGGAAGTCCTCCAAGAATCCACATTGGATCCGTTTGTTAGCGTCACGCTGGAGAGAGTTGACGTGCGACGTGCTAGTGGAGGTGGAGTAGACAATGGATCGTCCTCGTCATCCGAGCTGAGATCATCGGGATTCACGGCACCAAACTTTACCGCCTCGCGTTTGCGGTGGCCGTGAACCCCTGTATTCTTCAAGCCACGCAATGGAGCCAGAGGATCCTGAGTTCGCTTTCGTGAGAAATTAGGAGAATTATCAAATGTAAGAACTGGCTGCGTCATTGGCTGTGTTTGACGATGATCGAATGACAGGTGTGAAGGGGATGTGTACTTGTCATCGGGAGGGAACAAGTAGTCGGATACAACGGGTGGCTTTGACTTGTGCATCCACGGGAAAAGTCGATCCCAAAAACTGTACGAGAGTGGCCGGAAGATACCCGCACGGTCACGCGAAGTAGGAAGGGATGTGGCGTATTCGGTGAGATAAGTATCCCATTCCTACACCAATGCAGTCAGGTTGATTTGAACGAAACAGTGCGGGGGCATACTGTACCTCGTCAGGGTTGCCTCCACAGTACTTCTTAAGGGCCCAATCCGCCGAACAGCCGGCTATGAGGATGAGCCAATAGCCAGCACTAAGAGCTCGTTCTGGCCCGCTGCCCCACCCATTGCCGTCCTTTATCCATAAGCGCTCCCAAATATTTGACCAAGGTTGGACGTGTGCAAGCAGGGAAATCGACATGATCAGACCGAACGTGCCAGAAGCAGACGCGGCCAGGCGAATTGATTTACGTTGGGTGCGAGAAAACGGCACCAAACTCAAGACGAAGAAGATAAGAACCAGGAGTGCAAGGAAGATACGTCGTGTCAAAAGATTGGGATGGATGGTGACGGATAGGGCAAGTGCCAATGACGTTCTAGGAGGGAAAACATAAGATAAGATAAGCAGTGAAGAAGCTGGCTAGATTTACCCGCCGGTGATACCGATGAGTGCAAAAGCAGCGCGTTTGAAAAGACCGGAGAATGTGGCCAAAGGAATGGAAGTCAACACCCAGACAGCCGAGAAGGACTGTGGACTCAAAGGCGCAGTAGTCGTTTCATTGGGTATGAGCAGTGCGAGAAACGTTGACAAATGCACTGGGATATTCTCAGCGACTTTATGCACAGAAAGTAGATGAACATACCACCAAAAGAGTACCCGATTGCAATACCACCAAGGCCACCCTGTAAGTAGAAGCGAACCCGACTTGGCCGGTCTGTAAGACTGAAAGAGCCGGGTGGATCGCGACGGGGACGAAAGGATCGAGTGCGATCAAGAGTGAGGAAAGCACCAGCAAAAGCAAGGAGGGTAGAGAGAACTAAAAGAGGGAGGGCATAAGTTAGGCGGTACGGTGTGGATGACAGGAGAACAGTGAGGGCGGCCATCAAGAGACGACTGGCTGCCCGGGCCGGGTTGTGTCGATATGGCACTCATCCGCCGACAGCTTTCCTCGCTCGCGAGACATGCCCGCGGAATTGATCCACCCCTGCGCGGGATCAGAGTCCTTGACCTGACTCGCATTCTTGCAGGTCCAACTGCAACAATGCTTCTCGCAGATCTCGGGGCAGACGTTATAAAGGTCGAGGAGGTGAAGCACGGTGACGATACTCGTTGAGTACAACCATCTCATTTCTCCGCATTCAGACATCCTTACAGACTGACAGGGTCGTGGAGCCCACCTGCTGCTCCCTTGTCCGAAAATGCACCGAAGGCGTCATCCCGTCTTCCCCCAGAATCTGCTTACTTTCTCGCGGTGAATAGAAACAAGCGCTCAATCACGGTGAATTTCAAGAAACCAAAGGGCCTGGAAATCGTCCATCGGCTTGTCACAAAAGCAGACGTATTGGTAGAGAACTTTTTACCCGGCAAATTAGACTCCATAGGACTCGGATATCCGGATTGTAGCGCTATCAATGACCGGTTGATTTATGCGTCCATCACCGGCACGTTTGCTCTCCATGTGTCCCCATCTTCCGTTGATATCGGCTTTCCTAGGTTATGGACAAACAGGTCCTTATCGAACAGCGGCGGGATATGACGTCGTCATCGAGGGTGAAGGAGGGCTTATGCACATGTTGGTGGAATGCCAATTCAGTCCACTGAATGGCCCATGTAACCGCAGGTTTGTAGAACTGGGGAACCCGATCGTCCGCCTTCCAAAGTTGGTGTCGCTGTGACCGACATTTCTACCGGATTATATGCCCATGGTGCCATCATGGCCGCTCTTATCTCCCGCCAGAAGACGGGGAAGGGTGTGTGGATTGATTGTAACTTATTCGAGTCACAGGTGTGTCACTATGCACGGAGCATTTGCAAACGTCTGACTTCTTGGTATAAGATTGCGGGTCTCGCGAATATTGCGTCCAATTATCTCATCGCAGGAAAGGAAGCTCATAGGCATGGCACAGCACACTCTTCAATCGTTCCCTACCAAGTATTCCCTTGCAAGGATGGTTTTATTATGATTGGGGCCGGCAACGATAGACAGGTATAGCCGGTCCTCTTTGCACTGGTCTCGATGCTGCAAACGCCTTCCTCAGTTCAAACTCCTCGCCGAGAAAGTCCTTCGCCAACCCGAGCTGGTCAATGACCCCAAGTTCAGCACCAACGTTGCAAGAGTTGAGAATCGAGAGCTTCTGGTGAAGACCATCACGGAGGCGCTCATCCAAGAGCCTCTTGATCACTGGCTTAATTCATTTCATGGACTCGGGTAAGCGAACTTCGCCTTGGTATCGAATTCAGATTGAATGGCTTCAAGTGTGCCATTTGGCCCCATCAATAACATCCAGCAGACATTTAATCACCCTCAGGCCGTTGCGCGGGGTGTCGTTGTAGAAGTCGAGGTAAAGATAACTGTACGTTTCCTACCCCATGTTCTTAGTTTTGCCTCTAGCACCCGCGCGCCGGGACGATCAAGTTAGTGGCTCCGGCGGTTACCTACAACGGGAAAAAGATGCCGGTGAACAGACCCCCGCCATGGCTTTCTCAGCATACTGATGAGGTGCGACTCCGACGTATGATTTACTCATATAGATGACATATGTCTGTGAGCAGGTACTGGGGGAGCTAGGGTACGATATAGAACACATTTCGCAGCTTCGGAAAGAAGGGGTTGTGTGAAGAGATGTACGACCAGGGCTTCCCAGTGATGCAAAAACCATGGTATAATACATCTGAGGTTATTTGTACGTCTTGGTAAATGAGAATACGTCG
>Ga0137362_10001398_pt1 | contig 14839 bp, 15 predicted proteins | sample MadtaG_2_FD_104801 | JGI IMG/M metagenome (GOLD analysis project Ga0137362, IMG submission 104801) | Vadose zone soil microbial communities from Angelo Coast Range Reserve, California, USA - Mad1_100_16 metaG | ecosystem: Environmental > Terrestrial > Soil > Vadose zone | place: USA: California... | reverse complement strand
TTCAAAGCGTTGTTCTGAGGATCTCCATTTATGGGAGTCGGATAGAGAGATGAATTAAACAGGGCCTTCGCCACCGGATCTATCATGTTAGGATCAATCTGGTTATTTGCGAACGGCACCCGATTCGCGGCGGCAGTGCAAGGCGTCCCTGACACTCCCGTTCCTGCATTGCACGGGTTATAAAGTTGGTGCGTTATCAGACATCCGGGCGTTGCGCTTCCCGGCGGACACGTTGGTGGAGTCGTGAGTGTGGGATCGGGAGTCCGATCGTTGCAGACCCCATTCGCAGCGAAACCGCTTATGCATATGGCCCCGAAATCGCCATTGCGCTCTCTAGTGGTGAAAACTGTAAATCGACTGAGGCTTGCCGGATGGTCAAAGCGCTGACCTTGATAGTCAAAAAAGAAAAACAGCTTATTCTTCTTGATCGGACCACCGACCGTGCCCCCAAACATGTTCCAACGGAGCTTGTTCTTGGCCAAACCGGTTAGGTTGTTTTGCCAACTGTTGGCATTCAGTTTGTCGTTGCGGAAGAACTCCCAGACGTCGCCGTGGAACTGGTTGGTTCCGGACTTAAGGGAAACGCTAACGATTCCACCTTGGAAATTGCCGAATTCGCCGGAGGCGTTCTGTGTGATCAGGTTGAATTCCTGGATGGCATCGGGCGCCGGCGTGTATCCCAAGAGGTTGTCGGAGACCTGGTTATTGTCCATGCCATCGAGAATAAAGTTGTTGGATTGCTCGCGGTTTCCGTTGATGAACGGCCTGCCACCGCTGCCGACGTTGTCGCCCGTGTTGAAGCTCTGTGGATTGGGCGTGACCGCCCCGGGCGCGAGCAGCGTCAACTGCACGTAGTTACGAGAGGCCAGAGGCAGGGCCTCATTGGTCGCGGAGTCAATGATGGTGCTGACCTCGGTCGTGTCCGTCTTGAGGATCGGCGCCTCGCTGGTTACCTCGACCGTCTGCGTTACCTGTCCCACCTTCATCTGCACATCGATTCGGGCGGTTTGATTCAAGACCAGCGTAACGGACGAAACGACAGAAGTTTGAAAACCCTTCATCTCCACTTTCACGTCGTAAGTTCCTACCGGGATCCGCACGATGTTGTAACTCCCCAACTCGTTCGTCTGGCTAGTGTGAACTGTTCCGCGATCGGTGTCCTTCGCGGTCACCGTGGCCCCAACAATCGGCGCGCCGCTCGGATCCGAGACCGTACCTGTAATCGTCGCGGTTACATCCTGACCCCAAGCTGGATTCGCACTGCACAGCAGCGCCGCCAGCGCCACAAATACCAGGCCCCACCCCAAAGACTGCATCTTTCTCATGTTGATTCCTCCGATTCGAAGCCGCCGGCCGTCCAACAGCTTCTCCTCTTGGCTGAAATTCTCGACTGGAAACGTGCACCCCAGACCAGCTATATGGCCGAATGGCGTATAGCTATATAGCGGTATTTTTCGCTTGTCAAGAGAAAAATTGTGATTTATACAGGTTCCATATGGTGCGACCTATAGCAGCTGTTCTCCTCCGCTGTATGACACTGCGGGCTTCTGGTTCGAACGCGGCGCACTTTCCGAGCTTGCTGGAGAGGCGGAACATAATATCGTTCGTGATATGAATCCAGGTTCCATGAAGGTGCCCACGAAGCAGTCCCGTGCCAATTCGGGAGTGAGCGTGCCAGCGAAGAAAAACAATGGTTTGCCCGCTTACCAAAGAATTCAATGCGGCATCCGCAAGCGCATCGAGTCCGGCCATTTGCGTCCGGGCGATGCGGTCGATTCGGAACGTGACCTCGCGAAGATTCATCAAGTCAGCTTGATGACCGCCCGCCACGCGCTGGCCTCCCTCGAACGGGAAGGATTGGTCGAGCGCCGTCGCGGCATTGGAACGTTTGTTGCCCCTCCGAAAATCCACTTCAATAAGCTGATGAGCTACACCGAACAGATGGCCGGCCGCAGCCTCATCGCCGGCTCCAAAGTTCTTTTCCTAAAAGCAGTCGCTAGCGACCACGAAGCAGCGGCGCGGCTCTCCCTCCCCCCGACCAGCAACGTGATCAAACTCGAGCGTTTGCGCCACGCTGCTGGAGAGCCGCTCGCTTTTGAAACCTGCTACCTCAACGGCCCTGAGTTCTCTGGGCTCCTGGATGCTCCTGTCGGTCGCGAGAGCCTATTCGCACTGCTCGAACGCAATTACAAAGTCGAACTCGGTTACGCCGACGAAGAGATCGATGCAACAGCCGCCGATCCCAGGATCGCAGAGCTTCTCGCCATTCCGGGCCGCGAGCCACTGCTGCGTATTCGCCAAGTCATTTATTCAACCAAAGGCAAAGCAATTATGTACGTCTTGGGCTTCTATCGTTCCGACCGGCACAACCTTGTAATTCGCCGGTTCCGGTAGCTGCCTCCCAGGCAGAAATTTGTCATTGTCCGGTAATCCGACTTCCATGATACGTCTTTGTCAAGTGGGCAAAAGCTCTCCCGACGCGCTGTTTTCTTTAGCCAAAACGAAGATCGTATCCTCCGGCAGATTTGGGCTCTAGTAAGTCTCCAAGGACACCAAGGCTTGCTTCGTCTTGTCACTGCTTGTCACGTGGAAACACCCCTGTTCCGGGATGCAGGATCAAACTCTTGCGTTTTCCGGCTGCTTCCACTTGCGCGCGACAATGTCGTAGCACAATCTGGGTATTTTGCGTGGAGAGTTCCCGGCCGACGAAACTTCCTCCGTCTGCTGGAAGCAAACCGACCACGTGCGAAAACTCGTGCAGGAGCGCAACCACCTGTGCGTGAAGCGTGCCTCCTACATAGACTGAGCTGAAAGCTCCTCTGCCGTTGATTGTAATCGTGGAGTTGATGCTTGCATCCTCCATGGAGCTCGCCACATAGGGCTGCTGATAGTGCCATCCCCCGTCAGCGCCCTATATTTTCAAAGCGTATTGGGGATCGGTTTCGTCGATCGTGTAGCGTTGGGATCGGAATTTCCTCACGGCATCGGATTGGGCTTGCTCGAACCAGGCCGCGCATCGGTTTTGGCCATGCAGAATTTCGACAACCTCTTCACGCGCGCGCATGATGATCAATCCCTGTTCGCCCATCCCCTTCAATTCCTCCAGAGCAGGGTCCTCGCCTTTCTTTTCCCGAACTTCTGCATGCCACGGTAAGGCGTTCGCGTTGTGATCGAATCCTATCTCAGCGCAAAGTTTGTCCCCATGGTCCGCCTCGACCACCGAAACTCCCTCTCGTTGAGTGTAGGGAACCGGCCGCCGATCCACGCACAGTCGCGGAGTGACCGTTGGATGATCCCTTGCCTACCGAGAAGCAAACGTAAGAATAGCTTCGTCCAGGCGAACTTGGAATCTCTAGTCAGCCGGAAATATCGTGCCCCTGCTAGCCAAATTTCTGTAAGATGCGCTCGTCCAAACCTGTGCGGAGGGAGAGGCCGATGAAAAAGATCCGTACGCTTATTGTGTTGTTCTTCGCCGCCCGCGTTTTAGTAGTACCAGCACCCGCAGGAAACGGCGAAAAGGGCCTCCTCGCCAAACCGATGTGGGAAATGCCCGCGCTGTTCACAAGAATGTTGATGGGCTTCTTACTGGCCAGTTCTTGAAACATTTCCGTCACGCATTGCTGATTCGAAACATCGCACACGTGAGCCGTTGCGTTGCCTCCGCTCCCGGTGATTTCTACCACAGCCTCGTTTGCTGCTTTCTCGTCGATATCCACGATGCGCACCACGGCGCCTTCCAGCGCAAATCGCAGCGCGATGGCGCGCCCAATACCGCTTGCCGCGCCCGTCACAACGGCGACCCTGTCGTCAAGCCGAAATCGGTTCGACTGCTTCTGACTTTCTTTCAGAGCGAGACTCCCTTCTTCGTCAGCGCGCCTCGCCACAAACGCGGTTCGTCAAGGTTCCAATCTCCTGAATCGTGATGCTCAGCTCATCGCCGTCCTTGAGCCACAACGCCGGATCCTGCACCATGCCGACGCCACTGGGCGTGCCTGTAAAAATCACGGTGCCGGGCAGAAGCGTCGTGCTTTGACTCAGGAAAGCGATCAGCGCTGGGACGTCGTGAATCATGTCACGCGTATTGGCATCCTGCATGACTCTCCCGTTGACACTCGTCTGAATCTGCAGCTTTCCGGGGTCACCAATGGAATCCGCAGTCACCAAGCAAGGCCCGATGGGCGCAAACGTGTCAAAACTTTTCCCGCGGCACCACTGGGTTCCGCCCATCTTCAATTGCCAGTCGCGTGCACTGACATCATTTCCGCAAGTGAAGCCGGCCACGTAGTCGAGCGCCCGTTCGCGAGAGACGTCCTTGCACTTTTTCCCGATGACGACCACAAGCTCGCCTTCGTAATCAACTTGGCTGCCTCCAGCACTCGTGGGGATTCGAATCGGCGCTCCCGGATCCTGAATCGTGTTCGTGCCTTTGGCGAACACTACAGGATACTCGGCTACTCCCATGCCAACTTCATCGGCATGCCGGCGGTAGTTTTGACCGATGCACCAGATCATGACAGGAATGACTGGAGCCAGTAACTTTCGCATCGCTGCTGGCTCGCTCGTCACCCGAAATCCATCAAACAGCTCACCCTCGACACGCCAATAGGAATCGCCTTGCTGCTGAGCAGCATAGTGAATTCTTCCGGAAGGATCTTCGTATCGGGTGATTCTCATGCCTGTCTCAAAGAAGCCTCATGCTGTCAGGAGAAAGCCGATGGAGCAAATCGGAAGCTCAGCTTTTCGTCCTCCCGTCTGCGGCCAAGGGCCGGACCGTGGAGAAAACGCGGTGGAATTCTAGCAAGAACTTTCATTTTAAAAACTGGCATCTGTGTTTTATCATTCAAAATACTTAAGGCTGATTTTTTTTCGCGCGCGAGCCGCAAATTTGACGCGAGCGCTTCCGGGCAGTATAGAATCGCCACGCCATTTTGTGATTCAGCTTCCCGTTCATGATAAACGCAGGCGCGAACGCTCGCCTGCAAGGGAATGTGCGCCTTTCTCGGAGAATGCAAATGGATGTCCATCAACTGAAACTGTTCCTTGCGGTCATGGATTCGCCCAGCATGACCCGGGCGGCCGAGAAAATCCATTTGTCCCCTGGCGCCGTGAGCCTGCAGCTTCACAACCTTGCCGACGAACTCCATACTGAGCTATTCGTTCGACGCGGAAAGCGGCTGATACCCACGCCCGCCGCGCTTCGGCTTGCGGAACGCGCCAAGGAAATCGTTAAGCTGATGGGACACATCCAGCAGGAGTTTGAAAACGATGTAACCAAGGATATGCGCCCTTTCCATTTCGCAACTGGCGTCACCACACTCATTTACCAGCTTGGCCGTCCGCTCCGGCAGTTGCGCGCCCGCTTTCCCAATGCCGAGATTCGTATCACCGTAGGCGTAACTGAAGAAATGGTCTCCGGTCTACTCGATCGGCGCTTCGATCTGGCGCTCATCTCTCTCCCCGTTCCCGAAGACAACCTCCAGATCATTCCGCTCTTTGATGAAGAGCTCCTCATCGTCCGCCCTTCGGTGAAGAAAACAGCCAGCAGTCATATTGGCTCCTTGCAACCCGCAGAACTGGCTAGCGCGTCATTTCTTCTTTATCCGAAGCGCAGCAACGTGCGGCGGGTCATCGATGGATTCTTGAAAGAGATCGGCGTCCAGCCAAACGCGCAGATGGAAGCGGACGATACGGAAGCCATCAAACGGCTCGTGGAGTCAGGGTTTGGCTATTCGATCCTCCCCGAACACGCCTTGCGGGGGCGTTCGCACTTCTTTCAAAAGTTCCGTGTAGAAGGGCATCGCCTGACAAGAAAGTTGGCGTTAGCAATGGTTCGTACGGATAGTCCACGCAAGCTGACAGAGTCCATCGCGAACTTTCTCCGTGCGGCGCTGCTCGAACAAAAGTGATGCTTTTTCCGCTCGCCCGCTGAAAACGACAGCTCGAGCCTGAGCGCGCTTTCTGTTTTAGAGGCCGGGGACTAACCTGCGCGCAGTCCTGTCCATTTCTCGAAATTCGTGCGGAAGAGCCGGTTGACGTCCCTCTGAATCCCCTGCCGAGTGATTTCCGCGCCGTCGGCATGAAGCAACTGATACGCATTCACGAGAATCGGGGCGAGCGTGCGCCGCGTGTTGCGCCATTTGTAGATGACTTGTTCCAACACACGGGCGTCGGAGTGCTGCGGAATGAAGCTGGTTCCCAGGAGTTCGATCCGTTCCCGTGTGATTTCCTCCACGATGGACGGATTGTTCATGAACCACCAGCATCCGAACGGCATCAGGTTATTAAATTTACGCGCATAGACGGCGAGTTCGTGCTGGTTCTCGCGGCTGAGCACGCTCACCAAAAATCGGTTGTCCGGAAAGCTGCGGCAAAGGTTCTCGACCGCACGAAGGTCTGCCTTACCTACGGCATCGCCGGCAAGGCGCAGCCTGGGATTGACCTGGCGCCGCACGCCGATCATCAACGACATGGGCAGCCCAAATTCGCGGCAAGAAGGCAGCACGGCTTCGCTCAGCAGTTTGCCCATGATGCTCTCGCCCGGAAATTGAAATGAATCCGGCAGCGAGACCGCCATGTACAACGGCCGTATGCGCTTGTGCCAATCGGCCAGGAATCGCCGGACTTCGTCGATCGATTTTCCCGATGCACTCTCGTCCACAGCGTAGCCTTCACTCGCTAACTGCCGCCAGTGGTTCGGCCAGCCCCACAGGATGCGGTCCAGCCGCAAAACCCCGTGAAACTGAGGATGATTCTGTCCGCAATTCATCCAAGCGGCGCGCTCGTCCGGGTCGAGCGGATCGTTGGTCATTACTACAGAACTCACGCCAGCCATTTGAAGAACCTTACGGATGTGCGGCTCAATCAATTGAGCCTGAAAGAACCGCCGTGCCTCCTGCAATCCCGAAGCGTCGGTCGGCAGGTCAAACGCGCCTAAAACCGCGATAATTCCTCGCGTGGATTCGGAAACGGGGCTGTTTTCAACAAACAACGTTTTCCAGATAGCCTCGGCACGTTCGCTTTTGGAAAGTTTCCAGTATTCCTCCGGCGTAGTGTCTGAGGAGCGGAAGAACTCGGCTTCGAGATAGTGATAGGTCAGAAGCTCGTCGATCCCCCACAAGCCAATCTTGCCGAACGCGGGCGGAAACAAGTGCGTGTGAATATCGATGAACGGCGTCGACGCCAACACATCGTGCACTTTCGATTGAATCTGGTCGTGCTTTAGGCCTCGAGCGGAAGATGAGCCATCTTTGCGGTTTGGCAATTTGAGGGAAGTGGTTCCCATAGAGCGTACGCTCAACGGACCCTTGAGCAGTCCTTCCAAAGGATGAAAAAATCACCGTGACGTGCAGCCGAGACCGCCGCCTGCAATTCCCGTAGTCAGGTAAGAGAAAACGCAGAAACGCAGCAAAATATAGAAACTGGGGCGAAGAGTGTCAAACCGGAAAAACTGAAATGAGCTTTCAGCCAGGCTTAACGTCGGACCGGTCATTTCCTTTACTTCCCCATCCATGGATCCTGCGACTGGCCGGAATAATTGAGCCTGCGCGCGATTCGCGCTACTAAACAATGCCTTTAGGAAGTCTCAATACCACAAATCCTCGTCTTGGATTAACATTGGCCCGCGGAGCAGACAGAAGCACTCGCTCGCTTCGGCACACTGACTCAGTTGTGGGAGCGGCGGGTCGCAGGGGTTCCTATGTTCTTATCGGTTTTCTAGGAGGTTGTATGTGCGCGTCAACAGCTTCTCGTAGAAACTTTCTCAAACTTACGGGCGCGGGGGTTGCCGGTGCCGCATTGACCTCTACTGCATCGGGTTACACGCGAATTCTGGGCGCGAATGACCGCGTCCGGGTGGCAATCTGCGGCGTGCGAGGTCGCGGCAACGATCACATCCACGGCTTCTCGCGTGTTCCAAACACAGAGATTGCTGCTCTCTGCGATGTGGATGAAAGTGTGTTAAGCAAACGCCTCGACGAGATCGAGAAGCGCGGATTGCCAAAGCCCAAATCCTACGTCGATGTTCGCAAGCTGCTTCAGGACAAAGACATCGACGCAATCTCCATCGCTACTCCCAATCATTGGCACTCGCTGATGGCTATCTGGGCGTGCCAGGCCGGGAAAGACGTCTATGTGGAAAAGCCGTGCTCCCATAACTGCTTTGAGGGCGGGCAACTGGTGCGTGCAGTGAAGAAGTACAACCGAATCTGCCAGCACGGCAGCCAGTGGCGATCCAACCCAGGCATGCTGGAAGCCATGAAGCATCTGACTGACGGCACGATCGGTGACGTCTACCTGGCCCGCGCGCTTTGCTACAAATGGCGGCCCTCGATTGGGCACGCTCCCGAGGAACCCGTTCCGGCCGGCGTGAATTATGAGTTGTGGACAGGCCCGGCGCCGCTGAAACCGTTTACCAAGAACCGGTTTCACTACAACTGGCATTGGATCTGGGACACCGGCAACGGAGAGGTGGGCAACCAGGCGATCCATGAAATCGACATAGCACGCGCGGGATTGGGCGTTGGTTTCCCCACAGCGGTTAACGCCACGGGTGGACACTTCATGTTTCAGGACGACCAGGAGACACCCAATACGCTCCACGCCACGTTCTGTTTCGATTTTCCCAATGGCAAGCGCAAAATGATGGAGCTCGAAGTCCGTCATTGGATTACCAATCACGAGGCGGAGATTGGCACTGGCGCTTACGGAGCCAGCGGTGTGCCCCCAGCGGGACTGGGCGCCGATGCAAACAAAAAGCCTTCGACCACACAGTCCCTGGGGCCAAAGGATGCAAAGACCAACACCGTCGGCAATATTTTTTACGGCTCAAACGGCTACCTCGCCGTCGACGGATACGACTCCTACAAGACTTGGGTAACGGATGAAGTCACGCCTGGGCCATCCGGCAAAGCCTCCGGTGACCATTACGCGAACTTCATTGATTGCGTTCGCAGCCGGCGCGCCCAGGATATTCATTCACCGATTGAGGAAGCCCACATCTCGACGACGCTAGTGCATCTGGCGAACGCCTCGTATCGCCTGGGACGCGCCTTGCGCTTCGATACCGCGCAAGAGTCTGTCATTGGAGATGACGAAGCGAATCGTCTCCTGCAGGGGAGCTATCGCGCGCCTTATGTTGTGCCGCAAGAAATTTGAGCCGCGGAGGGTAAAGACAACAAATGATGCGCATCCCCCTTGTCAGTGCACCACTGTTCCTGAGTGTGTCGGCCGCGCTTTTGACGTCTTTCGTCTCCGCCGGCCCTTATCCCGGTGACCGCATCTCCGTCACACTAAACGATCAGCAGCGCCGCGTGGACGTTTCCATCGACGGGCAGCCCTTCACCTCTTACATCTGGCCGTCCAAGCTTGCGAAGCCGGTCCTTTATCCTTTGCGGACTGCCCATGGCACGATCATCACTCGTGCTTTCCCACTGCAGCAGCGGCCCGGCGAACGAGTGGACCATCCACATCATGCCGGGTTGTGGCTCAACTACGAAAGCATCAATGGAATTGATTTCTGGAACAATTCCGAAGCCATCAAGCCGCAAGATGCTCCAAAGATGGGCACCATCGAGCAGCGTTCCATCGTCTCGGCCAAAGGAGGCTCCGACCAGGGCGAGCTGGAAGTGGAAGCGGATTGGTTGACCTATGACAAGAGGGTTTTGCTCAAAGAACACACGCGCTTTGTCTTTCGCGGCAGACCCAACTCTCGCAGCGTAGATCGCATTACCACTCTGCAAGCCCAGGGTGAAAAAGTCGTTTTTGCCGACGCGAAGGACGGCATGCTTGGTCTTCGCGTGGTTCGCGCGCTGGAAGCTCCGTCGGACAAGGCCGAAGTGTTCACCGACGCGAGCGGCCGCACCACGACGGTGGCGAAGCTTGACAACACCGGCGTCAACGGAGTTTATCTGACCAGTGAAGGCAAGAAGGGCGACGCCGCGTGGGGTACCCGTGGGCGGTGGTGCAATTTGAGCGGAAAAATCGGAGACGAGCCGGTTACTATTTCGATTTTCGATCATCCCGCGAATCCCGGCTTTCCTACCTATTGGCACGCGCGCGGATACGGGCTTTTTGCGGCCAATCCTCTGGGCCAGAAAGTTTTTAGCAACGGCAAGGAAGAGATGAACCTAACGTTGGCGCCAAATCAGAGCGTGACGTTCCGCTACCGCATCCTGATTACTTCGGAAATCGCTACGCCGGAGAACACTGAAGCCGCGTACAAAGCTTTTGTCGCTGCCTACCTCTGATGCTTTAATCTGATCAGCTACCAGCGGTTCGCGTGGCATCACGGCAACCAAGTTCCAGTCGTCGGGCGCAATCGCGCAGCATTTCCTCTTCCCATAGGGGCCGCGTGAGATTCTTCGGGTGCGTATGATCCGCAGGGATGCGCCCCGTCAGGTGAAGGAAAATCGCCGCGGAGTGTTTGTAGGCAGGCACCGGCTCACGGAACGCTACATTCCCAAGGTATTGCAAAGCGTCTGAGAGACTGTAATATCTTGGGTCGCCTGCTTCCCATAAACCGTCGCGCTCGGCGAATTTCTCCGGCGCAAACGTCGCCAACCCCAGCAAATAATCCGAGCCGTACTCAATCATGTCGATTCCCAGGTCATTGCCAGTGTAAATGCGAAAGTCCGGCCGATGGGCATCGCGCAGTTCGAGCCGCCGCAATTCGCTGATGCGATCCAGCGAAGAATGCTTCATTCCTTTGATTTCGGGAATGTCCATCAAGCGGCGGACTGTCTCTTCATCAAAAACCTCACCGTTTGGTGCAAACATTTGTCCCAGCTCGAACGCCAGCACTTGAGGGTATCCCCGGCACGCCCCTTGATAGATCGCAGCCTTCTCCTTCGCCGGCTTGCCACGCAGTCGGCTTGTCTGAAACAAAATCGGGGTCCCGCCGCATTCGGCGATAATGTCCATCTGTTTTCTGTAGAGGTCAGCGACCTCGCCGGTCTGCCCTTCGATGTACGCACCCGCCACAAACGGCACATCTTTCCCCAGCGCCTCGGTTGTCCAGCGCAGCACGTCCCTCCTTTCGGCTTCATCTAGGTAATTGACGTACCCGGTGTCCATGTTCACCGCATTCATCAAACCTGCCCGATCAGTAGTCCGAAGATGTCTCTGAAAGTCCTCGACAGCCACGCGCCCGTCCGCCGCATACGGCAATAGGGCCGCAGCGATTCCGCGCACCTTGCGCCCCGGCTTCTGCTTTTGAAGAAGTGATGCGATGGTCATGGTCATTGCCGCGCCTTTGCGGTCTTCAATCGTTTCCCCAACTCGGACATTTTGTAGTACTTGTCCAGAGGGTAGCATCCCGAGGGCAAGCCTTTTCGCGGGGCGGTGGTGCAATCGCTGAACGTTCGGCAAATCCGCTTGCGCTGAATGGCGGTTCCCCGGGCGGCGTCCCACAGAATTTCCGGGTAGGTCAACGCCATTCGCCCAAGACCGACGGCATCGACCCATCCTTCGCGCACTGCCGCTTGCGCCACGTACGGCAGAAAATCTTGCAAGTAACTATAGGCGCTTCCCACGAAAATCAGGTTTGGAAAGAGTTGCTTCAGTTGGTGCGTGACGTTTATCTGTTTCGCCACGCCCACCAGCGGATCCTCAGGCGGCTGATATCCGTCCGATGGCGGATAGAGCGCCGGCCTTTGAATGTGTGGATTGTAATAGGGACTGCCGGCCGTGAGATTCACGAGCCGAATGGCCAGTTTTTCCAGCAATGACAGAAATTCGATCGCCTCGGTCAAATCCATTTGCGTGGGGTCGTTTGGGTTCACACCGAACCCCCACTGGTAGGGAATCCGGCCGCCATACGGTTCGGGAATCCCCGAGCCCAATTTTCCATTCACTGACTGTTCGGAATCGGGCCGGAATGGAATGGTGTCGAATGCCGAAAGTCGCACCGCAATGTGCAACCCTGGAGCATTGACCCGAATCCCCTCAGCCACCTCCCGCAGGAATCGTGTGCGATTCTCGAAACTCCCTCCGTACTTCCCTTCTCGTGTGTGCGCGCTCAGAAATTCGTGGCCAAGATATCCGTGGCAATGCTTGATGTCCACGAAATCAAATCCCAATTCCCACGCCATTTTCGCCGCGCTATGAAATCGTTCAATGATCTTGGTGATTTCGGTGTCGGTGAGTAGTGGATAGTCGCTCGACAATCCAACTTTGCCATCCAATATCGGATGATGATACAAAATGCGCGGTTCTAAGCGGTCGTTTGCATTCGGCTTGCAGAATCGGCCGGAATGAGTCAATTGCAATCCGACAAGAAGTCCGTCCTCCGAACCCGTCGTGCTCTTATGTTCTTCGAGAAGAACGTTTCGCAGTTCGGCCAGACCCATGCGCGTGTGGTCAGCCATCACAAGTTGATTCGGATTAGCGCGTCCTTCATGCGAAACCGCAACCGCCTCCCCTCCCCAGATGAATTTCGCTCCACTCTGTCCAAATCGCCGCCACCGGCGAATCGTATGCTCGCTCGGAGTTCCATCCGTGTGGCCATCCCACCCTTCCATTGGATGAACAGCGATGCGGTTTCCGATGCGGATTCCTCCGCGCGCCAGCGGCAACAACAACGGGGATTCCGCTCCATGAACGATTTCCGTGTCACAAGGGATGGCCAATCCGAGTGACTGGACATGCCCCGCAAAATGCTTTACGTCCTTCACACTCCCAAGATGTAAAATAGGGCGCCCGCTCATGTTGGCTTCCGTCCCTTGGGCAGTACGGCCGCGGCGACAGCACCCAGCAATCCCATCCCAATCAACAGCGAAAAACCTGCCGCATAACTTCCCGTCGCGTCCCGCATGTGTCCAACCAGCCAAGGAGAAGCCGCCTCTGCGACGCCATTGGCTGTCAAGATCACGCCCAGCAGCAGCCCCAGCCGTTGGATGCCGAAAATCTCCGCCGTCACCAACGGAACAATCATGTAGTCTCCGCCCAGCCCGATCCCGAAAACCAAAGCGAACGCATAGACGCCGCTTCCGACTGCCCCGCAAACAGCAAAGGGATGGCTCCCGCGACGAGCAAATAAATCAGCACCATCACGTATTTTTTGGCGAAGCGGTCGGCGAGCCAGCCCATCAGCAAGCGCCCCGCAATACTAAACGCCAAGACCAGTGAAAGCACCTGCGCTGCCTGGTTCTGCGTAAAATGCAAATCCAAACTCAAAAAGAGCTTCAGATTCTGCTGCGTCCCGCTGACCGCCGCTATCGAAAGCATGCTGCCAAGATTCAGCACGTAGAAAGAAAGCTTAGTGAATGCCCTTCGTGACTCCGCCATCACGGGGGCCCTGGAGTTTACTTCCCGAAGCGGAGGTTCCTTAGCAAGAAAAGCGGCGGGAAGAGCGATCACCAGGATCAACAACCCCAGCGCGCGAAGCGCGGCTTGCCAGCCAAAGTGCTGCACGAGTGCGTGCGAAATCCACGGCACCGCCGCGCCACCGAATCCAATTCCCAGGTAAGCGAAGCCCATCGCTTTGCCGCGCGACTTGTCAAACCAGCGCGTCAGCTGCACCTGAATCGGCAGCAGCCCGCCACAGACGTATCCCAGCGCATTAAACACATAGAACAAATAAAACATTCCCAGTGTGGAGATACTGCCCAAGCCGATAAGCGCCACGGCCGCCATGACAATTCCCGCTACCATCATGCGTCGCGGCCCAAACGATCTACCATCCACCCAGCGATAAATCCAAACACCGGCCCCACTACCAGTTTGCTCAGCGCATTGCCGGAAGTGACCTGCGCGCGCGTCCACCCAAACTGCTCCACCATGAAATCGTAATAGAACGGCAGTCCCCACAGCGCCATGCCAACGACACAAAACAGCACGACGAAAGCGGAAGCCGTCACTTGCACCGAACCGCGGCTTATCTCCTGCTTCGGAGGGAATCCAGGCCTCATAGAATCAAGGGAGTATTGTAGTTGAGTCTTCGGCAACGTTCGAATCGGCTCGCTCACGGCGCAGCCTGGCCGGTCCCTAGTAACCCTTCGCCTTTACCACGAGATACGTAAAATCGTGCCCGCTATCCAGGAGCACTTGATGCGGCACCTTGGCAGGAATCCGAACTACATCGCCGGCCGCAAGCTTCTGCCGCACTCCGCCTTGAATCGTGCCGTTGCGCTTTTCATGGGGCGCAACGGTCTCGCCATTCACGTAAGTTCCGCCGACCAGCAAAGTCGCCGTGCCTGACTGCACAAAGAAAATATCACTCTGCGTTTCATGCCATTCGATCTGCCCGTCGGCCTCTCTGTGCACCTCCAGGATAGATTCGTTCGGAAAGTCGGCGAGCTGCTTCATGGCAGAATGGTGAGCATCCCTTGCCGCTTGGCTGGTGAGTGCTTGGACCACTGGCTCCAGTGAAGAACTCGTCCAATGTTCGAATCCCACCGGAACCGGGTCTTCCGGTCTCACGCTTAGAAGTGGAATCGAGAGCAAGGCTAGCAGACTAATGAAGCAGAGTCGTTTCATCTCTTTTCACCTCAACGTTTCTTCCAGGATTCCGCTGCGAGCAGCATCCTAACTTATCCAGGACAGAGACTGAAAAACAAAATCGGGGCGCCTCTTAGCAAAGGCGCCCAGCGTGACGTGTTCCTTTTGGGGGTCAAAAAAGCACTTTTGCAGCTAGTTGCGCGACGCGCGGATCACCCACCTGTCCAGCCCTAAATGTGCCAAATGCCGCATTGCCATTGATCTTGTCGAAGGCGCTGATTTGGTCCGTGCCATTTACGGCACCTGTGCTAATGCTCTCCGGTGCGAAATTCGGGTGGTTGAGGACGTTGAAGTATTCGGCGCGAATCTGGAGCTTCCAGCGCTCTGTGAAGTTGAAATACTTGGA
>Ga0137362_10001391_pt1 | contig 14871 bp, 18 predicted proteins | sample MadtaG_2_FD_104801 | JGI IMG/M metagenome (GOLD analysis project Ga0137362, IMG submission 104801) | Vadose zone soil microbial communities from Angelo Coast Range Reserve, California, USA - Mad1_100_16 metaG | ecosystem: Environmental > Terrestrial > Soil > Vadose zone | place: USA: California... | reverse complement strand
GAGACGGATCAGTCAGGTAGGTTCCCGGCCCCGGGGGACCGTAGCACTGGTAGTAATCGGCAAATACGCCGCGCGCGTAATTCGTGTAGTCGCCGATCTGCTCAACGTTGCGCACCAGGTAGCCGCCGGTATAGACGGCCTTCAGATCGGCGAACTTGCCATTCACCGTCCAGGCGGTGCTCTCGAACTTGTCCTTGTTGTGGGCGGCGTTGAACAGAGTGACCTCGAGCGGCTGGAGCGCGGCGCCATCGGAGGCATTGGGCTGTTGGTAGAACACGCCCCGCGAGTCCAGGTCCTGGTACGATTGCGAGATCAGTGCGTCCCAGTCGTCATTGAACTTGTACAGTACCTCGGCGCGAATTCCCTGATATGTGACGGGGTTGATGGCTCTCGCCGCGATGTTGTTGTTATTGACGACCGGGCTACCGGGCGGCACGCAAAAGCCGCCGTTAGGCTGGCCGTCCGGGCATTGTCCGTTGAGCGCCGGATAGCTCGCATAGTGGATGCCGATATCCGTGTTCTTGCGGGTGAACGTCGCCGGCACGTTGTCGATGTACCCGCCGCGCCTGTCGTTGTAGATCACCGCGCGCACTGCCAGGGTGTTGGCGATCAGGGGGAGGTTCACCACCGCCGTCAGGTCGGTATTCGGATCGCCGTGAGCGGTGACTCCGTAGCCGCCTTTGACGTTCGCCTCGGTCACGTCGAGCTTCGGTTCGTTCGTGATGTAGCGGATCACGCCAGCCTCGGCGCCAGCACCGAACAGCGTGCCCTGCGGACCCTCCAGCACCTCGATGCGATTCAGGTCGGCGGCATAGATGTCGAGGTTACGATTCGGGAGCTGACCGGATTGATTATCCAGGTAGATTGCGACGTTCGGCCACACGCCCGTCGAGCCGCTCCCCTGGCTGGCCTGCGAGCCGGCGCTTAAGCCGCGCATGAAAACCTCGTTCTGGCCCGGCCCGTTGCTCGCCGTCGTGACGTTCGGCAGATACTTGATGTAGTCGTCGAGCGTCGAGACGTTGAGTTGCTGCAGCGTTTGTGCTGTAAGGGCCTGCATCGAGATCGGCACGTCTTGTATGTTCTGCGTGCGGCGCTGCGCGGTGACGGTGATCTCGGCGAGCGCGTCCGGAGCTGCTTCGGTACTGCCGGTCGCCGGCTCGGCAGCGGACGCTCCGAAGGATGCGCCTCCCAAGATGGCCGCTACCGCATATGAGATCTTCGAGTTCATTGTTTGATCCCTTCAGGACTTGATGTGCACCACGGATGCGCCGCTGTTGGTGGCCCCTGACCTAAGGGCGCAAGCGCGCCCTGCGGTTACTCGAAAACACGTACCCGCGCGGCATCGCTGCTCATTGCCCGATGCGGCTGCAGCCGGCGCGTGGATGGTGATAGACCGTAAGCGTCCTTGAACTGGCGCGAGAAATGCGCGCAGTCGGCGAAGCCCGCTTCGATCGCGATTTCAGTCACCGAGCGATCGGTGTTCTCGATGAGCCATTTCGCATAGCGCATCCGCAGCCGGCGATAGAGCGAGGCCGGGCCCACGCCGACGTGCTCGCGGCAGAGCCGTTCCAACTGTCGCACGGAGACGCCGAGCTCATCGGCCACCGCGGCGATCGCGATCGGGCGCGTGAGATTCTGCTCCATCAGCAGCAGTGCACGCCGCACGCGCGGCTCGCTGACCGTTTCTGACAGCGGCGGGTGAGGCTGAGCCTCGCTGCCCGAGCGCGGCCGGTCGAACAGCAGCACCTGACTGGCTTTCTGCGCGACGGCTCGACCGAGGTGCCGCTCGATCAGATGGGTTGCGAGCGCAGCTGCTCCGGCGCCGCCGGCGCAGGTGATGCGCGGCCCATCGGCAAGGAATAGCCGGTCCGCAACGACCTGCTGGTCGGGGAAGGCTTCGAGAAAGTCCTGGTAGTGGTACCAGCTCACGCACGAGCGCCGGCCTTTCATGAGGCCGGCGCGGCAGAGGATGAAACTGCCGGTGCAGATGCCGATCAGCGGCACCGAGGTCGCGGCGACTTCGCGCAGATAACGGGCCGTGGCCTCATCGATCTGCGGTCCCGCATGCAGCACGCCGCCAATCATGACCACGTAGTCGAGCGACTCGGGCGGCAGAAACCCGCTCGTCGGCTCGATCATCACGCCGCAACTGGCCGGCACGGACACCGGGCGGCTCGCCATGATCGACCACTGCACGTGCAGCGGGCGACTGCGATCACCTTCGTCGGCCGCGAGCCGCAGGTGGTCGATAAAGACGGCGAACGCCGAGAGGGTGAAGTGCTCGGCCAGGATGACGCCGACGCGCAACGGCGGGCGTAATCCCCGCTCACCGGGAGAAGCTCTCTGAAATCCGCTTGAGTGGGGCATTGAACGGTCACTCAATAGTTTTGGCCCCTCACCTAGGTATATTCCACCAAGGCATCACCTGATGCAAGGAGAACAGGTGGCCAGCGAGCAGGGCTATTTAAAAACAGCCGGTTATGATGTCTCGTTCACTTGCAAGGTCTGTTGAATGCCTGTTCAGGATTGGTGCCACTCCCGCTGGTAGCCGGTTCCGGCTTGCGTCCTCAGGGTGCGGCGTGCGGGCGCATGGCCCGAACCCCGATTACGACTGATGCCGGTGTTGCGTTTGCACCCCACCCTGACCTGAGGGATGTCCCGCAAGTAGTGCCCGGGGCAGCGTTAGCGCAGGACAGCGAGCCGGGCGAGATTCGACTGCACCGTGGGGTCGTGGCAGGCGCTGTGCGCGTACCAACGGCGGCCAGCTTCGATGAGGGTTGTACAGATCTGCATCGCGTCGGCGCCTTCGGGATCCCGGCCGTTCGTGCGGTCTGAACTGAAACCTCTAGGGCGAGTACGCACGAGGCGACGCAGCCGCAGCCGCCGCAGCGCCAGCGACGGCACGGTCTCCAACGCGGAAACTTCTTCGCGCTCCGCGCGCTCACACACAATGCGGCATACGCGCTCGTAGTCTGACCCTTGCGTGTCACGATGTGCGTCTCGCGGAGCGATCCACTCGTGGCACCACGCTTTGACACGGTCGCCTGTGCTGCGCAGCTGTGGGTCGGCCAACGCCACGGCGATTTCTGGCAGGGCGAATGCTTCACGCAGCGCGGCTTCCCATCTCTGCTCATCAAGCAGCTGCTCGATATCCGCGAGATAACTCGCAAGCATTCGCGAGCTGGACGGTGCGATTCGCGGCTCGGCGCCGACGGCTCCCGCAGGGGCGCGGGGCTGGCGCTCGTGGGCATGCTGATCTTGCATCCTTCAAATCCCCTTAGAAGCGCGGCTGGCACATCGCATGTTGGGCGTGATACCGCACGGAATTACTTTTGACTCAAGGCCAGGGGCTGACTTGCCTCGGTTTGCATTGCCGTCAAAACTGCTGCTCGGCGGGGGCGATGTCCAAGAGTGCACCATCGACTGCCGAGGCGCTGTCCACGAGCCTGGCGGTTGCAGTCGTGACCGCAGGTGTTGCCGACTGCACGGATTTCTTGGTCGGCCTCGACACTGCCGGTCGCCTGCTGGCTTGCTGCTTCGGGGTAGCGTGCCTGCTCGCCGTCCTGGCGCCCGCGCGTTTCGCACTGGCTCTACCCGGTCTCTTCGCCGGCGCTGATTTCGCCGCCCGCCTGCGCGGCCGCGCACGCTTGGCTTTGGCCGGGGCAGATGCTTTCGCCTGTTCTTTTCTCTTATCGCGTTTGCCGGCCTCGCCGACAGTTTGCTTCTTGGCGGAATCGTTGCGCTGCGCGCGCCGGGCGCGCTTCCAGACCTTGCGTGCGGCCGCCGCCTGCTTGCGTGCTCGCTTGGCTTCGCGCTTCGCTTCCTTGAGTCGCTTGCGTGCGCGCTTCAGCTCTTCCTTGGCGAGACGCACGCGCTGCTTCGCGACATCGGCCTGCAGGCGCGCTCGCTCGATCGGCTCGGCGGCCGTGTCCCCACTGTGCGCAGCCGTTTCGATCCGGGCTTCGCTGCCTGTCTTCTTCATGTGCGGGCCTGCGAACGGGGCGAAGGGGGCGCAAGTCTCACACAAGCGCGCAGCGCTTGCCACCGCAAACTGATCGCGCGCGGCGCGTGTTGCGGCGGGCGAAATCACTTATCCACAGAATTTGTGCATAACCATGTGGACAGAAGTGCCCGGCGAAGGCAAAGCAGCAGTTGCGGCAATGGCTTGCATCAAGGTGCGTGAGTTTTCGCCAGGCGCCTGCGGCATCGAGCCGTTGTGCCGTCGTGCCGTGCGAGAGTGACGGATCCCCGCGGCTGCTCGGGTGGCGATCGCGAGTCTAGCGGCTGGGTGTAGGCAGGATCGTGGCCGTGACGCGATTGCGTCCGGCGTGTTTGCTTCGATAGAGCGCCGCATCCGCGATCTTGAGCATATGCTCCGGAGTTTTCCGCTCCCCGGCGGACACCCGGTCAAGACCGCAAAGTCCGAAGCTCGCCGTCACCTCAAGTTTCCTGCCCTGAGCGCTGAAGGCCTGGTCGGCGACGCCGGAGCGCAGCTTCCGAGCGACGCCGAGGGCGTGCTCATATCCGGTCTCGGGCAGTACGATTGCAAATTCCTCTCCGCCGATGCGCGCAACCCAGTCGATCCCGCGCCGCAGCGACTCCTGCAGGCGGGCAGCGAACTGTTTCAGGATGTCGTCGCCGCCGGCGTGACCCAGTGTGTCATTGATGTTTTTGAAGAAATCGATGTCGCACAAGATGAGCGACAGGGCGCGGCCATAACGCGCGGCGCGTTCGACTTCACGCGGGAAGTGCTTGCTGAAGAAGCGCCGGCTCGCAACGCGCGTGAGATCATCCGTCGTCGACAGCTTACGGTTCTCGACCAGCGTCACGCGCAGTACAGCTTCCAGCTCCGCGATGCGCCGCGCCACGCCAATTCGTGCGGACAGCTCCCGATCCGAGGACCGGCGGCCGACGCACTCATCGGCTCCGGCGACCAGGCCGGATTCGCGCTCTTCTGCCTCATCGAGCTCCGCCACGAAGACAATGAACGGCGTCAACTCCGACTTCAGCGCCCGCAGCTTGCGGATCAGCTCGAGACTGTCTGTGATGACAACGGGGCGAAACTCGGCCGTGAACAGACGCAGCGCTTCGCTCTCGTCCGCAACTGCCTGGAAGTCTAAAATCTCAGCGGAGACAAGCCGTTCGATCTGCGTACGAGTGACTGAATCCCCGATTGACAGCAGCGCCAGCGGCGGCGGCAGCACGCGCAGCATGACCGCGATCGTGGCGGTCGTATCATCCTGGATGGCTAGCGGCTGTTGCGCGCGTCGCTCGAGAATGCGCTGAATGACAGTTGTTTGTCCGCCCGCCCGCATTAGTCCGTCGACCCCCACGTTTCCGCATTGCACATGGCCGCCTGCTCGCAGATTACCGGTACTGCACCGAAAATTCCCGTAACGGTTCGACGCAATAGCTTGTCAGTGGGTATTTCGCCTACTGATGTTGCGCTGCAGCAACGCGCAAACCGCTGAAAACGCAGCGACTGCGGCGCGCACCAAGCCACCTATTGCATGAAGCGCGAGAGCGCTCGATGACGCAGGCCCGGTTCGACGCGCTGCACATTATCATCGCCGGATGGTGGAACCACCGGCCATTACCCGACATCGGCGCCCATTTCTCCTGCCAGTCTGGCTCACCATGCTGGCGGTTCTGGTCGTGATCGGCGCTGGCTTCGCAATTTATCGCTCCGCGACGACGACCCTCGTCGTGCTCGTGCCCCCGGTTGAACGGGAGCTCGGGACCATTGACGATCCGCCGCTGTCGCCGGAGGGCGAGCAGCGAGCACAGCGCCTTGCCCGCATGTTTGGCGAGGCGAGGGGAGCCGGGCGGCTCGACGCTATCTACGTGAGCGATGCGCGCCGTGCCGAGCAGACGGCCGCGCCGCTAGCCGAACGACTCGGCAAGCGACCAGTTGTCGTGTCTGGAAATGATGCCAAGGGGACTGCTGCACGAGTGATGCACGAGCATGAGGGCGCCGCAGTCCTCGTTATCGCAAGCAGCAGCAGTATCCCGAAACTTGTCCACGAGCTCAGCGGGCTGGAAGCAGGCTCTATCACGGAAGACGAGCCGGATGCCCTGTATATAGTCAGCATCCCGACCTTCGGCCGAGCGAGCCTGCTGCGGGTCAAGTACTGACGGTCCGCGATCGACGATGGCCTCGCACGCTAGCGCTCGAGGCAGTGCTTAGCGTCGCGCGCGGCGCGCATGTGCGCCAGCGCTCAGTGCGACGGCACTGTGTATGAAAGCCTCATGCCGGCGAATGCGGAAGTCGGCGAGCACAGCGGAGCGAATGTGTCGTGCCTGGTCAATCAGATACGTCGCACGCCGCACGCCGAGGCCCAGCGGGCCGAGGACGTCGTACATCCTGATCACGAACTTGTCGACATCCGACAGCAGCGTGAACGGGAGCTTGTAGCGATCGCGAAACGCACGATGACTCTCGGGGGTCTGTGGACTGACACCGGCCACGTCGAGGCCGGCCTCCTGAATCGACATGTGCAGGTCACGAATGCAGCAGGCCTCACGCCTGCAGCCGGGTGTGAAGTCCGCGGGATAGAAGTAGAGAATCAACGGCCCGTAACGCAGCAGAGTGCTCAGCGAGACGTTCTGGCCACCGTGGTCCGGCAAGGTGAATTCCGGTGCTCGCGCGCCGACTTTCAGCATCCGCTCTCTCCGACTATATGCGCCCGAATCGGATCATAGCCTCGCAGAGCGGCGGCCGGTTACCGGCCGACTGCGAGCGCCTTGCGCTCGAGCCGCCAAGCCGGCTCTCGATTGGACGCGCTGTTTCGCGATGCTAGAATCGCGCGCCTTGCGGTGGGGCGGTAGCTCAGCTGGGAGAGCGTCGCGTTCGCAATGCGAAGGTCGAGGGTTCGATCCCCTTCCGCTCCACCACTTTTGCTGCTGCTTGATCAATCACTTAGCTTCAGCACTGATCAGACGCAGCACAGTGCGCATGGGAGATTCGCGGGACTTGGTGATCTGGTTGGCCGCCGTCACCAAGTTCTCGATCTCCGCCGCGCTGTAGTGCGTCGTGATCCGTCCCGCCTCGTGCCCGAGCAGATCCTGCCGATCCTCCAGGCTTACGCCCGCGGCCCGCAGGCGCCGTCCAAACGTGTGCCGAAGGTCGTGGGCGCGGACTCGTTGAAAGCCCTTGGGCGGCTCTGTGCCGAGCTCCTTCTTGTAGCGGACCGTGGCACGCTCCCGAGCGGCGATCCAGCCGATCGAGATCCCTTCCTTGGCACGAGCTTCCCGGTATCGATCAAATGATCCATCGTGGATCTCGTCGATCATCCTGTCACCGATATACGGATCTAGATTCTTCAGCGCCGTTGCATCGCGGGAGATCCCGCGCCGGCGCCTATGATCGTTCAGGTACTCCGTGGCGGCCTCTCGGAAGCTGCGCTTGGGCCGGACCCCGAAGACCGTGGCCTGGCGGATCTGCTCGAGCCGTCGCGTGAGGTACCGCTCCGCTTCAACGTAGTCGCTTGTGCCAGTGCTCTCGCAAACGCGGCCATAGTTGCGGACTCGCTTATCGATTTTCCACTCGAAGCGGCCGTCTGTACGGACCTGTTTGTAGAGTCCAGGCATGGTTCTCTTTCCCATTGTCGTCCCTCCAGTTCATGGGCGGGACGGCCGTTGCACTGCGAGTATTCCTCTGCCCACGCATCCAGTGCAAGTCGGTCGAACGCAATGGCCCGCTTCCCGATGGGAACTGCGCGCACCCAGGGCCGTACGAGCCTTTTGAAACTATTCTTGTTCATGGCCAAATACGCCGCGGCCGCGGGCGGTCGCAGAAATCTGGGCAGACTTGCGTAAGGCCACGCGCTGCGCGGACGATCGGTCCGCGAGGCGCGGTGGCTCTGGTAACCGCCTCGGTCGCAGAGCGAGGCGAGACCCGTTTCGCCCCTGGACGGGGACGCTGAATTACGTACTACGGCCATATCCTACCGCTGTGTGATTACACTCACTGCGTGTACAGCAAGACATTCGCCGATTTCGTCGATGGGAACGAGCTGCGTAACGAGCGAGCTGACGCGGGCGTGCGCGTTGTCGGTAAGCCGGGCGGATGGCCTTGTGCGGCTCCTTGCACCGTCCTGCATCGGGGAGAACGAAATGCACCGAGATCCTGCGCCCTCTATTCCTGAGAGCGAAGCGTGCGAATGATCGCCCAATGCGTGGAAATGCCTGCGGGCCCCTAGGTTCCGGCGGCCGCAGCTTTGGCCAACATCCCCTATTCGCGCAAGAGGTGAAGTTATATACGGATCAGGCTCGACCCAACGCCGCGGCTAACACTTGAGTCATTGAATGGTGTGGTAGCGCGGGCCTGATTTCGGATCCGGCTACTGTCCTTCGGCTGTCGCTATGTGCTTGAATTCAGACGCTAACTGAGGCGTGGTCTTTTCGCATTTGGATCCACCTCCCCAGGGAGACTGAGGATTCTTGCTCCTGTAGACACCCGCGCCGAGGTCGAGGCGCTGAACCGGTCACAGTCTGTGACCGGTTCCCAGAAGCACCGCGACCCGCGATTCCCGCCCTACGCCTTCACCGAACACGGCGCCATCATGGTCGCCACGATCTTGAACAGCCCGCGCGCGATCGAGATGAGCCTCTACGTCGTGCGCGCCTTCGTGCGGCTGCGCGAACTGCTCGCCTCCAATACCGCGCTCGCCCGCAAGCTCGATGAGCTGGAGTGCAAGTACCAGCACCATGACGAGGCCATCACCGCCATCCTCTCCGCGATCCGCGAACTCACGAACCCGCCCGCACCCAAGCGCCGCGGCATCGGCTTCACCGCCGATCTCGTCGAGAAGCCCTGAGACTCGATGACCGTGGCCCGCGCTGGCGCCTTTTGTGTCCCAATGGGCCACAAAAGCCGCTCCCAGGCTATCCTGCCTACACTCCATAACAGCGCAGGTCGTCACATCGCCGGCGGCGGGGCGTGCGTGATCGAGCGCCGGCCAGCTCACCAGCGCGAGCCCATCAGTCAGCCGGCGTGAGCTCGCTAGAAGGTTCTCAAGCGCCGAGTACTCGCCTCGCTGCAGGCGAATCCAGGAGAATATTTTCTCCAAGCAAGCGGGCAAACTCGGCGTACTGAGAACCCTTTGGGTCCGCTGTGCGCGGCGGCAACGGCGTTTCTGTGAAGAGATGCCTACGTCCGTCCGGGAAGATTCGATGAATCCTCAGCAACCGAGCACTCTCATCGATCTCGATCAAATGGGAAAACTCTGGCTCGCTCATCGATGAATCCACCTTGTTACCTAACTACGTCCTCAGCCATTCACGGGAATATAGGTATTGGCATCGGCTCGATGAAAGGGGGCAATATCGGCACAGGAGCCGGTATCGGAATCACCGGAAACGTCGGTGGAACGGGCGTCGGAATAGGTGCCGGCACCCGATTATTCCAGGTGTTGAGCGGAGGCAAGGGCTTCCCTCTTAAGCAGGCGGCATATCGTTCAGTCGCAGAGCTATGACATGCCTCCCCGGCAACCTTTCCCCTACGCTTGGCAATCGCGTTACAGGTGTCCGTGTCAATCCGCAGTAGCTCCTCGCAATGCTGCTTGTCGTCGCTACAAGCCTGCGCACTTGTGGCTGGCAAAGGCTGAGGAGGCTGCGGAAAACTGTTTGCCGCGAGCCCGTCAGGATCGCTGTTGCTCAGCGGATTTCCATTTCCGTACACGTAGGTCGAATAGCTTCCGCCGTTTAGTCCGATCGGGTCGCTCTCAACGTACCGTCCGGTGGCCGGGTCATAGTCTCTGAAGTAGTTCTGGATCGTCGCGCTCATTTGATCGCCGAGAAGGCGTCACTTTTCCGGCGGCTTGGATTTCACTCGCGGATTGTAAAATCCACCGGGCAAACGGTCTTCAATTTCGGCCCACACGGAGTTTACGATCGTCGTAACGGCAATGATGCCTAGTACCGCCCAAAGATTGAGCGCGAACAGATAGCTGGCCGCGACACCTACGATCGCGAGGCCGCCCCAGATGATCAAAGTCAGTATCCACTTCGTTCGCATATGTCTCCTGACGCCTCATCATGGCGGAGAGCCGATTTTATTGTCGACAGTCACACGAGGCGGCGCGAGTGATTGCTGCACGGGCCGCCGCGTCCGCGCCTACGGCGTTCACTCCAGTGTTTGTACGCTGAGCGGCCTTGATGATCTCGGCGGGGTCGCCGCGATACTTACGGACTATTTCTTCGACGGTGTAGACACGAGCATTCGGAAAGGAACCGGCGCGCGCCACTGTTTTGAGGTTGTTCCGGGCCATCGAGATCGTCAGCGCGCGTTCAAGCTCGGTGCCGCCGGTCCTGACAAGCTGCGGCAGGAGCCGCGCAGTGCCGGCGTAGAGAAGACGACCGGTTCCGAAAGCGAAGCTAGATAGCTCGCCGTAGCGGTACGCCTTGGAGCACGGATCAACGTCACCGTCTATTTCTAAGAATCGCCGCGCCAGCGGTCCAATTCCGAGCGACAAGGAGTCAGCGATCCCTGTCGTGTAGTCGAGCACCGATTGCGGCAACGGATCACCAAGCCCCCACAGCCCATACGGGTCGTAGTAGCTCAGTGGATTCGACAAGACGTAGGTGTAGGTGTTTACACCAGCCGCAAGACCGAGGGGATCACTCTCGACATATCTCCCGGTGGCCGGGTCATAGTCTCTGAAGTAGTTCTGATGTGATCGACCGGACGCGCATCGTCGTACCCGGCGAGGATTTCGCCAGTGCGTTCGCGGACTTAAGAGCGCTCGAGCCGGTAGCAAGCGTGCCGTCCTTGGGGCGTGGACCCGGATGCAGTTTTGCCTTAGCCGCCTCTTTCGGTCAAGGCGAGCACGTCTCGCTTCTGGCGCGCGGTAGCGCGCTCCTCGGGAGCCCCTGGGGGCGGCGGGGCGGCGTGCCGCCGCGCGGCGAGCACGGCACGCGCGAGCGTTGGGCGGGCGGGGGATTCAAGATCGCGGCGGCAGCCGCACCTTAAAGCGTGCGCGGTGAGCACACGCTGCGGCGGGCACTTGAATATGCGCGGGCCTGGCCCATCTCTCCCGCATCCTCCACGTCACCCTAAGGGCTGGCAGCTCATCCTCAGTGCGCTGGCTTCTCACTCGGAGCCGGCTTTTGAGCCAGCGTGCTCGTAAGTGTGGCACATTCCTCCACGCCATCTCTTACCGCAGTCAGTTGGCGTTTGAGCACACCAGCAGATTTCCCGTCAGGCGTAAAGGCTTCCGTGTCCTCCTCAACCGGACCAAGCCCCTCGGCGTACGTCGTCGCGGTCGTGACGCCATGGTGTGTACTGCTGCACGTCACGGTGACAGTCGTTCGTTCGGTGCCGAGCACGCTGCGCTTAGCTATCGACGATATGCCGCAACGCAGGATGGTCTCTCTCCGCGCGCCGTCCGGAAGGGTGGCCACCTGGTGGTTGGTCCAATGCGCAGCGTTCGCTGCCAACGGCAGCTTCAGGAGAGTGGTTGTGTTTCCTCCGCGCGTCGACACGATCGCATCCTCGTGAACGGTCACTCTGGCTACGACAGGCCGCGCGCCGAGCTTACGAACCTCATCCGGATATTCAGCCGCACTTGCTGGCGAACACGTGAGTAGTTCGTCTTTGCTCTTAGCTACGCCGGCTACAGTCACCTGCTTCAGGTTGCTGTTCTGATCCCCGGAGACGGAGTAAACGTACGTCTGCCCGTCTTTCGGACCCAGGTATTCAACAAGCTGACCTTGGGCAGCAGCCTCACACACAGGACTCTCCGGAGCCAACAAGAGCACAAGGAACGTGAGTCGAAGCCCTGGGACGCTCATGGCCCAAACTCCCCGCCAGCACGATCGCCGGTCCACGGATTGATGCAAAGGTAGTGACTGGGTTCTTCCGGATTAAAGTCGCCTCCGATGTTGAGCGCTACTCCGAAGCCAACTTTGCGGGTCACGTCCGTACGAGTTCTCGTTTCTGAGCCCGTCTTCCGCCGCTCGTCTACCCACCGGCATGCAGGGTTTGGACATCCAGTGTAGTCGCACTTCTTGCAACGCAACTCGACGTAGACATCCCGGCGGTCTTGCACCGTCTGCAACTTCTGCCAAATGCAGGTGGCCGCGATTCCCGTAGCATCACTGGCGAGTACCTGAAGCAACTCGTACCACGGTTTGCCCTCACTCCCGGGGACTTCTTCCCAAGGCGTTCGGTAGTAACCCACCATCAAGCACGGCTCTAGTCCGGCTGGATCGGTAAACGCGATGGGCTTGCCGCTCACGTAGGCGTACGTGCTGTTTCCGCCCCTGAGCCCTAGCGGATCGCTCTCGACGTACAGCCGCCCTGACGCGAGTTCGCCGTAGGCGAGCGACACTTCTTGAGGCGCGGTGCGGGCTTGCAGCTGATGAACGAAGACGGCGCTCCTGGCGGGCGAGGATTTGGCCTAGAGGCGAGTTTCCGGTGCGGGAGGCGAGCCGGTCAAGGCGCAGTTTCCCATCCTTTTAGCCGCCGCCGCGGGAGTGCGACTGGCGGCCGCCGGGAACGTTTTGTATAACAAGAGCCGCCGCGAGCCTATCCTGCATACATCCAAAATCGGCCCAGGTATAACGTTTCAGGCTGATGAGAAGCCCCTGATCAGCCGACGGGCCAGGCGTTACCGGACTCGCCGGGCAGACCGCAGGAGTGCGGGCACCAACTGGAACCAAAACAGGTAGGCCAGCACCAGGACGAGTGCCAACCCGACGATGTTCACCAAACTCGCTGGCGCAAGCTTGAGCGCGGTGTCATAGACCCAAAACTGCCAGATCAGGCCGATCGGCGCAGTCCATGCGAGCCAGAGAAAACCGGTGACGATTGAGGTGTCGCCACCGGCCATAGATCCCACAGCGAGCAACACTGCCACGAGCAGCCATATGCCTGCGAGCCACCGCCTGATCATTTCTTGTTCGCGTGGCACTGAGCCACGCACTCCAAAACGGTGCTGTTCGCGTAGGTCTGACAATTCTCCCCATGCGACAGGTCCACGCTGTAATTTGGCACCGGACTGCTGTTGAACGTCTTCTTAATGCATGACTCGACGCACGTATTGTCCGGTTGCACGACTTGGCATGCTGACGGCTTATACGCGTCAGTCTCGAGCTTACCGGGGCTGTTGAACATGTTGCCGGTCGGACCCAATCCGCGGCACGTGTAGCCGGTCTGCGCATTTCCGACACACACATACTGATGAAAAAACGGCCCCACCTTGAAGGGCACGTTGTTGAGGCGTCGGGTGCATTCCGCGGTGTCGAGGCCAAACCGATCGGTAACCATGCCCGGGTTGTCTTCTCCGTAAGCATACGTATTAACGCCGGAGCCCAACCCGATCGGATCGCTCTCGACATACTTTCCGGTGGCCGGATCGAAGTCTCTGAAGTAGTTCTGGTGCAGAACCGCCGGCCCCTTGAAGATCTGACCGGCAAACCGTGAGTTGTAGCTAAGATCGAACAGTCGGCACGATTACCCACAACGCAAGCAAAACAAGCGCGAAGAAAACTAGCGCGGCGGGCTTCGCGAAGCGGCGCATCGAACCGTCGGGATTCGTCAACAGGCTGCGTACCGCATCGCGTTTGCCTCCACGCCAGAGCCAGTCGGGTCCGGCATTGTTGGCATTTGCCTTGACCGCGACGAGACCAATAGAGATCGCGACGATTACTAACGAGAGAGCCAGCTTTGCAGTAATGGGCATTGGTTTAGACGTGCACTACTGAAGTGGAAAGTAGTAGCACCATGTGCTTTTGAAAAGGACGCCCAGTCCGAGGCCCACAGAAGTCTCTTTGACGCCCGATAACCCATTGGGAATGTGGCCAAATTTCCCGGTGTAACCGATGTCGAGTGCAGTACCAGCGTACCCGGTTGCAACGCCTGCCTCGTAGAAGTATCCGGCGTAGTTCTCTTGGCGGCAGCTCTTTCCCTCGAGGCCGCCAACGACACCCCCACTGCCGCTGAAGCCAGCGGCGGCACCTAAACATACTTTCCAATAGCGAAAAGTCTGCTTTGCTCCACATTCGTTAGTGCACGTAACGCTCGTGAGGCCGCCGCCAAGGAAGAAGTGACCTTCACCACCGTAATACGGTGTTGGCGGCTCTCGGATCGAAGGGGGCACGTACGCGGGCGTGTTCGTGCCGCAGAAGTAACCTCCGCACGTAATTTCCCGCCCGTTCGCGTCGAAGTACCAGAGAGGGTTCTCCAGAGCGTAGGCGTACGTGTTCAAGCCCCCCTTGAGCCCGATCGGGTCGCTCTCCACGTACCTTCCAGTAGCCGGGTCAAAGTCTCTGAAGTAGTTCTGGTGCAGCCCCGCCGGGCCTTTGAATATCTGTCCGGGGAAGCGCAGGTTGTAAGCAAATGGCCCCGCGCCTTGCGGATTGCTGTTGGCCGCGTCAGTTCCGAAGGGGTCCGAGAACCACGTCCACATCTGCATGTTGTCACTCGGTCGAGTGACCTGGCGCGGGGTATTCAAGTGATCGGCATGTACATAGTAGACGTCGACATTAGATCCATTGGGGCGCAGGGTCGCCACCGGGGTATCCCCCTGCCACACCGTCTCCTCGATCAGGTTGCCACCCCCGTCGTACTCTCCGAGCAGATGGCCGGCTTCGTCATACGTATACAGGAACGTTCCGGCCGTGCCGCTCGTCTGCACCATCTGCCCCAGAGCGTTATAGACGAAGCTCGCTGTGTTCGAGCTATTCGCGAGCGTTTGTAGCCGTCCACGATCATTGTAGGTCGCCGTCACCGTCGAATAGGTCAGGGTATTCCCAACGGCATCATAGGAGTACGTACGCGCCAGTGCACCGGTAATTCCGGTGATCTGATTGTTCGTCGTTGAAATCGAATACGTCGATGGGGCTGAGCCGGTCTCGGTGAGCCGATTG
>Ga0137362_10001389_pt1 | contig 14873 bp, 17 predicted proteins | sample MadtaG_2_FD_104801 | JGI IMG/M metagenome (GOLD analysis project Ga0137362, IMG submission 104801) | Vadose zone soil microbial communities from Angelo Coast Range Reserve, California, USA - Mad1_100_16 metaG | ecosystem: Environmental > Terrestrial > Soil > Vadose zone | place: USA: California... | reverse complement strand
GATCACGTCGAGCGGCAAATTGCCGATCTTCGCGATCACGAATGGATCGGCGACGGTGACGGTGACGCTATCGAACAACGGGTATCAGGCAATCACCGGCCTGTTTCAGCAATTCATCGCGCCAACGCAGGTTGGGACGTCGAGTAACGGCATCTTGGTGCAGGGCAAATACCAGATTGCCTCGGTGATCGACTCCACGAATTTTACCATCACTGCGGTGACGCAGGCGAGCACGACCGCGACTGCGACCATGAATTCGAGTTTGGCGCAACTCGTCTACTACATCACGTTGGGACCGACCCCGGCCGGGAGTGGTTTTGGCGCTGGCGGCTTCGGCTCCGGTGGGTTCGGCACCGGCACGGCGGCGGCAGGTATCGCCGGCACGCCGATCACCGCGATCGACTGGACCACGGACAATTGGGGCGAGATTTACATGGCCTGCCCGGCTGGTGGTCCCATTTACGTCTGGGCACCGGATTTTGGTTTTCAGAACGCGCAGGTTATCAACCAAGCGCCGTTTTTCAACGGCGGCATCTTCATCTCGATGCCGCAGCAAATTCTGGTGGCATGGGGTAGTGTGCAATCGACCGGCGTGCAGGACCCGTTGCGCGTGCGCTGGTGCAATGCCAGCGATTATACTAACTGGACAGTCTCGAATCAGACCACTGCCGGATCGTTCCAGCTCACTTCTGGCTCGCTCATCGTAGGCGGCATCCAGGCTCCGCAATTCGCTCTGATCTCCACCGACATCGATGTCTGGACCATGACCTATGTCGGCGGCACCGTGATCTTCAACTTCACCCGGGTAGGCAATGGTTGCGGTTGGATTGGCTCGCATGCCTGCGGTATCCTCGCCGGCAATCCAATCTGGATGAGCGGCAGCAACTTCTTCACGCTCGGGGCCAGCGGCGTAGTCCCGTTACCCTGCACGGTCTGGGATCAGGTTTTTCAGAATCTTTCGGTCGCGAACCAGAGCAAGGTGCGCGTCGCGGTCAATTCCGCCTTCAATGAATGGGCTGTATTCTATCCATCAGCCAATTCGGCCGGCGAAAATGATTCTTACGCCAAGGTTCACATCGAAGGCGGCGAGTATGAGTGGGACTACGGCACGCTGTCGCGCACGGCATGGACCGACGTCTCCATCTTGGGCATGCCCATCGGTGTCGACAGTACCGGCCAGATTCTTCAACATGAAAGCGGCACCGCGATCACGGGCGCGGGTCTGCCGAGTTTCCAGACCGGCTATTGGACCATCGCCGAGGGCCAGGAAATTCCGTTCGTCGATATGGTGATTCCCGACTTCATCTTCGGTATACGCAGTGCAAGTCCCAACGCGTCAATCAACATCACCTTCTACGGCGTTGATTATCCCGGTGGTCCGCAGACCATCTATGGGCCTTATACGGTGACGAGCGCGACACAGTTCATCAATACCCGCATTCGCAACAAACTGCTGTCTGCTTTGATCCAGAGCAACGCATCGAGTGAGTTTTGGCGTATCGGCCGCGTCCGGTTTCGGTTCGGGCAGTCAGGCAGGAGATAAGCCATGGCTGGTCTCAGTGACGTCCTGACGGCAATTCAGAACGGCGTGGCCGCGCTGAACAATTTGGGTGTGCAGGTAAGAGGTTCGTTCAATAATATCGCGGGCCAAATAACCGCTAACTCGGCGGCCATCGCCGCGCTACAAACGCCTTCGGCCTTTAGTGTTGTGAAAAGCAGTGACCAGAGCGGGATTGTAGATTCTACGTTTACGCAGGTGGCATGGCAAACCGAGATTTATGATATCGGCAACCATTTTGCATCGAATGGCTGGACTCCTCCCGCTGGTAAAGTTCACATGGATGCGACCCTCCTCGTCACAGGAGCCTTTCCTACCGGAAATCAAATCGCATGTTCCGTCATTAAAAATGCTACCACGCTCGCCCAAAATAATAATGGCGCTTCTTCTGCCATAGGAGGCAACTCGGTCGCCATCAGCGTGAATGACATCGCCAATGGAACCGATGTTTATACAATTCAGGTATTTGCCGATGTGAGTTCTGGCACGGCTTCGGTCCTCTCAGGAGCTGGCGCAGCATCATTTTTTGGCGGATTCTGGGTATCCTCATAACGAGGACGTTAGAAAGGCCGTGATAATGGGCACACAACAATCCGGCGGCGGCAGTCTAACCGCCATCTTGGCTGCGCTTCAGCAGGGCGTGGCGGCAATCAACAACGTGACCCAAACAATGAAGACGATCTTCCCAAGCTCATCATAACGGACATTTCCCATGGTCTCGACTTTCACTCCGAACATCCAACTGGAAGAACCGGCGCGCGGCGATCAGGTCGGCGTCTGGGACACGCCGATCAACAACAACGAGACCTTGACCGATTTGGTCGTCGGCGGCATCACGACCATTAGCTTGAATAACTCGCCCATCGTGCTCGCCGCCGCGCAGTTTCAGAGTAAGGGAATCACGTTCAATTCGACGCTGACCGGCAGCGTGACCATCACGTTCCCAAGCTCGTTCAAGAAGTCTTATGAAATCCAGAATCTCTGCACCGGGTCGAGCGCCTTCGTCATCACACTGGCGACCACGGCGGCGGGAGGTCAAGCGATCTGTTGCCCGCCGGGCGAGATCATCGATTGCGTGAACGATGGCACCAATATCAAATTCAAGAACTTGGGCCGCATCGGCAGCCTGATGGACTGGGTGGGTTCGTCTGTTCCAGCATGGGTCTCCGGATGCACCGTCGCGCCGTATCTGAACTGCGATGGAACGGCCTTCTCATCGGCGACATTTCCGCAACTTGCAATGTTTCTTGGCGGCACGACGCTGCCGGATAGACGGGGCAACGTGCGGTATACGCTCAATCAGGGCACCGGCCGGTTGACGACGGCGCTCGGCGGCCTCGACGGCAACACCAACCTGTCGCTGAAGACAACGCAGGTCACGCTCGGTACATCGAACCTGCCGCCCTATACGCCGGCCGGCTCCGTAACGGGAACAATCGGAATCGGTTTTGCCGCTTTCAACGTCTCTGCCGGCGGCACAAAGCTCTATCCGGGTGGTTCTGGCACAGACACTTTTAATTTGGCGAGCGGACTCCTCGTCGGCACGGCTCAAGGCGGCGTCAGCAACGTATTGCCGGTTGGCAGCGCCACCGTCGTCGGCATCACCATGATCAGGGCCGGGTGAACTTTGCTTCGATGCCTTGAATGATCGTCCGGTTCCATATTTGGTACGCGGCCCCATTGAGATGGATGCCGTCAACTGTCATATCGGCATTCAAATCCTTGCTGCCGTCGATGACCGAATAGTCTGCTGCGAGACTTTTGATAAATTGATTGAACTGGTTGATGGCACCCAGATCAACTGCGGAATTATTCGAAGGTGTGATCGTAACGATGATGACGGGAGCCTTGATTGAGTCCAAAGTTGCAAGGTAGTCCGGCTGGAATGATTTGATCCAGTTCGGTTTCGCATCATTGATTCCTACCGACAGAACAACCAGCGCCGGACTGGTTACGTTGGCGATCGTGGCGGCATAGGCCCTGAAAAATCCGATCGTGGCGCTGCCAACGCCAGCATTGATGACGGGATGCCCGTGGATTTCCGAGGGAAATATAGCCGCTTCAACAATGCTATCGCCCATGATGATGATCGGTTTTTCGACGCCCGAAAGTTGGGACTTAATGATCCACAAGCGCACATCGGTATGCAGATGACCCGTCGTTAGGGATGGAAGCTTTCGGGCAATTTCCGCCCTCATCTCCAGTACCTGACCGCGCAGCGCCCGATACGAGAAAACGCCGCCAACAAGCGAAATCAAGGCAATGCAAAGGGCGGCGGTGCTGATTACCGACTGGCGTTCAAGCTTCATTTGCCCTCCCGTTGCTGAGTTTAAGAAATGAGCGTAAGCTCACCGGATCATGCCGCTAATCAAATCAGGCAGCCGGGAAGCCGTGAGTCGGAACATATCCGAAATGGTCCATGCTGGCCATCCGCAGAATCAGGCCGTGGCAGCGGCGATGCGCAACGCCCGGGAGTATGGCGCGCATATGGCCTCCGGCGGCTTCACGCCGCCCATGGGCGAGCGCTTTGCAGCACGGCAGCAGTTTCGCGAGGGTTTTTTGCATTCGTCGGTGCCGGGGCGCACCGACAGACTGCCGATCTCCGTCGCTGGCGGGGCCTATGTGCTGCCCGCCGATCATGTCGCGGCGCTGGGGCAGGGCAACAGTCTATCCGGAGCCAACATCGTCAGCAAGATGTTCAAATCTGGCCCTTATGGCTCCGCGCCGACGGCGTTGCGCGGTACGGGCGTGAAGATGCCGCATCTCAATCTCACGCCGAAGGCTCCGAAGATTGCGCGCGGCGGTCAGGCCGGTCACGGCAAGCCTATTCCCATCATCGCCGCTGGTGGCGAAATCGTCCTCTCGCCAGAGCAGATCATCAAGCGCTTCGGAAGTCTGGAGAAGGGCCATAAAGCACTCGATCACTGGGTCAACACGACGCGCAAGAAGCACATCAAAACGCTGCGCGGTCTAAAGCCGCCAAAGAAGGATTGAGGCGATGCCGTGCCCATCCGTGGTCCGAATCGCAAAACCGGAAGACCACCAGGAAATCTGGCGCTTGTTTCTGCATGGTTATCGGGAGAATGCGCTGTTTCCGATCGCGCCGGAAAAAGTCGACTGGTTCATCCATCGCGCGCTGCATCCGGAAATGATTCCGGAGTGGGACAATGGCGTTCGCGGCGCGATCGGGGTGATCGGCACCGTCGGCGCGCTGGAAGCGCTCGTGTTCGTGGTGCTCGGTGAATACTGGTACACGCGGCACAAGCACATCGAGGAGTTCATCGTCTTCACCGATCCCGAGCACCGCAAGGGATCGCATCACGCGAGTGCTTTGCATGAGTGGATGAAGAACCAAGTTGATACGACCAACCTGCCGCTCGTCACCGGCATCATGTCGAATGTCCGGACCGAAGCGAAGTGCCGGCTCTACCGCATGCGCTTCACCAAGATCGGCGAGTTCTTCTATCTCGGTCCCAAGGGATCGATGCCGTTTGTCACGGCGATGAGCAGCTAACATGGGCAAGGGCTCGAACACCACCACCACCCAGCAACAGCAAACCTACAATCCGGCTGGTGCGTCGCAGATTCAGGGTGCGTTGACGCAGGCGCAGAATGCCGCGCAGCTCCCGTTCAATATCCCGCAGGCCCCGGTCGCCGGTTTTTCGCAGGATCAGCAGGCTGCGTTCGGCAACATCAACAACGCCCAGGGCATGGCGCAGCCCTACATCAATCAGGCGCAGCAATATTTCTCGCCGCAGGGCGCGCAGCAGTTCTTTAATCCATATGCCGACGCGGTCACTGCGCAGATGCAAAACATCTTCGGGCAGCAGAACCAGCAGAACACTGCCAATCTGACACAGGCGGCCGGCGGCGTCGGTGCCGATCGGATCGCGGTTGGCCAGGGTAACCTTGCAAATCAGCAGGGGCTCGCCGCCGGACAGACGTTCGCCAATCTCTACGGACAAGCCGGTCAGATGGCGCAAGGCGCTGGCTATGGCACCGCCGCGCTGGGATCGCAGGCCCAGAATGTAGCACTCTCTGGCGCGCAGGCACAACTTGCCTCCGGCGGCCTGCAGCAGCAATTGCAGCAGGCGCAGCTCAACGCGCCATATCAACAGCAACTGGCGCAGGCGGCATTCCCGTATCAGCAGGCCCAGTTCCTCGCCGGCATCACCGGCTCATTGGCCCCGGGCCTCGGTGGCACCACGAGCGGCACTGGCACCACGACCGGCCCGACACCGAGCATGCTCAGCCAGATTCTGGGATTGGGCACCGCTGCGGCTGGTGCCGCTGGCGGCGCGGGTGCGTTCGGTGGCGGAAGCGGCGGCAAGGGCTCCGGCGGTGTCGGCAGTTATGGTCAGGCATCCAACGCGACCGGCTACGGGGCGGGCACTGGCGGCATCAGTTTCCCGATGTTCGCGGGCGGCGGCGGTATCGGTTTCGATGAGGGCGGGGCGACATCATCGCCGTTCGATCTGCCGCCGAATTTCAATGACAAGCCGATCAATGTCGCCGAGCATTCGATTATCCCGACGGTGCAGACCCCCGCGATCCGACCGGAGGTCCCGAAGCTCAATCTCAACCCACCGGCACCGGCTGCCAGCACCGGAGCTGCTGACGCCGGCAAAGCGATAGGAACCGCTGTCCAGCTCGCCGGTATGTTCCTGAAAAAGGGCGGCCGGGTGAACCCGTATGCTAGAGGCGGTGTTGCCGGCTTCGCCGATGGCGGCGCTGCATTTGGCACGTTGAGTCCAGGAGAAGAAGCTGAGCGACCGCCCAATATTCTGGATAATGCCGTCAGTAGCGGCATTGGTTCACTGGCGACGCTGCCGCGCCGCGCGATCGATGCGAGCGCCCAAGACCTGCAGCATCTCGGCGATCCAGACTATCAACGGCAGTCGATTGGACCAGCGCTGGAAACCGCCATGACGATGACCGGCGGTGCCGGCGCAATCCCGGCGGAGGCCAACACGCTACGGGCCGGGCTGAAGCTGCCGACGGGCTATTACGACAAGGTTCCGATGGATATGCGAATGTCCCGCAAGGGCGTTTCGCATCCCGGCCTGCGTTGGGAGGTTTACGACTCGAAAACCGGCGAGGTGGTGCGGAAGGACCTCACGACCCGTTCCGGCGCGTCGATGGCGCAGGATCGGCTCGATAACAAGTATGGTGGTTACAAGTATCAGGTTCGTCCGACCCAAGCGAAAGAACTGACGGAATCCGAGGCGCAGTTTCTCAAGGACAAGGGCATCTCGTTCGACCCCGAGCCCGGGATGGCTCGTGGTGGCCGCGCCAAAAATCCCTATGCCTTCGCGGCAGGTGGCGAAGTGACCGAGGAGGACCGCGCGCTCGGATATCAGATGCTTCGCGAGGGCATGGGCACGCGGGCACCAGATTCGATCCCCGGCGGCGAGCCCGCGCCCGAGCCGTACCGGATGCCGGATGCAGCGGCGGTTGCCGATTGGCGGCGCGGAGCAGACGCCTCGATGGCCGACGGCACGGGAGCGACGCCGGTAGCTTTCAAGCCAGCGTTTCCGCCGCCTGCTGGGAGCCATGGCAGAAGCGTGGGTGCGCCCGTCGTCGAAACGCCGGCAGATGCCCCCCAAGATGTGAGCGCCCGCTCACGGACCGCCGTAGCCCCGCAGGCGGACAGTCAGGCGGGCAAGCGCGACCGCTTCATCGACAGCCCATGGGCGGCCTTGATGGCGGCTGGCCTCGGGATTGCTGGCGGCACATCGCCGTTCGCTGCCGTCAATATCGGGCAAGGCGGCCTGCAGGGCCTCAAGACGTTGCAGGACCAGCGCGCCTCGGGGCAGAAAGACGAGACGATAGCTCAGGCCACCCGGCGGCTCGATCTGGAGGCCAAACACCACGAGGATCAATTTACCCGGGCGACGCCATATCAGCAGTACGAGATGAAAAAACCGGTGCCGATGGGCCAGACGATTGGACCGCTTGGCCTGCCGATGACAACTTACGGCATCCCGGATGGGAAGGGTGGTTTCACGCCGGTAAATGCGCCGACGCCGACCACGCAGCAAGAAGCAGACAATCCGGTCAAGAATATCGTCGAGGGCATCAAGTCCGGCAAATTGCCGCCGGACACGACCGGCCTTTATCGGCTTGCGCCGGCCGTCAAGTCCGGATTGGCGAAGGATGGTTTTGACCTGACGCAGGCGCAGCTTGAGATGAGCGCCGCGAAGAAGCAAATCCTGTCGCTCAACGGCCCACAGATGGTTCGTTTCGTCGGTCTTGCGAAGTCAGTCGACCAGACCATCAACGAGGTGAAGGGACTTTCCGAGCAGATGAAGAACAGCGGCATACCGTTGTTGAACCAAGCGAAGATCGCCGAACTGATGCATCTCGAAGGCAACAGCGAGAAGGGCCAACTCGCGGCGCGCTACGTCGGCGCGGTGAACACGCTGAAGGAAGAATTTGCGAACCTCGCCAACGGCGGCTATGCGCCGACTGAGCCAGCGTGGAAATTGGCAAACGAACAGATCAATGGCAACTACGGCGTCAAGCAACTCGGAGCATCACTTGACGAGGTACAGCGCCTGATTCGCTATCGCCTGCAGGGCATTCCCAACATGGGGACCCTCGGCCCAGGATCGAACAATCGATACGTCCCCGGCGCAGATATCAGCCACGCTCCTGCCGCACCGGCTGCAGCGGCAGCACCAGCGGTCCCGGCTGCAGCTCCGGTAGCGGTCGCGTCGCCTGAGGAGGCTCGCAAGCTGCCAAGCGGCACTTCTATTCGTCTGCCTGACGGGCGAACTGGCACGGTGCCGTGATGGCTGATGATCCTTGGGCAGCGTTCAGTCCACAAGCCGCACCGTCAGCCGGAGCCGCCGCTGATCCATGGGGCGCTTTCAATCCACAAGGTGCGGCGACGAAGCCGGAACTGCCTGACGTCGGACCGCCCGCGATCACCGCCGGTCAGCAGCAGTTCTCACCAGGCGTTCCCGCCGTCAATGAAGAGGTCGATCGCATCGCGCGCTCGGCAAACAAGAACCTGATCGAGCCGATCACGCATCCGATCGATACCCTGACCGGCATCGGCCGGGTTGGTCTCGGCGCTGCGCAGTATGTCGGCCTGCCGGGCGAGGAGTATAAGAAGGACATCGACGCGCTCGCCGCTGATTACAAAAAAACCTATGGATCGATGGAGGGTTTCAAGAACGCGCTCGTCGAGGACCCTGTCCGGGTTGGCCTTGATGCCTCGATGGGCCTCGGCGCACTGCGCGGCCTTGGCCGCCGTGCGGGCGTGCTGCCGCGTCCCGCCCCGCGTGTTGAGGTGCCGAGCACGGAAGAACTGCACGATGCTTCGCAAGGGCATTACAACGCTGTTCATGGCTTTGGCGTCGAGATGCGCCCGGGTTTTGGACATGACATCGCCGATAACATTTTGAACGAACTGCATGCCGAATCGTACCGGGACTACCTTGCGCCAAAGACCTTTTCGGCCATCGAGGAGTTGCGCACGCCTGCCGGCCAGAACGTAGGCACCCAGGACCTTGAAGGCGTCCGGCGGCTTCTCAACCGGGTTGCCGCTGATCCGGTCGAGCGCGACGCGGCGCGCCGAGCCATTGGTCAAATCGATGACGCGTTGGTCAATCTTGATCCGGCCGACGCTGTCGTTAATGCACACTTCGCGCCGCGCGTTGCCCAAGAGGCGACGCGCGCGCGCGGCGATTATGCGGCCTACAAGCAGGCGCAACAGATCGAACAGGCGACGGATGCTGCCTCGCTGGAAACCGCATCCACCGGGGCCGGTACCAACATCGACAACAAGACACGGCAAAAGTTCAGGGCGATCCTCACCAATCCCAAGAAGGCGCGCGGCTATTCCCGTGAAGAGCTGGCGCAGATGCGGCAACTCGTCGAGGGAACGGCGGGCGGCAACGCGGCGCGGTTCGTCGGCAAGCTGGCACCATCAGGCATTGTCTCCGGCGGCTTGAGCGCCGCTCTTGGTCATGCCATTGGACACACCGCAGGCGTGCCTATTGTCGGCTATGTTGCAAAACAGCTCGCCGACGCTGCGACGGCACGGGCAGCAGCCCGGTTGAGCGAACAGCGCCGACTGCGTTCGCCGGAGGCCCGGCGAATTGGTGCGGTAGCAGCGCCTCCGGTCTTGCCGAGAGTTGCCATCGGGATGCCGCGCGCCATGGCGCAGTATGGTCGGTTGAACAACCAATCGAACCCCTATGCACCGTAGTGACTTTGGCCAAATTGTGAGCTACCGTTCAATTCAATGAACGGAGTGAGGCTCGCAGTGACCGATCTCACCGCATTGAGATCAGCGAATGCCAGACGTTGGGCCGCTGCACGCCCGACGCGAAACTTCAATTCGATCGCCAAGCACCTCGTCGATCCCGCTGCCAAGGCGCGCTACGTGGTTGTCTCAGGCAAGACCGGCGTGCCATGGTGGTTCATCGCCGTTGTTCACGAGCGCGAGTCCTCGCAGAGCTGGAGCCGATCGCTGGCTCAAGGCGATCCCTGGAATACGGTCTCGGTGCATGTTCCGGCCGGACGCGGCCCGTTCCATTCATGGGAGGATGCGGCGGTCGATGCCCTCACCGAATGCGCACCATTCGCCGCGCACAACAAGGATTGGTTGATCGGCGGCGCGCTGACCATGCTCGAACAGTACAATGGGCTCGGCTATTTCAACGGCCCGGTGACCAAGCGCGACGGCATTATCGTCGCGCGGTTTCCATCGCAACCATCTCCTTACGTCTGGGCTGGCACCGATCAATATAAATCCGGCAAATACATTCGCGACGGTGTCTTCGATCCCAACGTCATTGATACCCAGCTCGGCTGCGCCGGGCTGCTGATGGCGATGATGGCGCTCGATGCGTCGATCACTTTCGATCTGGCAGCCGGGCCTGCGCCACCGATCGTGCCGCCACCGATTGCGACTCACGTCGCGCCATCCGCACCACCGCCGTCTCCTTCGATTGCTCATCCCGCCAAGGGATCGATCGGCGCTGCGATTGCCGCCGCGCTGCAGGCCATCCTGGCGCTGTTCAAGAGGAAGTAACCCATGTGGACGTTGATCCTGATTATCCCCGGCTTGATCTGCGCCTATGCTTTTTTGGTGCGGCCATTGCTGAAGGCGATCCCGCAGCTCAAGGCGTTTTACGCCGAGGCCGATGGTTTCTGGGCCAAGGTTTCTGCGCTCGGCTGGCATTCGGCCTCCATCGCATGGGGATACTTCCTGGCCTTTGTCGGGTTTGGGATGGCATGGATCGAGCCGATCGGTGCTGCGATCGGCGACCCCGACATCAAGAACCAAGTTATCAACACACTGCAGACAAATCCAAAGGTTCTAGCCTACGGGATGATGGCGATGTCTCTGATCACCATCGCGGCGCGACTTCGGTCGATCGCCAAGGGCTCCTCAACATGAGCAATGATAATGTCATGCCGGACCCCGAATTCTCGAAGCTGGATATCCAGTCGTTATTCAATATGCGCCAATGGGTACAGGAGGCGGTTGAGGCGAAAGGCGCGAAGGTGACAGGCGCTGGCATCGGCGTTAGCGGTTCGCTTGGACTGGCGGACATTGATGTCGAGATCGAAGGATTCTCCTTCAATCTTGAGATTAGACCGCGACCTTTGAGGGTTCGCTAAATGTGGATGGCGATCATGTCGTTCATCGGCGGTCCCGTCATCAAGGGACTGATCGATGCCTATAATGCGCATCTGCATGCGGTTACTCAGGACAAGACCATTGCTGCCGACCTCGCCGGCAAGGAGATCGCGGCGCAGACCTCCGAGACCAACGCGATCATGCAATATCGCATCGCCGAAATCGGGCACTGGTATGAGCCCGACAAGTTGATGGGATATTTCGTCGCCGCCTATTTCGGGAAACTTTTGGTCTGGGACAAGGTTCTCGGAATCGGCGTCACTGATCCGCTCGGCGGCTTCGCGGAGACCACGTCGAATCTGGTGGTGTCATTCTATTTCGCCAAAAGGGGGTTCGAGAACATCGCTCGAATCATCAAGCGATAGGGCAGAAAGGGCAATCCCATGGCCGCCTCCGTCATTACGTTCCTGATCTATATCTGCGCGCTCGCCTTGGTGATCTATCTGATCATCTGGGTGCTCACCGATGTGATCGGCCTGCCGATCCCGGCCAAGGTGATCCAAATTCTGTGGGTGATCGTGGCTTTGGTGGCGATCCTTTGGCTGGTGCAGATGGTGCTGCCGGGGGTCGGCGGCATGCGCTTTCCCCACGGATAATCAGGTCGACCCGCTACCGCCCTATCCTGGTCCGCCACCATCAATCTGCAAAGGATGCTGAAACGATGAACGAGGACTCCGTTGCGCGCGCGCTTGGCGACTTGCAGGGCACCGTCCGCAGCATGTCGGAGCAATGGCGGCGTCAGGATGACAATGCCAACGTCGGCCGCCGCGCGGTATACGAGAGACTGGACGATCTATCCAACAAGATGGCGACGGTGGCGAACAATATCGAAGGCGTCACCCAGGACGTCGCCGAACTCAAGAACGATATCAAGACCGAGGTGATGCCGACCATCGACGCCGTCAAGCTGGCAGCGGCCAAGCAACTGGGCGCGATGTGGGCAGGCAAGATTTTCTGGTCGTTTCTGGTCGGTGTCGCGGGCGCGCTCGGCTTTGCCATTCAGCACTTCATGAAGAAATAATCACCCTTCGATCATCGCCCCGGTGAACCCGTTCACAGGCTTGCCAGAGTACCATAGCAGCCGTCCTTGAATCCCGATCACGGCACCGTCGCGCAGCTTGTCGCCGGCCCGTTTATAGGCACCACGGAAGCGGTTATCGGCGACGGTCCTGTCTTCATGCGGATCGATCACGCGATCCCGCATCAGGGTACGGACATGCACATGATCCACCACCTTGGTGATGCTGGGCGGCAGTCCGGCCGGCGGTGGCTGGCCGTGGTCGGCGAGCGCATCGAACAGCGCACGCAGGAACAACTTTTCGTTGGCGGTGGCGTGGAAGCCGATCGGCCCTTTGGCGGTGTTGACCGCGTGCGGCACCACCACGCAGCTCGTTTCGGGGTTACCCCACCGATTCCGACCGACCTCGATCACCGGCAGCGTGAATTCCCAATAGATGCCCGATTTTCCCTCGCGCTGCTTGCGCACCGTAGCGCGATGGATGGTCTTGCCGAGATCGGTGCGCCGGTCACCGACGGTTTCGAACTCGATGGTGGTCTCGATGTCTGCGGTGATCGAGCCGTGGCCGCGAGGTCCATTGCCATTTTTCGGACGATGATGAACGACGACGACTGCGGCGCTGGTCTTTTCCTGCAGCAGCAATAGCCGCTTCCTTACGAACGACTGATCCTTGCCTGAAATCTCATCCATGCCTTGAGTGATCGCCGACATGGTGTCGATCACGATCAGGACGAGCGGCACTTCGTAACTGCGGCGGATCGCGATGATCTCGTCAATCAGCGCCAGCACGTCGGCATCATCCTGGAAGAAGTTCGGCCGTTTGGTCAGCAGCACGAATGGCAATGGCTCCGATGGCTCCAGAACATGCTGGATCGCATAGGCGATCTTGCGTTTGGCAAAGCCCTTGCCGGCCTCGGCGGCCACGTAGATGACCAAGCCGCGCTCGACATTGTGGCTGTTGAACTTGATGCCCCGGGCGATACACATCGCCATGTCGAACATATCGAAGCTTTTGCCGGTCCCGGAATCCCCGAACGCCATCGAGATTTCGTTGAGCGGGATCACGTCTTCCACGAGCCATGCGTAGCAGGACGCGGCTCCCGCCGTGCCGATATCCTCCCATCGCTGCGCACCGAACTTGGAGACGAATGGCTTGCCGCGATTGAAATCGATGTCGTCGGCGGTGCCAACCGCACGGCGTTCGCTGACGATCTGAAGGTGATCGGCGGTCTCGGCGACGTCGCCGGATAGATCGGCCGTTGCCATCATGCTGGCGATATAGGCACCTGCCGACTTTTCACCGCCAAGACCTGAAACCAGCGTCGCCATGGTCGGCGGCATATCGGTCTCATAGGCATGGAGCAGCAGCTCATACATCCGGCGGTGCAATGGGTCGTGCAGATCGGCCGGTCTGAGAATGTCGATGGTCTCGGCAATCGCTCCTGGCTTGTTCAGCAGGAAGCCAAGCATCTGCCGTTCGGCGTTATGATCTGTTAGCTGTGCCCCGCCTGCGTCGAACAGGTCGCCGTCGAGATCACTCTGGGCGCGTTCGGCGAGGTCCATGAGCATTTACTTGCCGTCATTGGAGGCCGGTGTGTTCATAGGGTTGCCCGCCGGTTGATCATCCCGCGCCCGAACAGCGGCGTCGGCGCAATCGCCAGCTTCGGCTCGATCAGCGCGCACATAAAATGCCAAGTTGCTAAAGCATCGGCCTCGTTGTCATCGATGGGGTTCCAGCCCATCGCGCGGCATTGCCGGGTCACGAGCTTCTTTCCGATGTGGCCTTTCGGGTTCTGGCCGATGAAGTGCATGCGGACATCTCGCGTTGATGCTTTGCGAAGATCGTAAATGCCTTTGAGGTAGGCGACCGCGCCGATCACCGCCGGCAGCCCGAACAGCAGCGTCGTGGTGTCGATGTTGCTCGTGCCGCGCCGGAACGAGGTCGCGAGCGGTGCTTCCCAGACGATCAAGCCAGGAGCATGCGCCACGAGTGCACCGTTCATCCACTGCGCCGCCTTGGCGAAAATTGCTTCATGCGACGCGCCGGGCTTGGCGAACCGGACCGATCCGCTGAACGGTGTTCCACCGGGATGGCCGACCGCAAAACCCGTGCATGTCGCGAGATCGAGGGCCATGATCGGCGCGATCATCTCGCGGGTCCTTTTATGCTCCGGCTTGCGCCAGCGTTGCGGCTCCATCAGCCTTCGCGAGCGCGGCCTGACCGAGCGGCGTGCTGCCGAACTCGCCGAGCTTTTCGATCAGCATCTCCAGTTCGCTTCTCTCATCCGGTTCGAGATCGGCTGTCAGTTTGTCGATCTTGCGTTCGTACTGGCGCTCCCTGATGATCTTGGCGAGCAGCTTTTTGCTGATGCCGACATTGCCGGCGTCGGCATAATGATCCTTCATTTCATTCCGAATGCTCTTGCATTTGTTCATGTAGACGGCGCGCTCGGTATCGAGCTTCCGATAGGTTTCCTCGATGTTGGCAACGGCTTCTTGGACATGTCCGTCTGACGGTGAGTTCTCGGATGCTGCACGGGCCATAGCGACGCTCCTCGGTTTGTTGGTGATGGGATTATTCGGCGTAGAGATCGGGACGGATCATGCGACGAGGTCGGCCAATGGCACGCTCGACGCTG
>Ga0137362_10001387_pt1 | contig 14897 bp, 19 predicted proteins | sample MadtaG_2_FD_104801 | JGI IMG/M metagenome (GOLD analysis project Ga0137362, IMG submission 104801) | Vadose zone soil microbial communities from Angelo Coast Range Reserve, California, USA - Mad1_100_16 metaG | ecosystem: Environmental > Terrestrial > Soil > Vadose zone | place: USA: California... | reverse complement strand
TCGACCAGACGCGGCTGGAAGGCTTTGGGCAACTCGGGCTCCGGATCACGAAGCGTCTGACCGCGAGCGCCGGCTTGCGTACTGGACGCACAAGTTACGATTGGGTCGTCGAAGCGCCTTCGATCGTCCGCGATGGAGCCACCGAAACGTCGGTGACACCGAGGTTCGGCCTGTCGTACCAGACCGAGGCGGGCAGGCTCTTCTATCTGACCGTGGCGAAGGGGTATCGCAGTGGTGGTGTCTATCCGCCGATCGCAGGCTGTGGCGAAACCCTGGACGTGTTTCCCCCTGACACGGTCTGGAGCTATGAAATCGGCGGCAAAGGCGATCTGTGGGACGGACGGGTACACATCGAACCGAGCGTATTCCACATCCAATGGAACAACGTGCAGCCGGATGCCTTTACGGTCACTTGCAACCTCTTCTCTCAACGAGGCACGGGCGCCAGCAACGGGTTCGATTTGGCGGCGCAGGCGCTGGTGTCTGAGCGTGTCAAGGTGGGTCTTGCCGTCGGCTACACGGACGCGCACTTCACTCAGACCGTCACGGTGGGTGAAGCGGTGATTCTCCACACAGGTGACGCACTCGGAGCCCTACCACGCGTGCCTTCTCCCTGGAACATGACGGCGTCGGTCGAGTACAAGTTTGGTCTAAAGGGCGGTATGGCCGCCAACGTTCGGGTGGAAGACATTTTCCATAGCCGCAATCCCGGTCCGTTCTATGAGTACAATCCCGTCTCGCCGTTTTACGATCCGGGCAGCCGACCTGATCCGTCGACAAACCTGGTCAACCTGCGCGCTGGCGTGCAGTGGCCAGGCTTCGACTTGGCCCTGTTTGTCAACAATGCGCTTGACTCGCAGCCCACTCTGGGGCGCCGAGACAACTTTACTGGGGGCCCCATATTCACCGCCACAACCTTCAGGCCACGCGGAATAGGTCTTTCAGCAACGTGGCACTTTCACCGAAGCCCGCATAGCGAATGAAGTTTGCTTTTGTTGGCGGATGGCTTTCACGCGCGCTACCCGTCGGGCACCGCCGGCTGACTCACCGTCGTGAGTACAACGTGGTTCGCGACCGTCTCGCCGTTCTGGTTAGTGATCGCCGTATCCCAGCGTACCTCGCGATAGCCGGCTAGGGTTGACCCGTTTCGGTACACGGTCGTGAGTTTGAGCTTGCCCGCTTGCCCGGCATCTCTATCCGTCGGCACGGCAACGTGAGCAGCATTGTCCGGCATTGTTTCCTCAGAATTGGGCGGACGGTGGGGCGATGGGAGCCGTATGACGGGAGACTGTCACGTACGGTTCTGAAAGAGGCCGGGCGTGCAACTCCCCCGGCCGACTAACCTCGTTAGCACCGACGGGATTCGGTGCGCACTCGATGCGCGCGTCCGCCGCGCGAACGCCCGCATCGTCGCGGGCGTCTTCGTGTCTGCGGCGGTCGTGGCGCTGTCTGGCCTGGCTTCGGAGAGGCAAGGTCCTATTGATTGTTCTGATCGTTCGCGTCCGGTGTACCGATGAAATTCCGGGTATTGCCTGCAGCGTCGGTGACCCCGCAGGCCACCTGGCGGAAGTTGTTGATGCCTTCGCAGGCGACAATGGCTCCCGGAGCATCGCCACCGGGCGGGATGAGCACCTGGAAGCCGCGGGAGTCACTTCCCACAAACCCCACATTCGAGTTAGTGAAGCCGACAATGATCCCGGCGTCATTAATGCCTCGCGCAGCCGAGTTGGCGTCGGCGATTTTCAACCGGGCAAGGAAGGGTGCCAGTTCGCGCGCGCCCCTGACGAGCGTTCCCTGCTGCCAAACGAAGGCGTAGCGCCCCAGCTCGGGCGACCGACCATCGCCGGAGATGCGCCCGTCGGCGTTCATCCCCTGTGTTGCCGAGAAACCTGTCCCGGAACCAGGCGGCGTCGCGTCGGTGAAGGTGTTCGTGCCGGCGTTGTAGATGAACCCGGCAGTCGTGCTGAGGTCCGAGGTGGAGCTATATCCCGTGATCAACCCGGAATTGGCGATGGCGCGCGCCGAGGTGTTATCCCAGCCTGGCCGCGAGAAAAAGGTGTACTTCGACCCGATGAGAATGAAACCCTGCTCGTGCGTAGGATCTGAGGGCGAAAAGGCGCCGCCCACGATGGTGCCGCCGTTATTGATTCCCTGCGCGGAGACTTTATAGCCAGCCGGAGGTGAGGGTAGTGGCGTAAAGATTCCGCTGCGGTAAATTCCGGTCTTGCTGCCATCAGCACTGGTTACCGCAACCTGACCCTTGTCGTTCGGTCCGAAGGCGATGCTCATTGGACCTATGCTTGGAATGAGGATCTCCGTCCAAGAGTACGCAGCGGCGTTCGCTGAGCTGATTGTGAAGATAAGCGTCAACGCGCTCCTGACACTGACGCGCTGGATGAATGATGCGTTCATGGCGTTCCCCTTCGTTGTATTTAGACGTCGCTGCAACGCGGCGGTCACTGCCCTTCAACGGCGTATGCGGGGGATGCCTGCGTGCCACAACCTCGAAAGGTCATGTCATGAGTGCGGCGCTGCATCACGCGGATGCGGGAAGTTCAATGAACACGCGCCTGCCTTAGTCGACTTTCAGCACCCGAGTAAACTCGTACGCTACAGACTAAGAGTCCCCCGGGCGACGCTTCGGGTACCGCAATGTTCGCGCGAGTGCTCCAACTGGTCGAACAAGCTTTGCCGAGCGCCTTCCCCCGCGCGTCTAGAACGCTATCCCGATGGAAGCTCGAGAAGTAGGCGAGAGTGGCAGCTGCGGCGTGAGTGGGTTTCGAACACCCCTGATTTTGTTGACATTGAGATGCGCTGAGGGATCTGTCTCGTAGACGGCGAGCGTCGTAGCGGTGGCAATGACCTTCGACAGGTTGGTGGCGGGGGCTCGATTTGGGACTTATTTTCGACGTCGGGCCGTACGGATTACGCTCGGTTAGCTCAAGGTACCCCTCGTGGGCACGGTGCCCTGCGCAAGCCTGCGTAGGTCACCGATCACAGATAGCTTGCTGTGCTCTGCCCACCAGGGTCTGAAACACCTCGGCCGCATGCGCCCAGAGGCTAATGGCCTCAGCTGAGGAGTGGCGCTGGAGTAACGGGACGTGGCTCGGCAGGGGCGGGCCCCGACACCCAGGGGTAGTCCGTGGGGTATGCGCGAAGCCGTCGGCTCGATTTAACCTTCCCGGTCAAGAGAGTGCGAGTGACGTTCGATTCCGACCCTAAAACTAGCCGCGAAATTCAGAAGAAATATCTGGCCGATGTTCGGTGGCGTTCACGCGATCGAAGCGCGCAGCGGGCAACTCGTCGCGTCCGTCGGGGAGGCACCCGAGTGACCTTAGCAGCGGACCTCTCCCTTAATTTAGGGCTGAGCGAGAACCTTGGCTTTCTCCGCATTGAATTCGTCTTGGGTGATCGCGCCGCTGTCGAGCAGCTGCTTTAGCTTCGCCAGCTTCGCGTACTTGTCATCGCTCGCTGCCGGAGCCGGCGAGCCTGACTTGTCGATACAATCGAACACGATCTCGATGCGCGGAAAATTCCCGAGGATGTAGGGCGGTGTTGCGGTGGTTTCCGTGATCGATTCCATTGCCTTTCCCTTCCGATCGCAGAAAGCGGTCGCGCGCTGCTCCGCGTCGTCCCGGACGGACTGCATCGATACGAAGCCAGTCGCACCCTGGATGAATACCCGGTAGGCCGGGCTTCCCGACGTGCCCGGATTGACGCTCACCGTCTTGCCTTTGTAGACGGCTCCATCGAACGCCGACTTGCTGGTGGCGGCGGGCTGGATTGGCGAAGTGACTGCGCAGCCAGCCAGGGCGACAGCGATCGCCAAGGCCGCCGGCACTCTCCTTCGGTTCATCGCTCAGACTCCCCATCGAACCGGTGCGCTTTTTTTGGGCGACCCATTGTAGCCGATCGACCGAACTGACCCCGCCGCCGTGACACTTCCGCCGCGACGCGGCAGAATCGCCGCCCATGGCAAATTGCGGTCGCAGCAGCACGACGGTCGGATCCTCCCCGGCCTCGCGCCTTCTGATCAATGCCGCTTTAGCCCGCGCTGCAAGGCTCAGCTGTGCGCCTGCGGGGCATTGCCCCTTCCCCTGCACCTGTCAGGGATTCTCTTCCAGGGACGCCGGGCCGCAGCCGGAAGGTGAGAAAGACGCGTCAAAGGAAACCGGCCTTTCAGCTCAGTGAGTGCATGGAGCGGAATAGCCGTCGTGCCGTGTATTCAAGCCCCTGAAAGGCTGCCGGTTCAATGACGAGCGGCACTCGCCTCAATGTTGAAATCGAAGCCGCGGAAACATGGCCGCCGGGGTTTTTGGCGACCATGGTTCAGAACCGTGATCTCATTCTTTCATATCAGCGGGAGCGGCAGCGCATCGACCAGCTATGCCAGGACGATATCTTTATCCGCGTGGACCCACCCGAGAACAAATACAAGCACGAATATGAGAAGTTGCTTGAACGCCTCGACAAGACGCTGACCCAGCACCGGATCGTGGGCTATCACTGCACGCGCCTGACGCCGGGTGAAATTGCCGGGGTTAAATCGAACGGCCTTCGGCTGCTCTCTGCGGAGCTTGTGCGGCAGCGACTCGATCAGTGCGTGGCAGACGGGCACTTGGCCCCGGCCCATCGGACGTATTTGAACGGCAGCCAAATCATGCACCAAAGCCTCTGCAACAGACACGGCAACCGCACGGGCATGATCTGGTTCTGTCCCAATCGCTCGACGCTGCGCGACGCCTCCGGCGTCTACCGCCTTTTCCGCTCATGGGGGGGCGAAGCGGTGTATTTCGGGCACGAGGAGGATGGGGATGTCGCCGCCGTCTTGGCGAGGATCGGCACCCCCTGCATCGTGAAGTGCGCAATTCCTTTTCCGTGCGACGCGCCGTACTACCCGAAATTCGCGGCGCGCTTCCTCTCTCAATTCATAGCGAACGACATTGAATATCCCGAACCCACCGCGGATTTCGATCTGAGCACAAAAAAGGACGTGCGGGCCTCGGAAGTGCTGGAGATCATCGAGTTTTCTGATCCGCAGTTCGAGCGCATGACGGGCTGCTCAAATTGGCCCCCGCACTACCGGATCAGTCCCGGGACTTCGAGACAGTCAGAATAGTCCCGGCGGTTTGTCCGCGTTTCAGAGTGGCCTTCCATTGCTCCGGAGGAGTTCGGCGCTCCGATGGGCATTCTGGCTGCACTGGAGATCAATATCGCCGAACGTCGCGTGACCTTCCTGAAGGTCGTGCGCAAATTTCAGGCATTCCTCGCGCGTCAGGAAGTCTTCGTACAGAATTGCCTGTCGATAACTGCGCGACGGGACCGGGCCCGGAATGGTTTCGCCAGCCGGAAAGCTCTCGACTGTGCAGCAGACCAGTTGCCAGCGAGCGTTTCCCTTCGTCAGCACGGCGCGGCGACGAAAGCGGCCAGCGATACTGCTGGCCTGAACTCGCTGCGTGGGCTTGTCCGGCAGTTTGTCTGACGTGTATTCACGATCCATTCCCTGCGTCCCTTACGAAAGGAGGTTTTCAATCGTCTCCAGCTCATCGGAGACCTGCCTGCACACATGCCTAAAGTGATTGGCGAAAGTTTCATGCTCCGTGAGCACATCCCGAGCCAATTGGTCCGCCTCATTGCCGCCGGTATGCCCTTTCGCCTTCGTTCGCACGTATTGAACGGTGCGCAGACCAGTCAGCTTTCCGACCTCGTCTGCAGATTTGCCCTTGTTCAGCAGCTTTTCGAGCAGCGCGATTGTCTTATCGTCCTTGTCGTACGGCACTTTCTCCGCGTCCAGCCTCCCGCGGATCGGCTTCGTCTCGAAACCCTCCACCACCAGCTTTGCCAGGTCCATGAAGGCTTCCGCCCATTCATCGCGGCTGGCAGAGAGCGGCGAGTTCACGCGCTCCAGAAGCTTTTCGTCGCGCAGCGTCCACCACGGAACCTTGTCATGCTGCCAGCGATGCACGATCTGCATCACATCCATCACCGGGTCCGGGACGGCCGAGAAATCGCCCTTGAAGTCCGTCGTGTAGGCTCGCTGTGAAATCGGTGCCTTAGGGGCCTCGTTGTAAGCGAACCAGTGCATCTGCTCCGCGTAGGGCAGGCTACGGAGATAGACGATATACGCGTGGACCTGTCCCGCCTCGTTGACATCGATTCCCCTCAAGTGCCAGGCCGCGCGGCAAGACACTTCGCGCTCGCCCACCGTGTACTTCTCACGGTCGGCCTTGTACTTCAGGAGCACGTCTGGTCTGAAGAATGCGGGCGATAGCTCGTACGGCAGCGAATTGCCTGCCGCCGCGAAGTAGTTGGTCGTGGCTGCCGGATCGGTCGAAATTTTGGTTACGCGCTTGTTGCGCCAGTCCTCGGCGATGAACTCTGCATACTGCTTGTCTTCCTTGTCGTTCTCCGCGCCCCAAGCCGGGAAGATTGCCTTCTTCGGGCGACGCGGGCGGATGATCTGGACGCCGCGCAGGTAAGAGGCATGACCCCCGTCGATCTTTCGATGGAAGAAGAATGCATCCGAGAGCTGAACCTCCTCGGGAGGCTCGCTCGACCACCCGGAGAATCCGGCCCTCCGGTACAAGGGAATGTCGAACATCCGCACCAGCGACGCGTTGCCTGCTGCGAGGTATTTCTCCAACGGCTCCCACCTGAACGTCGCGAGCGCCATGTCGCTGCCTTTGTCCTCCCGGGTTGTAATCGAAACCACTTGCTCCAGATCGCCGTGCTTGTTGAAGCGGCAGTGAGCCCGCTTCTCGGGGCGCCAATGGACTCCGCTGAGGTGTGCGTATTCCTGGTGAAGCTCCAGATAGCTGCGACCAGGTCCGCTCCATTCCTCGAAGACCCGTCCGAAGATCAGTTGCACGCCGCCATCGAGCGTCTTGCTTGCGGTTCCAGTCAGGCCCCTTTCGATCCAGGTATCGTCCGCGCTCGAAACCAGGCTGGCGATCGAACGGTGGGCATTGAAGTTCCAGCCCATGAGGTCTCGACGGTCGATGCGCGACAGCCGCTCATCCGGGACGGCGACCGCGTTGATGAATGTGTGCTCGCCCGAGGCGAAGACGACGAGTTCGTCCGCTCGCGCGTTCTGCTCCAGAAAAGCGATGTGCGCATCGCCCCGCAGCCAGGGTGAGAAATCCTCGGGCTTTAATGGCGGCTCATCCAGCCTGGCTATTGTCTCGATGATTTTCTTGTGCTCGAAGTTCATCTTGGCGGAGTAGCACGTTCGCGCCGTGCCCGGCAATAGTCCGCAGCGGCGGGTAACCAGCGATCTATCTGCTTAGCAAACGCAGGACGGCGTGATAAGCGGCGAGTATCAATCCGAAACCGAGCGAAATGCCGAGCATCAAGAGAAAGGGGAAATGCGGCGGACCAGCCAACTTCCAGAACAAAGCCGTCAGAACGCCGAGCAACGCGAGCAAACGCAGAATAAAGCTTACTACAGGCTCCAGGATCGCGAGCATGACGTACAGGGGTAGCCGGATGCACTGCCACAGAAGCCACAGCGTGCAGCTGACAAGATCGCCTACGTTCGCGTCCCCGCGGCCACCGCAGGCGCTGCTACCGTCGGCACTCATACTTGATTACCCGTCTTCCCGACGCTCGTGTCTTTGGGGACTGCCGGCTGGCCATCGCGAAGCTCCGCGAGATACTTCGCCCACTTGTCAAGCGCCTCACGCTTCTCGTCGATGTACCCGTGTACATCGTAGGTGGCCTCGATCCGTTCGCGGGCGTGGTTAAGAACGCGCTCGCCGATATCTGTCTTGACGCCGAGCTTGGCGAGCCCGGTCCGCCCTGTGCGGCGCAGGTCATGCGCCGTGAAGGCGGCAACACCGTGTTTCTTGAACCGCTTGAGGCATCGGGCGACGCTTCGGGTGATGTACTTCGGGTCAACCGGCGCGGTCTTGTCTGCGTTCGGTAGCACGTACCGCGACCCGCCGGCCATAACCTTGAGCTTCTGCAGCTCCTCGATGGCCCACTCGGACAGTGGCACCACGTGCCCCTTGCCACTCTTTGCATGCGCGTCTGGAATGGTCCAGGTCCTCACCTTGAAGTCGAACTCACGCCACTCAGCGAGTGCAAGTTCCCCGCGGCGTTGGAGTGTGAGCAGCAGCAATCTCAATACGTGCGGAAGCTTCTGGAAGCGGCAGGCATCGTCCAGGTTTCCAAGGAAAGCCTGGAGTTCTTCGTCGCTGAATGCCCGCTCTCTGGGCTTCTCCCTGAACAGCTGTCCGAGGAGACCAGCCGTTCGGTTTGCCATCACCCTCGAACCACGGGCCACTATCTTGTCGAGCAATTCGACCACTTCGCGGGGAGTAATGGTGCGGGCGTCGCGGCCCTTCCACTCAGACAGGACGTCATGCTCGAGGACTCGCTGCACGTATGCAGGGTGCCGCCGGTTGGGTTTGACGTGACGCTCCAGGAACTCGTGCGCGAGAAACTCGATGCTGTTTGGACTCGACGGCCGACCTGCAGCGAGGGGGATAGACGGGGCAGGGCGCCGAGGCGCTCTCGCCGTTCGCGGGTCAATGCCACGCTCGATCATGCCACGGTGCTCACCAGCAGCCTTGCGGGCATGGCGCAAACTGTTGTACTCGGAGACGGCGCCCAGCGAAAGGCGCACCGTTTGCTTGCGCCACTTGTAGCGGAAGAGCCAGGTCTTCGAGCCAGTCGGTTCGATACGCAGCGTGAGCCCGCGGCATTCTGGGTCACTCACGTCGCGCTGACGGCGTCCGGGCTTGAGGCTCTGGACACGTGTCGCAGTGAGCCTTGCTTGCCCCGCAAGGGGTCCTGTCGTGGACGCCGTGGACACTCTATGGACACTTAGCTGTGCAACTGGGCACATCCTAGTGCAACTTACCTTTGTTGCATAGTGTTGCTGAAGTGCCGGTAAATATAGACTTAGAGTGACACCAGACGTTGTGTTTCGTTGCAGGCCGTTGCAGACATAAATTACATGGGGTGCAAGGGGTCCCGAGTTCAAATCTCGGCGCTCCGACCAATCAAAACAGCAGGTTGTGATTCCACTGATTTTGAGAGCTGTCCCTGGGGTACACCTGGGGGTACACTTTCGTTTGTGACGGCCCGTGTTCGCGCCGCCGCGGCCGCCGCCCTAACATCTCTCGCCGGGTGGGCAAAGTCCCAGCTCGCCAGCCCTCGCCAGCTTCCCGCACGATTCATCTCGAGCTCGCCTATCAAGCTCCCGGAATTGCGACCGATGTGACGGTCGGCCCACGCTCTGCAATGCTGGACGCATGGACGACCATGATGCCCTTGAGCAATTGCGCGCCGATTTCCTCGCGCCTGCTCCCTGCGACGCCTGTCGCTTCGCTACCCGCTGCCAGGCCGAGCGTCTGGCGTGTGATGCCTTCGCGCTATTCATGATTGGCAGCTCGGCACTGCGTTGGCAGTGCGCCCCGCGAGCTCCAACCCGCGCTCGATACGAGACGCTATTTGCTTAATCTGCGCCGCCGGCTCGATGGCCGGTCTAGCGTCCCGGCCCGGCTGCGCGGTGTCATCCTCTCGCAGCAGCACACTGGTGAGCCGCACCGCTAGCACGGCCATCAGGTGCAGCGGGTCACCCCGAGGCGCACAGCTCTGATGTTCTGATGAACCCCGCCCCCGGGCTTCCAAAGCGCCGGATAGCGCAGCTGGAACTGGCCTCCAAATCATTCATGAGCTCGGACTTGGACTTGCGAGACGTAGTGGGGCTAGCGAGCGTCCATATTGTCAACAATCCCCCCAGGGTCGGTGTTCGTCATCCAGGCCCAACATCCTTAACGACAGCATTGGGCCTCCAGATAGGGAGTGGCGGATCATGCGCATCCGCGAATTTCAGAAGGTCGCGGACGTCGTCTACGGGCATGTTCGGCCCGACGGTGATCCCGGAGATCGCCCAAGTCAGGAAATGGGCGTGCTGACCGTCAAATCGGAGATGCGCGTCGGAGAAGTCCACGTCTGGATAGCGAACGAGTCGGTATTCGCGCTCCTGCTGCCAACGGAGTGTCTTGGTTAGGGTGCACCGGTCCGCTACCTCTCGCTCTGTGCCGAGCGGCACTAGGAGGACCGGCACTTCGCGCTGATAGAGTACGCGCTGGGCGAGTCCGAAGGGGGAATCCCCATCCGACCGGAAGTGAATACACAGCCCTCGCCGACGGTCCGCATAGTCATCCCACATCGGCACGTAATCGCGAGATGCTGCCAGAGAAAGGATCCAATAGTGGTCCTCCAGCCGCTCATGGGTTCTCAGAAGCGCTTCTTGTTCAAGTTGTTCGAGGGATCTGGTCGCAAGTCGCTCGCGAAGGTTCTGGAGCTCATGCCCGGAATACGGCGGGGGTCGCCGCGCCCATACTTGCTCGGCATCAGCAAGCAATATCTGCCTTGTCTCGGCCTCAGTCGATCCGCGGAATCTCAACTGCGGCCGCAAATCCCTTTTGTCATTCAGTTGGGACGCACGTGCGAAGTAGACCTTGTGATCGATAAGGATCTCGTGAACACGGCGGCGATCCTCATCAGTCGAATACGGCCTGAACTTGTACAGGGTCCTGATTCCCTCTTGGGCAGCGAATCGGAATTCGTCGTGTTCACTGGGCATAAGGGTGGGGTGCGTCCGCGCAGATGCCGCTGCGGACATCAAGGATATGGGAGTGCAGTGATCAGGAGGAGGTCAAGGCTCGCGCAGCCGACCGGCCCACCAGCAAGCTCGAGGCGGCGGGACTGGATATCCTGATTGCTACTTGCTCGCCGGTTTCGAGTCGCTCTGAATTCGGGCTTCGCCTTCTGCCGCAATCTCGTGCACCAACTCGTCGACGACGGTGGGTTTTGGCGCTGTTTTCTGGTGCTGAATAAGCGAATCGAGACGCCGGATGACGGTGCAGCCGGCGGCAGCGACGGTTCCGCAGGTTGCGCACACACCGGACAGGATCAATTGGATATCCGTTCCGTGAGCTGCGGCCGCCAGTATCGAGAACGCTGCCACCAGATAAGAAAGCACAGCGACGAGACCGAGAAACACGACCATGTGGACCCCCGTTGCTATTGTTGATTGGATGAGCGTTCCGAATCGGGGCTACCAGCGCGGGGGACCGCGATTGATCCTTTACGTTAAGGACTGCTCGCAAGCGGGCAAATATCTCACTGATAGGGTTTACCCTCCCGAGAACATCGCGGAATCTCGCTACGGGGCGCGAGCCGTCGGGGCTGGATGGAAAAACGGAAAGGTCTGTTGCTCAGCGCTTCCCGATCGGCACCGCCCGTAGCTTGTGGCTGGTGTACTTGCGCATCAGGCGCAGCGCCTGGCGTGCGGATTCCGCCGCACCGTAGCGCGGGTTCTCGAACGGCGCCCACTTCTTCCCATCGCGCGCTTCAAATTGGTAGTCGCGGCGCGCGGGGCTCATCGCTTCGATCGCCGCCTTAAGCTGCCACTCCTGGCAGCCGGACGGATCAATGCAGGGCCCCACCTCGAGGACAGCGCTTCGGCGTCTGACACCTTGGAAGCGGCTTGTCATCGTGGATACGCTTGACGATCTTGGCGAGTTTCGGATCTTTGGTGGCCATGTGAATCATGACCAACAGCGCGGCCCCCTGTGGGTACATCCCGCGCAAAAAGAAAACGGCCGCGTTCGGCGGAGATTGTTGCAGTGCCACTACCGAGGCCGCGCGGAATGCTGAAGAATCCGCATTGAAGTAGACTCCCAGCGGAATTCAAGGGGAGCAACCATCATATGGGCTTGGTGAAGAGATTGCTGGCAGGCGCCGTGATTGTCTTGGCGGCGGGATGCACCGACAGTACGACATACCTGAAGAACGAGAAAACCGGCGAGGTCGTCAAGTGTGGTGGGCTCCACGCCGTAACACTCGCTGAATGGGCTATCCAGAAGCGCGAGGCGCAGTGCATTCAGGACTACAAAGAACGCGGCTACGTCCGCGTCCCTGGTCCAAAGTCAAACTGACGCGCCATTGCAATGGCGGGTACATCCCGAGTTCATACCGAATTCGCCGAGAAACTCATGTAGCAGGATCGGTCGAAATCTGCGCACGAGCCGCGATGCAACGAGTTGCAACGAGATACAACACGGGCAGGACAGGCTCATAAAATCACGACCCACGAGCTGAGAACTGATGCTCGAGTTTCTACCGTTCTTTGTTGCTGGCCTCTGGCGCGTGCGGGCCGTCACTCCTCCAAATCGCGTGCTTTTGTAGAGAAATTCCGGTGCTGCGGCGCACTACTTGCGCCAGCTCGCCGCCATCCCTCGTCCAGCCAACAGCCCTTCCGTCCCCATGACGAGACGAATCCCGACATGTAGCGCGTTTTCCCCCATGTGCTGGGAAATGACTGGGCGTAGGATCGAGGCGTCGTAGAAAAGTCAATCAGTAAACTTCGACATAGAAGATCACGCCGCAGGGACTGCGGCCACGGGGAGTGTCGTATGAACACGAAGCGGTTGGGCACAGCGAAAGCTGTGCTCTTGAGCGTCTTGATTCTTCCCACTATGACGCTGGTTGCAAGTCTTTCTGTGTTCAGCGGTGCGCTGGCCGCGCCGGTTGCAATTACCAGCTATGATCTCGACCAGTCGCCTCGGTCCGGCTTCGGCTGCTGGTCCCACACCTATTTCGGGTTTATCACCAACGTCGGGCGCACCGCGAGCGCCTTGGGTTACTGCAACCTCGACGGGAACCAACTGGCCAATTACCGCAACGGCTACGGAACGCTGAACGATCAGATCATCTCCGCCACGGCCGCGGACAACCACCTGTTCTCGATCGGCCTCGCCGACGACGGGCTGCCCATTCATCCGGTCATCACGCTGCGTCTTGCCAGCCCGACGAGGGTCACCGCGATCAACGTGTTTGGCGGCACCGCCGAATACTTCGCGCCGCCGGGAGCGCTGACCGGGGCCACGGTGGAGATCGGCACCGCGTCCGCGGTCATCCCGGTGACTCCGGTGGGCACCGCCAACGCCCTGGGCATCTTCCCTGACGGCACGCTCAACCTCGCTGGCACATCGGTGGCCAGCGTCGCCACCACCACCATCGTGCTGCGCGATTTCACCGCGGCGTTCTACGGCTCGCCGTTTGATCAGTTCTCCTTGACCGAGATCACCGTCGAGGGGACGTCCATCATCACCGTCGCCATCGACATCAAGCCCGGCGATCCGAGAAACCTCGTGGAGCTCGAAGATCCGATTCCAGTCGCGATCCTTTCGACGTCCACCTTCAACGCGCCGGCCGCGGTTTTTCCCGCTTCGCTCACCTTCGGCAAGCTGGGCACCGAGGCCTCGCTGCTTCGCTGCCAGACCTCGGGCAAAGACGTGAACGGCGATCGCCTCCCCGACCTTGTGTGCATCTTCAACTCGCGCAAGACCGGGCTTGGGCGCTCCGACACCGTCGCCATGCTTCAGGGCGCAACCGTGCAGGGCGCCGCCATCCAGGGCCAGGATAGGATCTCCATTGACGACTGAGCTCCCCGGGCACCGCCGAACACTACGCAAACACTCAAGGTCACCGACAAGTCGGGTGCGGCGCTGGACGCCGGGAAATACACTACGGTGTTTCAGCGAAAGGACGGGAAGTGGATGGTCATCCGCGATACTTGGAATTCGGATGCCGCACCGGCCGCTCCGGCCGCAGCACCAGCGGCTCCGCCCAAGTAGTCCGTTTGCTTAGCGATAAGAAGTCGCCGCCCGGCAGCTCTCGGTTGAATCCGACAAAACTGGCAAGCGCATGGCTACCGCATCGCTTGAGGACTTATGGGAATCCTGCTGCAGGGATCTCATGTTCACGGACGATGCAAGTCCCGAAGAGATCCGGAAGGCGCGCATTGCCTTCTATGCCGGCGCTGTGTCCGTTCTCTCGGCCCTGACAGCTGCGGCCGAAACCGGCGAGGACAAGGTCGTAATCCGCGCTCTGCGGCAAATAAATCGCGAGATCAAGACTGCGGCGAGGGAAAGAGAAAGGCCGCCCGCCGCGAGCAGCGGGGTGGGGCCTCGGCATTTCATCCTAGGAGGTTGATACAACATGAAACTTATTGTTCTCGTCGCAGATGCTCCAAAGACCAGTGCCGAGACAGCTACCCTCGCGCAGTTTTCTCAACAGCTCGGGCCCTTGCCACCTGGCGTTGCTCAAGTTGCCACTAACGTATGGCTTGTCGATGTTGATGTGCAAGCGGACTTCATTCGACACGCTGGTGCTACTGCGGGGCAAGATCGGCCACCGCTCCAGGCATACTCAACCGTTCCGTAGGGCGCACCCATGCAGTGAAAAATGAAGGGCCGCCCCGCGAGCAGGCGGCCGGCGGTCAGTCCTGTAGCTCCTCTAGCAGGTCCACCAGCAGGTCAGCCGCGGCGGACAGTCGAACGAAGTCATCCAGATTCTCGGCATCCCCGTCCATCGCGTACAGCGCGTGACAGACTCCCTTGAGGCCCATAAAGGCACGAAACGCGGTGCCGTTTGCGTCGTCTGCGAACTGCAGGCCCGGTTTTTTCCGGCGCGATTTCCTCGTCCTAACAGGCGGCGCGGGCGGTTGGTCCCCTCCGCTGCGGATCGGTATGACGTTATCGGCGCCCATTGTCTTCCGCCCTCAGACGGCTCACATCGCGCAAGCCTTCTGACGCTAACTCCTCAGGCTCGAGATATCCGATCACCCCGTTCCATGAGGTCCCAGGCCTGTTCAATGCAGGACCCCTCACCGTTCTCGGGGCGGTCGTTCAACTCACCGAGCAGGCGGTGCAGCTCGTAGGCCATCGCAAGGCAGCGTGCGTGAATGCGCGGGTCTTACTTTCCGCACATCGCCTGGGGCATTTCCGGGTAATTTCCGCCGGGAAGAGCGGATGCGGAGCTACTCCGGGGCGTTGAGCTCGATCAGCCGTTGAGTTTGAACCTCCCAGGCTCGCAAT
>Ga0137362_10001378_pt1 | contig 14947 bp, 12 predicted proteins | sample MadtaG_2_FD_104801 | JGI IMG/M metagenome (GOLD analysis project Ga0137362, IMG submission 104801) | Vadose zone soil microbial communities from Angelo Coast Range Reserve, California, USA - Mad1_100_16 metaG | ecosystem: Environmental > Terrestrial > Soil > Vadose zone | place: USA: California... | reverse complement strand
TACCTTTGTACTCGGTTTGTGTAGTGAAATTGATGGCATCTGCCACGCGTGCGCCTCTCGCTTGACCTCCACTTGGTTGGGCGTTGTGACATCTAATCTGCTCGAGTATGTCCTCTCCTTGTTTCTCTCTGCTGTCGTCGTGCTCAAAGCCCATCGAGCTCCTCGGCTCTGCCCTGCTCCAGTAGAGTGAGCTCACGCTGAATCGGTTCCTTGCATGGTATGTCTCCCCAAGAGGTAGAACCTCTATTTCGCCCTCGCGGACGCTCCAATACCAGCAGTTTTGCCAACTTTCCATGGCGTCGCGGCCGTCATGATCCCCCGCCGACTAATCCCCCAGCCGCGCCTGAGCCATCTCTCTCCGTCGACGAGCTGATAGCTGCATTGACCCCACCCGCCGTCCCCTCACTCGCTACGGCGCGTGCACTCTCTGCAGCTCTCGCCAATGCATCAAACGTCCAGCTCTTCTCCCTCGCCCCAATCCTGGCCTCACTCTGCACAGCCGATGCGCCCGCGTCCCTCCGCGCGGCCGGCTACGACATCCTCACTGCCTTTCTCGAGCACATTCCCGCGCCCACGCTCGCGGCGTCCGACCGCATCGCGCTATTCTCGCTCTTCCCCGCTAGCGGACAAATCGCGTGGCATCCTGACGTATGGGAGACCCGCTTCCGTGCCTTTGCTGCATTTACCCGAGAGGGTGCGGAGATTGCGGGCATCGAGCCCCAGATGTTAGAGATGCTGCAGACGTGGATCGACGCTGCCTTCTCAGGCTTGCTCGCATCCACACGCGATCTCTTCATCTCGTCCTCCGGCTCCTCTTTCTCCTCTGAGCGCGCAGAGAGGGAACGCTGCGTCGATGTCCTCGGTTCTTTCTTGACCGTGACTACTTCGAGACTGGAAACACTCGCGAGGCTAGGCGAACCCACGATCGCCAAGGTCCTTAACTTCCTTGGAGGGTTGGTGGAGCGTGCACTTGCACAGCCGAGCGACCTGGCTCTTTCCGCCTACGGCAATCCGGACATCCTGCAAGGACCGCACTCCTCGATCCCGCCAACGCCAACACGTACCTCCCATCGGCGACACCACTCCTCCACATCTATTCCTCTCTCTTCGCCTGTCATTCCGTCTCCTCTCGGCCCCGCACCCCGCCGCCCCGCAGACATAGCCGTCGCCCTCTACCTAGACCACCTCGACGCCCAGGCGCGATTTCTCAGTCCGATGCATCTCAAAACCATCATCCCGACGCTTTTCCGCTGTCTGGCTTCCTACGCGAGCCAGCTGCCCCGACTCTCCCTGAGCTCGAGCGACCAATTCGACACCCAGTTCCCACTCGAACGTCACATCGTCAAAGTCCTCGATCCGATCTTAAACGGGCCATATACCGCGAGCTGTTTCATCATCCTCCGGCAAAACCTGCTGCCTCGGACTGGCGGTGGACTGACCGCATGGCGCGTGGGCGTACAGACTGCTACAGGCGCGTGCCGGACGTTGCGCATATACGTGCGACGGGCATTGTGCACCCGACTCGCAAGATCGTACATTTTGCGCATGAACGCAGACTCGTACGCGCAGAGTGGCGCGCTCGCCGGTATCAGTCTCGAACAGGGGCTCATGGAGCGCGCGTGGTCCAAAGACGAGTTTACGCGCGGGGACCTCGGCAAGGTAGGCCGCATGCTGCGCAAGGCTGCCGAGGCGTGGGTGAGCGTACAACCCGACGGGGATGGCGGGACGGATATAGAAAGGGAGGAGGTGCTGTTGGAGATCGCAGGAGCACTGCGAGACATTTTTCAGGAGTACGATGAACGTGCTGACAGCTCTGATGTCGAGGTGGACGAGGACGAGACGAACGTCGTCGGAGAAACCCTGCTCGTTTTGGCCCGCTACATGAGTCGCCTCAGGTAATCCTTGCTCTTCTCGTCTGTGTTTCGTAGAGGTGCTGAGTTTGTTTGCCAGAAATTCGGATGGGACCTTATTCATCGTGCCGCTCGCGCGCCCGAGCGATGCCCCAACGCCGTTCCTCAGCAGTCTGTCCGCGCTGTTGTCCAGAGAGCACGCCAGTACCCCCTGCAATCCGTACTTATCGACTATACTTCTTTCGATCGCGGAACATCTCGTCGATTCAGATACTGCAAACATCATCAACGTCATGTTTGAGCGCGGCGATCTCTCTCCTATGGCTCACGAATGGCTCGCGAACTGGTCATCGATCCTCAATCTCCCAGAGATAAGCTCGGTCGCACGCCCACTTACTCGCACTGCGCTTCTCGATGCATTGCAGGCGGTGAGCGCCACGGTGCGGGATGTGCCCATGCATAGACAGCCACTCGTGGATCTCGTCATGGACTTTTGCGTGCGGCAGGATTACCGTAAGGGCGAGCGCGACGGGTACGAAGTGGTGTGGAACATCCTCGCGGACGAGCTCGTGCTTCGGACAATCGAGGCGCAAGATAAGGAAAAGGACACAATTGCAGAGGACGCTGATAAAGTACTGGAGGAGACGCTGACTATGCCCATGCTCGATCTGCTCAAAACTACCGCCGCGGATGGAGATGATGTTGACGGTGACCTCACATCGACCATTGCGACACCAACACAAACACACACCCCTGCGATTGGGACCATGTCCTCCAACGTATCGCCCATTTTGGCCAGAGGGCAATTCGACTATCCGGGGGTTCAGCGAGATAGAGCAGAATCCTCTGCCATCCCCGGTGTCATGTCGCTAATTTCTTCGCTTGCTACGGGCGCCGGCGCTTCAGGAGTGGGAGCAACAGCCGCACGTTCGCAGGCTGCCCAAGCACCACCGCGCGCAGATGACTCGTCTTCCGTGAACATCCCCCTATCCGCTCCTGAGCCTCCCGGGATGCCAGCAGCTCTGGGAGCCGTGGTAGCGCTAGTCCACATCTTTGCACAGCTCGCCTTCACACCATACTCGCTCTCAGACCGTAACCGCGCCCTCGCCCTGCGCGTCTTCCGCATCCTCGTCGGACTCGTCTCCACCGCCAAATCCGCCAGGGCCCGCCTCACCATTTTGCAGTTCTTTTTCAGGCTCCGCGTCGACCGTGACCACAGGCTATATTCGGTTTGCGGCAGGTACGACAGGTTGGGCAGTATCGCTGCGCTCGGTGGTCTTATTGGTAGAGTCGGGGTGGGGGAAATCCCGGTAGGTAGTGGTCATGGTGGCGGTGGTAGCAGTGGTAGCGGTGGAGGGAGTGAGCAATTCGTGGTACACGATGAGCCCGCCGCCGATCCTCAGGAGATCCTCAGGGCCCGCGCACGTGCCCCAGAGCGTAATGGGCGGCACGCATCCCGAGGACGGGACGGGCGACCCTCTCGTTCGACGTCCAGTCGGAGTCGCTCGAGAGTTCCGAACCGCCAAATGACAGGCGGAATCCCTTCAGCTCCAGAAGTCAAACCCCGGAAGCCCATTTGGACCATCCCCGAATCGCTACCGTTCACCATACCCGAGTCTGACACTCCCTCTGATGGTCTGATCTCCTACGACCCTCACGGACCGGGAAACCGCATCGTGCTTCCCGTTTCTTGCTTCCTGCTCGCCATCACCGATATCATCGCAGATGAAAAGGACTGGGAGATTCTGTCGTATGTGCTCTGCCATGTCCCGACGCTGCTCGCGAACAAGCACTTCTTTTGCGGACCCAAGTCCCGCGCGGCCATCTCAAAATTGTTGACTACACTTTGTAGCAAGATCTCGCAGGGCGATTTGGCGTCTGGAGTCGTGCACTGGCCGACGGGCTTGAAGCCACGCGATGCGCAAGGCTTGGCTTGCCATTCGCTGTCCGTCCTTATCAGCTATCGCAACTGCTTCGAGCCTGCCATGCAGCACGTCCTTGTGGAGGTTCTCATCGGTGGGCTGAGTGGACAGCCTTCGACTATCAAGGCGTGTTTGCAGGCACTATCACTCTCTGCCTTTGAGCTTCCAAACTCCATGAGACGCTTCCTGCCCAATATCTTGACCAAGTTGTCACAGATTATGACAAACGCGAGCATGGCGATGCACATCATCGACTTCCTTGCCATCGTCGGATCGCTGCCCCATTTGTATGCCAACTTTACCGAGGAGGACTTTAAGCTCGTGTTTGGGGTTGCTCTGCAGTACCTCCGTTTGCACAACCGCCCCGAGGCATCGCCAGATACGTCATGGGCGCTCTCTCAACATCTACGTATCATGTCATACTACATAGTCTATCTGTGGTTTCTCGGCCTCAAGCTGGTGGACCGTCCCAAACATGTCAAGTACATCACGAGACAGCTGCTTTTGGCCAATAGCGGGCAGGACGACATTGACGAACCGGCAGAGGTATGCTTCGATTGGCTTGCACGTTACACCTACGCCAGTGCAGATCCCCGACCTGCCAACTCGATGCTAAACGACATCCTCATGAATCCGGTCGCTCACCAGAATTCGCCCGAGTCCGTCACGGAGAAATCCTGGATCGTGGGGAACGCCTTGGTCACGATTCGAGCGCTCCCCAGGATCGGATGGGTCGAGGTCACCGCTCGTCGCGCGTCTGGCCTAACGCGCATTTTAGCCAGGATCGAGAACGTCCCTATGGTTGGGCCAGGAGAGGTCGACCCTGACTTGTATTCTGTTCCTGCGATGTTATCTATGGATCACGAATCACTTGGAGAGGAAAATGAGCTGTACCAGGTGCGTCTGTGTTTAGTATTGGTAAAGGCATGTGGCTTTGTTACTATCATATTATTGCAGGATATTGTCAAAACATTCTATCCACCAAAAACGGAGGAAACCGATGAAGCTCCTCCCTCTCGACCAGACCCTATCACTGGTTATGTCTGGCAAGGATCCGCGCCTTCTCAACGGCGGAAAGAGGTTGCTATCGACCCATCGTTTTTCGCCTTACAGCTATCGCAGTACGGGCGCAACGTGGGCCAGAAAAGAAGCAAAGTGGTGGACACATCAGGTCTCCATGCGTTTTGCCGTACCTTGGACCGAATGCCCGTCATCGACACGCACAAAGTCGGAATCATGTATGTCGCGCCCGGCCAAACGCATGAACAGGAGATCCTGGGCAACGATCACGGTTCGCCAGCGTACACGCGCTTCCTCGAAGGGATCGGTCGGCTCATCACTCTGTGTGGACAAGTAGACGTTTACGCCGGTGGCCTCGACCCCGACGAAGATGGCGAATACGCATATGCATGGTGGGACGACATTGGCCAGATCCTATACCACACGGCCACCCTGATGCCAAACCACGAACACGATCCACAGTTCAACTACAAAAAGCGACACATCGGGAACGACCTTGTGCGCATCGTCTGGAACGACTCTGGCGTGCCGTACCGCTTCGACACGCTCCTGACGCAGTTCCAATTCGTGAACATCGTCATCGAGCCGCACTCGATAGGCGCCATAGCCGCATTCTCGAACAGCCTGCACGAGAACGAGTACTTCCGGGTAACGGTGCAGCGCGCACCGGGCATGTCAGAGTTCACGCCCATAGGCAACTTCAAGCTCATCTCCGCGGAGAACCTCCCCCTCCTCGTTCGCCAGCTCAGTCTGCTCGCCGATTGGTTCGCGGCCGTCTTTCAGCACACGCAGGCGGATACCGTTCAAGTGGAGGTTCAGACGAACTGGCGCGCTCGCTTGCAGGCCATCAAGCGTTTTTGTGCACAGATGCCTCCGGCGCCAGAGCCCGATGATGGAGAAGGTTTTCTGTTGCAGGAATCTTCGCGCGATTTCACGGTAAACTTCTAGTACAGGAACTTGATCGTTTTTTCCGTTCAAATTCAGTTTCTCGTGTAGAGTAATTTGATTCGATCCGATTCATCTTTTTTTTACCGGATAGGTTTATTATCATTATCTCTCCCTTTTCTTCTCTCTCTGTAGCTTTGGTTTTCTATTTCGCCATTTCCAGAATTCCACACACCCTCCCTCTACGGAACGGTCAAATCTTTTTTTTTTCTTTCCCTTTTCCTCCATGCCCATTTGTATCACCATTTGGATCAGTTTACATTTTTGCATAGTTTTGGTTCTTCCGATCTGTAGATCTGTACAGGGTATCTAATACCCAAACAATTGGCGCTACTGTGGCGATAAAAAAACAAGATGTACGTGTAAAGTGACGCGAAGATATATGGCCGTAAAATTACATCCAATTAACGGAGCCGATCCTAATCATGTTAAATCGATGACTTCGTGATCAATATCCTTTTGCTGCCGATAGTAGCTAACACCCGAAGTCATTGCCGACCGCTGCGAGACGGCACTTCGCGAGCGTGCTATCAACAGGGGAGCCTGAGACGGCGGAAGCAGACCGTTGTCGTCGTTATCAGAGGCATCGGACTCGGTTGAGATCGATATGATTGACGACGATCTCTCCGATACACGACGACGTCTCTGCCGCCGCCAGTGGTCAGGGTCAGAGGGAAGATAATCATCCCGTGCGAGGGATCGTTCCGCCCCGGATGGCGGATACTGCAGTTGTTCCTGTTGTCTCGGATGCCGATTGTGATCGAGAACGTTGGAGGTGGTGTCGTGTCTGAGGACAGGAAGAGGCGGAAGCGGCGCGTCATGTTGTGTTCCTGATGCGATGGTACGCAGCTGTTTCTGACGTTGTCCCCCTGGAGAGGAGAGGAGGCGAAATACGGGAAGTTCGGCTGGCACTGTGTCAGGATCGTCACTGGATTCTTCTTCTTCTTTACGTGATATGTTTCCTACAGCCGGCGACGGCCGCCCGAGCCATTGCAGACGTGGCGGAGTTGAAGCAACGGGCGTTGTAGCGGGTGCTGCTGCATGTTGCACGATATGTTGATCCTGACGATTAGAAGTGAAATGTTCCCTCAGATTATCGCAACCACCGTCACTCGACGATTCTTCTTCTCCGAAAGCTATCGGAAACGGTCGCAGTGCTGCACGAGAAGGAAGGCTGGATGATGAAGGTGCCGGTGGTGGAATTGGTGTTAGCTGTGCCTTGCTGGGTAAATGAACCCCCGAATCAAGATTCTGATCGAGCCGCTGGAGCACTTTGGAAGGCGATGAGAGATGACGGTGTGTTCGCGTCTTCGAAGGTCCAGGAACACCGCTATTATCATCGTCAACAGGTATGGCAAAAACACGCTGTGGACTCTCTTGAGTGAGGAGTGCGTGTTGGTGAATGTCGTCCGTCGTTGGCAACATCCCATAGTTAACAAGTAAGTCATCAACGGCGCATACCACCGCATCATCGTTTCCCTTCGGAAGGACTTGGGGTAAAGGAGTGTCTAGCGACGAGTTGGGGGGAGGTCGCGATGGCAGGGGCGATGCTCGTCCATCGGACTCTCCCGACGAGCTAACATCAAGGTCAAAATACTCTTCATCCGTGGGCCGGGATGTCGCCTGAACGGCCTTCCTAGAGGCTAACGCAAGCTTTCCTTTCCCCTTCGCAACAAGCGCCTTTGCCGTACCCCTCGGTACTTTCGGCTTCGACTTCTTCGCGTGCTTCGCCTCAAGTGCAGCTTGGTACATATCAACGAGATCGGGAAGTACGAACCGCACCATACATGCTGGCATCCACACGCGTAGGTGGCTCTCGGGCTCCGGCGGTAGACGGCTGCCACGGTGTTTCTTTCTCCCGCCCGTTCCTGCATGGCCATCCTCGTCGTCAACCTCGTCGCTGTCTTCCGATTCTGAGGGCAAGACGTCGTACGTGGTGTCCGCAGGCTTTCTGAGCCCTTGGATCCCTGCAGAGGCAAGGCGCACAAGTTGCGCCGGCGCGATCTCGAGCCTATATTCAAGGATGCCATCTGTATAGGCGTGCATCCGCGACCCGTGGATCTTTACGATGAGATCTCCGAGACAGCTATCATCGTCTCCACGATCCGCTTCAAGGGCTATAGACGAGAGATGTCGCGCAAGCACCTTCGATGGCGTACCCGGGGCGTCCCGAGGCGCTTCACACTCTCTGACAGGCGAACTCGTAGACCGAGCGACAGCCTCCGTGTTCGCCTTCAATGCCGAGCGGCGCAGAGCGCGGAGGACGATACTCGGCCACAAGACGGTGCGGAAACGCTTGATGATGGTGTCTCTGAGCCCCCATTCGAAATGTAATTCGCAAACGTGAGCAAGCTTGGCTAGGTCGGGCTCGCGGTTCCACTGCGGAGGCGTGTGAGTGCGGCGCGCTCCCGCATCCGTCGCGCTTATGATTGGGTTGGTGTACGAAAGCAGGACATCAATGTCGGGAAATGAATCTGGAATGGTCTTTGCTAGGGAAGGCTTCTTGGATCCAAGATGCCCGCGGGAATTGGTGCGCAGCTCGTTGCGCAGGGCCTCACGCCACGTAATGAGAAACTCGGGGAGCTCTGCGCGCGTGAGAGATTGGGCTGCCTCGAGGAGTTCATCACCGAGACCTGATTTCGCAAGCCCATGGGCAATTCCCGGGCCGCAACGCGGGAGACCGGCCGGGTGATAATCACCACCGGATAAAAGGCCGATCAGAATGAGCCCACCACGAGTGAGCTGGACTGATGGGTGTGCGAGGATATCGGCCGAAGTATAGATGGTGGAATGATTACCGTCCACACGGCCATCGGCATTTTTTGTAGCGTGCTTACTGTTGCCAGTGAGATTGACGCTTGGGCTAGATTAGGAATTATATGAAGTGAGTGACGTAGATTGACCCGGCGTGCAAACACAGCGCGCACTTGCGAACAACCATTTTGGCACCGAACAGGAAGTTGTCAACGTCGTCCGACAAGATTGCATCGATGACGCCGATGCTATTCAGGTGGGCCAGCTCGGCCTCTGCCTCTCCCGGAGCCTTCCGGAGCCAACGTGGGTTGAGAAAACGGCATTGAGAGTTGGAGGGTGAACGCACCATTCTCCACTCATAGCCAAACGCCTCTATCATACCCTTCATGCTATCGACCAGCCAGTGTTTTTCTCCAGATACCCTCTTCCCACGTTTGACTTTGGGTCGCTTGGGACCGTCGAAGATGAAGAGTGGGAGAAACGGTACGCTCATAAGGCGTGCACAACGGAAGAAAAGAGTCCTCAGTTCCGGATTCTCGCCTTCTCTTCCGTATGCAGCGTGAAAGAACCAGATGGATGCATCGATACCAATGCGGAGACCCCTTAAATTGGCGGGGTTCCCCTCGAATCCATCCACGACAGCGAGATGGGTGAGAGCTCGCAATTTCCCAGAAGGACGAAGAATCTGTAAGAGGTGAGTGTGAGTGCGAAATGAGATGAAAGATGCAAAGGATGCTCACATCCCAAAGGCCAGTTACACCCATCGAAATTCAGGCAAGCTTGAACAAGCGACGCGACATGATTTGCTATCGCGTCGCGGTCATGTGACTAAAAGTCATGTCTTGAGGCATACGACTTTCCTTGTATTTTTACTCAGCTATCTCACGATGGGTAGATTAGGGTCGCGCTCGTCTGAGCAACTTTATTTGTTCTTTGATACAGCATAGAGTAAATATGTACAGAGTGGGTGCCAGCTGCGGGGGCGGGCGGAAGAACTCCGATGCGCTACGGAGACCCGATGTGCCCGGCTGTGCCTGTTTGCTATGGAAAGTAGACTATGGTGTGGGTTACTTTCGGTGAAGATGGTAATCCGTGCCTCGTCGCTTGATTTCCTATGGTGAAATGAGTGACAGGGGAGCTCCACTTCAGTCGAGTGCACGCTGAGTTGCTAAAGCTGTGAGATTTGTGAGAGTTCTGTGGGCGTAGAGGGTGGGGAAAAAGCAAACGAACGAGTGAGAGGGGCAGCAGAGGAATGGCCACGTGCTGCGCGCTTCGCTCTACGCTCTATCGTAAGCTACAGTACGCTACGCTAGATCACCCATGTGGGCGCTCCGCGGACGTCTCACGACACGACCATTGTACAGTGATATTTTCGGCTGCAGAGAAGGCGATGTTTTGTGCCTTCTTCCAATGATGTTTATGTGATTTGTGGAAAAGTTTTGGCGGTTAGAGTCTTGGAAACGATTACCGTTTGACGATGCTCTGAGGTTGGAGATACAGCACGAAGCGATGGAGACTGAGATGCATCACAACGGAGGCAAAGTAGGTATAGGCGATCTCCATTACAAGATTCGCTTGGGTTTGTCGGAACGACACTCGGTAGGCGCGGCAAGTGAGTTGCATACGCACTTACCCATGATCAGGACGGAACGGTGTGATAGTTTTTTAGGAACAGGGCGTTGACAGATGAGTTGGTCGTCACACCAACGAAGAAGAATGAATTGAATGATGAGAACGACGGACAAAGACGATGCCAATACCGGAAATGTGTCCGATATATCTATCGCCCCGAGGCTCCTCCCCGCCTCTCTGCCTCCCCAAACCGCCTGCAGTTGGTCCGGCGTCCTTTGCCCCCGTTCTTGCCCTTCCAGCTGGTCTGGTTTTTGTATTTTATTATGTTCCGCCGCTTTTCGTTGAGGCTCATAGTCAAGTCCATCGTGAGTGTCCCCCGCCCTCTATCCACACTCTCATTCTCATATTGCGCAGTACCTGAGGATCACACTCAACAGTGTCACCACTTTCTTTTTCCTTTTTTCATTCCTTCACTGCCTGGCACAGGGCCTCATCCAATCGTTCCTGTATACCGCCGATGATACATGGGGCTCCCTCACATCCCATATCGTTGCCAGCGCGAATATCCCTTCCACCATCTTTCCCCAGTTCACTGGACGTCATGGAAGCTACAGCCTCGAGCTATGCGATCAGGTTCCAGTCATCGGAGGAGATCCCCATCCCTGCGTCCCTTTTTTCACTGCCGGTCAGCCGAACCCCATCACCATCCCACAACGTTACTTGCCACCAGACGCTTCATTTGTGCGCCAGCCATTCATTTCTTTCTCGTTTTATTAAACCTTTTTTTGGGCAGTCTCCCGATCCTCCCGGTCAGTCAAATGTGGTGAGTTTTGTCCCAGGAATCGTTGCTCCTTCCTCCCCCCTTACCTTCCCTCAGACCTCATCAACTTGGCTCCTCGACTCCTCCCTCCATATTGACTCGCGGACAACACCTGATGGGTTGACGGCCGTTATCGTCACGTCAAATGATAATGGCATGTCCCTCACCCTTGATCCAGTCTGCACTTTCACCCTTTTGTACCCAGCGGCCAGGTGAGTCCCGGCCATCGTCCGTTTCGAATAGTTTTCTCTGACCCGCCTGTGCAGACTGAGTCAATCGCGGCGGGAGGAGTTGTCACTGATTGGATCCCAATTCTGGTTGTTTGGTTTGGCGGTGTTTGCCGTGAGTCTGTACGATTCTCTAAATCGCGGTATTGATTTTATTTTTTTTCAGTTGATTTTTGAATCCATCCCCCACATGTACGTGCGACCCCGTTGAGAACATACCCGATCTCACGGAGGATACAGACTCGCCCTTATCGTAGCTCGACTCCTTGTTACTGGATGGTCGACTTATGCTGTGTGGCGTACGGCGAACATCCAGGACCGTTTGCGACACATCATTCAAAGCCCAGACTCCCCATGCCACATCGACCTGTTTGAGCCGTACTTCAAAAGGCGTACCCCGCTTCAGGTATGATTCACAAAGATTATATCCCACTTCTCCTCAATCTACCTTAGATTGCGGACTTTGTCTTGCACTGGGATGCCCTTTTCATTTCCATTATGCTCTCCTGGCGTCTTTACAAGGTATTCGTCTCCCTCACCACTCGCAGACAAACCTTTGCTCACTTATACCAGGTTTATCGAAAGCATACATTTAGGCGCGTTGGTCCGCCGAAAGACATCTTGCGGATGTATGCGGTATGGTTCTTGTTGGACACTCCACTCAAGCCACATATATTGACATATCTTCCCATAGTATTTTCTCGCGGTTTTGGTCAGCATCCAGCTGTCCTTTTTCATGTTGATCAACGTGATGGCACTCTGGATCGATCAACTATTTCATAGCTCAATAACGAAGCTTTCTTCTCACACCAACGTGTACGATGGAGCATTCATCATCACGACTGTGGTAGGTCATCGTCGGATCTTATGGCTGGGCTGTAATTGATTTATTACTAAGTTGTTGGTTCCTTGGCTGATGATGGTTCGTTCCTGCCTCCCTCCAGCAGCGTCCTGTGCTAGTGTGCTAATCAGAACATACAGGGCTGGTACTCCGCGCGACGAGAGAATCGCAAGATGACCTGGGCATTCCTCGCCATCGCATTTTTCTTCTTGTTTGCGTGGTCATTCATGTTCTATTCGCGCATCTATCGTTTCACATTTGTGGACTGGCCTTTCTTTGGCGTCACGACTGCAACTTCGTTCGCGACACTGATCTCCTCTACGGTCTTCTCATTCGTTTGCCTGCGTAACTATGGCAAGGGACTCGCACAATGGAGTACGTTTTTTTTTCTTTATTTGCCCGTTTTCCGTCGTGGTGTCCAGAACACTAACACCGCAACACTATAATAGTATACTTGGAACAGAGCCTCTTCAGCGACGCCTTTGAACCAGATCTCTTCCCTACCGAGGAGATCGAAAAAGAGTGGAAATATGATGCAGACCGCGCCTCGATATCCAAGGTAGCACTTCCTGAGTTTCTGAGGGACGACCAGCAACCAGGGATAACGGTCTAATTCTCGCCACGGGTTTGGCGTTTCTCACGATTCAGGGCCACATACAGGGCTACGAGGGCAAAGCTGTGTGATACTCCCAAAAGGTAGCATACAAACCAATAGAATGAAATCATTGATCCCAACATATCGTATCGTCGGTCATCTCTCGCTGAAGCACGTATATTTTTGCTCTCGTCCTTTCATATTGTGCAATTTCGGATGGTTCTACGTCGTTCTTTGTTGTGTATTATTATTAGAGCTATTTTCTTTTAAACTGAAATGGGAAAGCGATTAATGTCTTCGTAGTGGCATGATGGTGATCCTGTTGATATCGGGTTGCTCGGTTAGCGACCATTCATTTTCATTTAGAAAGGGCGCTGCTTTCCATGTCGCGCCGGACAATGGCGATACAGTACTAGTGCAGCATATATTACTTGTCTGTAGGCCGCTTTCGATTTTCTTTTCTTTTTGGGTGGTCCTCACTTATACGGTTTCGGCCCCGAGATCACCCGTAAAGGCACACGCAGAGGCCCATGTTACGGTACAGTAATTTATCATCATGCTTCATATCACTTTTTTTTTCCCCATCTGAGCGTTTTTGACTATCGTAAAGCGCTAGCATGATACTACTGCATCATCAGTAATCACTGGCAGTCAGTTATTGATGATACAAACTATGTTCCACTTACTGGTATTACTGAGATACATATATTTATCATTCCTGATTTCCCTGAGATTACTACATTACACGGCTGAAGGCGTAGCATCTGGGGCCCAAGGGTATATTACTACCAGCGGTAACTTGAGCTCCGCATGCTGTACTCGAGTACGTAGCTGATGGCACGGTCATACGCCGATTCGACGGTGATGGATGGTTCTCTATATCTCACCTACGCGCCAAACACGTCATCAATCTATCATATAATACGGAATGCAGAGCTCAGACTAAAGGTGACGTATGACATATTATATATAATGCAGTACTCGGGGCGCTACCTACCACTTGAAATCGATGTACGACTCTTGGGGGCCGTGCAGAACAGTAATGCGCCTGGTCATCTAAACTGATCGTTTTCTAAAAGTGGAGTGGCAGTAACTTACGAACACGTTGCTTCATCTTAGACAGGGCTCGGGCTCGGTGTGTTTCATGTCGAGAGATCATCGATCATCGATCACCCTGAGAGTGGTAACCAACTCTATCACGATTGTCAGATAACACATCAATCAGTACATCAGTTTGGACCCTGCACGGTGACATGGCCGATTTCGTAAATATTCCGAAGGCCCCTTCCTTCAAGCGTACGACATCTTGGAGGGGGTGGTATATATGCGCGGGATGTTGACGTACTCTTGCCAGTGTGCGAGGGCATTCCCGAAGTACGTGCGTGACAACATTTTTCGCGGGAAGCGAGATTGCAAATGGATAATGAGTTAGGCGCGGACAGAAGAGCGGGAGGGGGGTTACTGAATCGGGTCTGGTTTGCGAGACTAGGAGAGAGGGCTGATTTGAACTCGCGAACGGAAAAGGGGGAAAGCCTATCCCTGGACGACTCGGAGGGAGTGGGCGAGTTCGAGAGTGATGGAGAGTGTAGAAGTCACTGTTGTCAAGAGCGACGGTTTGTTTCAAATGATCAACGGCATCAAACCAATCTGTGACGGCGATGGCCCTCAACTCGGGCGTGTCGAGTGCGTCACCAACACCATGATGACAGAAAGTCATGAGTCAAAGAGTGTCCATTGGAAAGCGCCCGTTGATGTGAGCCGTCCAGTGGGCAGCATCCAGGATCAAATCGATCGGATATTACTGTAAACGTAAACACTTGTTATGGGTGGGGCTCTGGTGCAAATCGATTGCGCGGGAGAGAAGAGTCATGGCTTGCCGCAAGAGGCGTCGGCGTCGGAGCTTGCTGGCTGGGAGCGAGCGCTGGCAGTGGCTAGCGGTTGGTTAGCGCGTGCAACTAGTCGTCAGCAAATTCTGTCTAACATGCGCTCCTTCTTGATACCACATACATAAGAACGTCTTAACAACCCCATGAGCGCTTCGAGTCGCCCATCATCCTGTCACGCACACCGCACACCGCTTCACTGCCAGTGGTCCGCTTGTACTCGTCTTCGGGTCATCGCAACACGCAACGTGCGACACATCTAAGGTGTATCATCGTAGATCGACCGTTCGAGGCAGTGCGATAGCCCACTGAGTTTCTGGCATTTTCTTATGCGTGGCACAAAAGACAATGCTGCTCCTATCAAACCCGGTTGTGACACCGACACTGCAACACAGCTGGCGACTTTCCACCTTTTTCTTCGCGTTCGCATGATTGTAGTACATTTACGAGCAGAAAAAGTAAAAGCCTACAGTAGTGATCCGCATTTGATAGTTACGTTCAATTATTCGCACACAAAG
>Ga0137362_10001373_pt1 | contig 14965 bp, 13 predicted proteins | sample MadtaG_2_FD_104801 | JGI IMG/M metagenome (GOLD analysis project Ga0137362, IMG submission 104801) | Vadose zone soil microbial communities from Angelo Coast Range Reserve, California, USA - Mad1_100_16 metaG | ecosystem: Environmental > Terrestrial > Soil > Vadose zone | place: USA: California... | reverse complement strand
CTGCCCGTCGTTCGCGCACGAGGTGCCGACGTTGGCTCCCCCCGCGCATTTGTGCGGGCCGCCGAAGACGACGTCACGCGGCTCGTCGCCGACGAGCAGCGTGCGCACGACGCGCGGCGCCGTCGGGTCGCTGACGTCGACCACGCTGATGCTGTCCGAGACCAGGTTGACCACCCACACCTCGGCATCGCCGTGCGTTGCGACGGCAACCGGCTCGAGGCCGACCGGCACCGACGATACGCGCGTCAAACCGCCCCCCGACACCGAGAAGATTTCGAGGCGATCGTCGGGCGTGTTGACGGCAAACAGATGGCCACCGTCCGGCGACAGGGCGAGGGGCCGGACCTGGCCGCTCTCGAAGAGGGTGAACCGCTCGACGGCGTACGCGGGGGCGGCGGCGACACACGAGGCGATCAGCAGCGACAGTACGGCCAGACGTCGCCGAGCACGACACGGCACGACGTGATTCATGGATTCTCCTCCGAGGGCCTCACCGATCGAGCCCGCATGACGGCACGCATGCACCAAGGGCACCGGTCGATATCGTTTGTCAGCGAATACCATGGCGTAGTATGGCTGTACAAGGGAATTCGGCGACCGAAGATGGGTGATGTGACCGACGCAGGAATCCGGACCCGTGTCCGACGCCGTCCGAGCGATCGGCGCAGCGACATCGTCGCCGCCGCGATCCAGGTGATCGCCCGGGACGGCATCCGTGCCTGCACGGTGAGCGCCCTCGAGCAGGAGACCGGGTTTGCACGCGGGCATTTCACCTACCACTTTGCCGCCAAAGAGGAGATCATCCGGCTCGCGTTCGCCACCGTCGCCAGCGATTGGGCGAGCACGCAGATGGAAGAGCCTGGCGGAAAGACGGCGGGCGAGCGGCTCGAGGCCCGCATCCGCGCCGCGATCCATTGGGCCCTGACCCACCCCGAGTATTTCCGCTGCCTGATGAATTTTCGTGTCGAAATGATGCGAAATCCGACGGCGTTCCCGCCATCGATGGCGATTCGTCACCAGCTGTGGGAGTTCGCCGCCCAGATGATCCGCGACGGCATCACCGACGGCAGCTTCCATTGCAGCACCGACCCTGTCACCGAGGCGAAGACGATCTTCGCGGTCGTCGACGGGTTGCTGATGCACGCCGCGATGGACTCGGCTTTCTGTCCTGATGACGCGCTCGCCGACCGCGCATGGGAGATCGTCGCCGATCGTCTGGGAGCCGCCAAGCGGCACGACGCGGCCGAAGGCCGCGATTCGACCGGTCTTGCAGCCGACGGTAGTCGAAAATCAGGAGGTGGGAGTCATGCGTGAGTTCCGATCTCGCACGACTGCGGCGGAGGGGATGACCATCGCGCGACGCCTTCGAATCTTGAAGCGGCGAACCACCCGGTGGTTTCAGCCGCCGGTTCCGAGCGGCACCCCCGAAAGCGGCGCCCGCGTGCCTGCACCCGTGCTCGGCCGCGGCCTCAAGCTGCCGTCACCGCTCCACTGACGCAGCGACGTCACAGCCGCAGCAGGACGGCCGTCGCGGGTTGCCCGGTCGCCGCGGCGATCGCGCGCGCATAGAGCGCCACCTGTCGTCGGTACTCCGCGAGACGGCTCCCGAGCTCGATGTCAGTCTTGAAATCGACGACCGTCCAGCACTCGTCCTCGCAAAACGCGAGATCGACGACGCCCTCGACCAGCACGTCGTCGACGCATAGCGCCACGGGCACCTCGCGGCGGCACCGGCCTTGGCGTGCGGCTGCCGCCGCGCGCCGCAGCAGCGGATGCGTGAGCGCGTGTGCCGTCGTCGCGGTCGCGGCGGCGCGCTCGTCGCTCGACGCGCCGACGAGCCGCGCGTTCAACGCCGCCAGCCGCGCGATCTCCTCTTCATCGGCGTCGAGGTCGACCATCGCGAGCACGGTATGCACCAACGTCCCGAAACGGGCGCCGTGGGGACGTGCGCCCGCCGCAGCGATCGACTCGACGGCGACGTCGTCGGCGCTCGCGGCGATCGTCCCTGACGCCGCCGTTCCGCCGGCCACCGCGGACACGGCCCACGACGACGCGGTCACGACCGTCATCGCCGGGACGACCGCGGCGGCGCGCACGCGCGCCCGCTCCGCCTGCCAGGCTTCGTGGGCGTGAATCCCGCGCTCCGACGCGACCTCCGCCTCGTCGGCCTCGAGGAGGCGTTGCTGGCGCAGACCGACGGACTCCTCGACGTTCAGGCGCAGCACGTGCGGATCCCACCAGACGACGCCGTGGTTCCCGAGCTCGGGACGATGCAACCCGGGCGCGACACCGCGCTCGCGTCCGGGCGCGCGCTCGGGGCGCTCCACGACCGAGTCCAATCCGAAGCTCGGACACCGCGGTACGTTGCGCGTCTCGGGTTGGCGGCGGCGGTCGTCGGCGGGATAGACGACGGGCGCCAGCGCCGAGAGCCAGCCTTCGCGTCGCTCGTCGCCGACCACGGGCACGACGAGCAGATCGCGCGCGCGCGTCGTCGCGACGTAGAGGATGCGCGCCGCCTCCTCGCGCTCGTGCTCGCTCTCGATCGCGCGGCGCTCCAGAAGCTCCGGCGGCGAGCAGCCTGCGATCCGCATCGCGCAGAGCGCACGCGCCGGATCGGTCGTGCGCGTCGGCTCGACGGGCGTCTCGTTCGCGGTCACGTCGGCGAGCACGACCACCGGGAACTCGAGACCCTTGGCGCGGTGAACGGTCATGATGCGCACGCCGCCGGTGCCTTCCTCGAGGATCGGCGCGTCGCTCGCGTCGCCGCGCGCCGCGTCCTCGGCGAGACGCTCGACGAACGCGCGGAACGACGTCACCCCGGCGCGCTCGGCACGGCGCGCGAGATCGACCAGACGGGTGACGTTGGCGAGCGCCTGCTCGCCCGTCGGCCAGATCGCCAGGCCGGCGTGGGCGCGCGTCGCGGCGAGGAGGCGCGCGATCGTGTCCGCGAGCGGCCGGCGGTTGCGGCCGCGATGGAGGTCGCGCAGCACCGCGAGCGCGTCGGCGACCTCCGCGAGCTGCGGCGGCAAATCGTCCGGTAAGCGCCGGAAGGGATGGAGGCTCGAGAAGCGCTCGCGAAACGCCAGCAGGGCGCCGTCGCCGAGCGCGAAGAACGGGCCGCGCAACGTCGCGAACACGGACAGATCGTCGTCGGGACGCTCGATCGCCGCGAGCGCGTTGCGAATCGCCTCGACCTCCTCGCGCTCGTGAAACGAGCTGCCGCCGACGAGCACGTGCGGCAGATGCCGCGCCTCGAGCGCGCGGACGTAGTCGCGCGTGACGTCGCGGTCGAAGGAGCGGAAGCGGCGAAAGAGCAAGCAGACGTGGCGCGGCGCGATCGCGACGCGCGCAACGCCTTCATCACGTGGCGGCCGGTGCCCGGCGTTGTTGGATACAACGTGCGCTGGGGCATCGCGCCGGCGAAGTTGTATGAGACCTACCAGCGCTTTGCGGATCAGGGGACGACGCTCGAGCTGCGCGCGCTGACCGTGGGGCAGGGGTACTGGGTCGCGATCGAAAGCTTCGATGAGAACGGCGTGTCGACGCTTAGCCCGGCGATAAGGATTCAATAGCATGACCCGTGCGCGCTGGAAGGCTGTGCTCCTGACCCTGGGTCTTCCCGGTCTCGGTGAGCTGTACGCGGGAGAACAGAGGTCGGCCGTGCTGACGCTCATGTTATGGCACGTCATGCTTGTATTCAGCGTCGCGTTGGTCTTCCTCGCATTACCAGGGCCGCTGATCGTTCTGCCGTTTCTTTTAGGCATCGTCACCTGGATCGTGGTTGCGGTACGGGCTGCGCGCGCTGCTGCGCGAGCACCGCAACCTTACACGCTGCGACCCTATGATCGATGGTACTGGTATGGTGTTGCGATTTTCTTCAGCCTGCTCGTCTGGCAGCCAACACTGCTCCGGTACATCAAGTCGCACTGGGTCCAGGCGTTCCAGATTCCTTCCACGTCGATGGAACCGACCATTCTCTCCGGTGATTTCATTTTCGTTTCCAGGCGTCCGAGCGGGCCGCTTCATCGCAATGATATCGTTGTGTACGAGTCACCCTCGGTGACCGGCATCCTGATGCTCAAACGGATTGTCGGCGTGGGCGGCGACACGCTGGCGATGAGGGACGGCGTTCTCATCCTCGACGGTGATCCCGTCGCCGAGCCGTTCACCAAGCATCTGTTCCCGAGCTCCAGAGGGGACACGGTCACGGAGGGCCGGCGCTGGCAGCTCCAGCATCTGGTGAGCGCCGATCCTCAGAGATACCATCCCGACATGCGCAACTGGGGCCCGATCGTCGTCCCGAGGGACTCGGTCTTTCTCCTCGGGGACAACCGAGACGATTCGTACGACAGCCGTTTCTGGGGAGCGCTGGGTGCGGATCGCGTTCGCGGCCGGCCACTGTATGTCTATTTCAGCAAGTCGCGGGATGCGAACATGGGGTTGTCCATTCGGTGGAATCGAATCGGCGTTCGCTTCTAGGGAGGTTGTGACCACATGCCTTTTTTCATTCCCAGCTGGGCGGTCGGGGCCGCGGTCATCCTCATCGCCATTCAGATCGGGCGCGCGATCTCGGGGAAGTACGGCGGCGGCCGCGGCCGTCATCGCGGATTGCCGGCGTCCGATGACGAGATCAGCGACCTGCGGCAGAACCTCGAGGCGATGCAGCACCGGGTCAGTGAGCTCGAAGAGCGCGTGGACTTCGCCGAGCGCCTGTTGGCCAAGCAGCGCGACTCAGACCGGCTAGGGCAGGGATGAGAGCACTGACGCTGGCGGCGCTGCTGGTAGCGACCGCCTGCGCGCCCGCGATTCGGTCGAGCGGGTTGCAGCCCGTCGTGACCGAGCGGCTCTACTTCGGCCGCAACATCGCGCAGACGCTCGGCGTCACCGACTCCGCCTGGGCGGTGTTTGTGGCTGATGTCGTCAGCGCCCGACTGCCGGATGGCTTCACGTTCTGGACCGCCGAGGGGGAGTGGCGTGGCGCGGATGGGCGATCCACGCGTGAGCCCAGTTTCGTCCTCGAGGTCGTACACCCGACACGGTCGGCCGCCACCGAAGCGGCGATCGTCGCGATCATCGCCGAGTACAAGCGCCGGTTCCGACAGGAATCAGTGCTGCGCGTCGTCAGCAGCGGACGAGCGAGCTACTGAGGATCGGCGCTCCAGCGCCTGCTATGACGTTTGGCGCGCATCCCCTTGCAGTCTTCTTGTCCGCCGGTGTATTTCCGACGAATCCGATAAATCCCCGGATGGAATGCAATGCAGCTTCTGGATGCCAACGGAGAGCTCCAGCGCCTCCGGCGGAGCGTCGCCGCGTTCGAACAGCGGACTTTCCGGACACCACTAGACCGCCTGCCGGACTTCGTCGACTGTGTGTTGACGAGCGATCCGCCGCTCGCCTGCGCCTCGGCGATCGTGGAGCAGGTGGTCTTCGCCCCGAAGCATCTCGACGCCCTCCTGACCAGCCATCATCTGGTTCTGGAGCATCAGGTGGGTCACACAATCGTCGCCGCCGATGGAGCGGAGTCGACTGCACTGCTCGAGGCGTTGCTCGCCGACTGGCTGGACTTTTTTTTCGAGCCAAGTCCGCCGGGGCTTGTGCTCTTCGCGGATCACGATGAGTACACGACGCTGTTTGCGGGGGTCGGCACCCTTCGACGACGGGTGGGAGCGCTGAAACAAAAGGGGTTCGTCGAAGTGTCGAACTACGTGCGCCAACTGTAGGAGGATCAGCGCATGAGGTTCAGACTCTTCAGATAATCCGCGACAACGTAGGCCGGTACCGCAAAGATGATCTTCCCCTGCGACTCTCGCTCACCACCGAACAGCATCGCGATCACTTTCCCCTCGCGATCGAAGATCGGGCTCCCCGATGACCCCGGCGCCCCGTACGCGTCCACCTGAATAACCGCCGTCAGCGCCTTGCTCACCGTGCCCACCGTGAGCGTCGGCTCGGCGATCGGTTGTCCGCCCCGCGATTCCATGGGCAGATCGAACCCCAGGGGATAGCCGAGGATCGCGACCGGATCGCCGCGCTCGAGCCCCCCTCCTTCGCGGGTTCTGGCGAGTCCGGCGATCCGCGGCGTCCCACCTTTGATCGTCACCCGGAACACGCCGACGTCGGCGTCCGGCGACACGCCGACCAGGTCGCCGCGCCAGAACTGCGTGCTGCCCGAAAAGGTCACCCCCAGCCGGCGCGGCGTCTTGGTGCCATCTTCGCCGATCAGGATGTGCTTGTTGGTGATCATGGTGCCCAGCGAGTCGAACGCGAATGCCGTGCCGCTGTATCGCTCGCCGTCCGTGTACTCGACGAGCACGATGGCCACCGCGTCCTGATTGCGGTGCGAGATCGCCCGGTAGTCCACGCCGCCCACCGCGAGGCGCCGCTCGGCGGCATCCAGCTCCGTGCGGAGCCGCGCCACCGACGAAGCGTCGCCCCCAGAGGCGTTCAGCTCACGCCGCAGGCGCGCGGTCTCGTCTTGTGCCGCTTTCAGCGCGTCACGCACCCCTTGCAGCTCGGATTGGAGGTGCGAGGACATGCCGCGCGATTCGCGCATCAGGCTGTCGGCCCGCAGCTGCAGCTGCCGGAGCTCGTTCGCGCGCCGGCGGCCGTCCAGCTGCATCCACGTGAACCCGGTCCCGACGATCAGCAGCACGACGATGAGGACCTTGGTCGTGCGCCGCAGCTGCGCCGTCTGCCGTGCGACCTCTGCTCTGATCCGCACGCCGGTACTGGGCCGGAGGGGGGGGGCCGACGCCCGGGGCGCCGCTGCAATGACTTCCCGCGGCGACGATGCCCGCTCCGCGAGTCCTTCCGCCCCGGTCGTAAGCGGGAGATCGGCGTCGGGTTCGATGACGGCGAACTCGAGCGCCGGCCCGTTGGCGCCGAATCCGATGACGTCCCCCTCGCGCAGCAGCGTGTCGCCGGTGACGCGCTGGCCGTTCACGAACGTGCCGTTGCGGCTGCCCAGGTCCTGCAGGACGAACCCCTCGGTCTTCCGCACGATCGCCGCGTGCCGGGACGAGACATCGAGGTCCCGCTCGGCGTCGAAGCGCACGTCCGACAACGGGTGACGGCCAAGGCCGATGTAACCCTTGCGGAAGGCTTCGATCTGCCCCGCGCGGGCCCCGGAGAGAAACTTGAACTGTGCTTTCACTGCTGCTAGCTGAAGTACCAGAAGAGAAGGGCGGCGACGGCGATTAACAGCAGCACGATCGTCCGGGTCTCTTTGCGCGTTTCGCGATTGGGCACCGGTGGTCGGCTGCCCTTGTACACGGGGACCGGCTCGGTGCTGGTCTCGGTGTCGATCAGCGGGTAGACCTGATGGCCGACGTCTTCCGCCAGCCCGGGGTTCGAGGAGCGCAGGCCGTCACCGTCGAAACGCGCGATGACTACGGTGATGTTGTCGGGGCCGCCGCGCTCGTTGGCCAGCGCGATCAACTTGTCGCAGGCCGCGCTCAAGTCTGGCGTCGTGCTCACGATCTGGGCGATCTCGTCCTTCTTTACCTGGCCCGACAGCCCATCCGAACAGAGCACCAGGATGTCACCGCGGCGCACCTCCTGGTGCGTGAGATCGACCTTCACCTTCGGATCCGGGCCGAGTGCCTGGAGGATGATGTTGCGGCGCTCGCTCTGCGCGGCTTCTTCTTCGGTCAGCTCTCCCGCTTCGACGAGGCGTTGCATGAGCGACTGATCCTTGGTGATCTGGTGCGCCTTGCCGCCGCGAATCAGGTACGCGCGACTGTCGCCGACCTGCGTGAGATAGAGGTGATCGTTGAGCACACCCGCGGCTGTCGTCGTCGTGCCCATCCCGCGCACTTCCGGGTGTGCCTTCGCGTGCGCGTGAATGCTCGCGTTGGCGACTTCGACGGCCTCTTTGAGCCGGTAGGCAAAGCGCTGCGGCGTCACCTCGTCTTCGTCATTCCAGGTCTTGAGGAGGTGCGCGTAGATCGTGTCGGTCGCCATCTCGCTCGCCAGCTCGCCCGCCGCGGCGCCACCCATGCCGTCGGCGACCACGAACAGCGTGCCGCGTGGCCCGATGTCGTGCTGCCGCATGTCCGGCTGCAGCGACGCCGTCTTGCGCGTCAGGTCCGCGACGAGAAAGCGGTCCTCGTTGTGGTCGCGTGTTCGGCCGAGGTCGGTCTTGCCGAAGACCTCCACGCGGATCGGCTTAGCGGAGCGTCCGAACATGCGTCTCAGGAGCCGCACGCGGATTGACGCAGCACGGCATATGCGCGCGAGCTGCCATCGAGGTTCACTGCCCGCTGCGCCCAGGCGCACGTACTCGTGGTATCGGCGATCTTGAAAAAGCCGTTAGCCGCGAGGTATGCGGCGAACGCCTTGTTCGTGTTCGAGACGCCCACGGTGTTGAAAATGTCGAGCGCAGCGTCACGCAGCATCCCTCCGCTCATGCTGTCGATCCGGTCAAAGAGCACATTGAGCGAGTCATGCGCGTGAGCGGGGTTGATCCCGCTCCGTTCAGGGTTCGCGGGCTGCGGGAGCGGCTGCCGAACCGCCACCTGCCTGGCCGTATCCTTAGCCTGCGCGTTTCGCGGCGTGCCCGCTGTGTCGGGGACCACGTGCGTCGTCGTATCCTTGTTCCCGCCGCTGAGCGCCACCCACGCGCCGCCACCGGCGAGGATCACGACGGCGCCGGCCACCACGGGGATGAGCGAGCGCTTCCTGGCCGCCGGAGCCGATATCCGCTGCGTCGCGCTGGGGGTTGTGTCGAGCAGCTGGGTCTTTGCGTCTGCATCGCCGATCGAGCGCGTATGCGGCACCGCCCCCGTGCTTGGCCTGCCGGTGACCGCAGCGACATCCGCGGCGAACTTCGCAACGCTCTGATAGCGCTCCTGCGGCGTGCGCGCGAGCGCGGTATCGAGGACCGGCTGCAACCCGGCCGGAAACGAAAGATCGGGCCGCGCCGCGGCGAGCGTGATCGGTTCGTCAGTCAGCCGCTTGATCATCGTCTCCTGCACGCTGGTCGCTTCGAACGGCAGTTTCCCGATCAGCATCCGGTAAAACACGAGCGCCAGGGAATAGAGGTCGCTGCGGCCGTCCACTGCATCGCCCGAGAGCTGTTCGGGACTCATGAACTCGGGCGTCCCCACGACCAGGCCTGTCTTGGTGACCTTCTGGCCGGCCTCGTCGCCGCCGACGGCTTTGGCGATACCGAAGTCCACCACTTTGACCGTCTCGCCACCGCTCTTGCGGCTCGTCAACATGATGTTGTCCGGCTTTAAATCGCGGTGCACGATGCCGAGATCGTGCGCCGCTTGGAGCGCGTCGGCGGTTTGCAGGAAGATCGCCGCGGCGCGCGGCACGGGAAGCGCGCCTTCGCGCTGGAGCAGATCGGTCAGCGGCTCGCCCTCGATGAACTCCATCGCGAGATAGATCAGCCCGTCGGGCGTCTCACCGAAATCGTAGATCGCGCAGACATTGGGATGCGTGATCCGGCTGGCGTTCGAGGCCTCGCGATTGAAGCGCGCCACCGCGTCGGGATCGTGCACCATCGCGGGGTTCATCACCTTGATCGCGCTGCGCCGCCCCATCTTCACGTGCTCGGCGAGGTAGACCTGACCCATCCCGCCTTCGCCCAGTTTTTTCACGACGTGATAGCGGTCGGCGATCACCTGGCCCACGAGGTCGCTCGCCGGCGAAGCGGATCGGAGCGTCTGCCCGTCATTGGGACAGAACTTCACGTCATCGGCGTATTCGGTGGAGCAGACGGGGCAGATCTTCATGCGAGCATCGGCCCTCCTCCCGTGCCTCCTCCCTCAACTCCGGGCAGCTCGATGCGCAGCAGCTTGTCGCCCACCATGATGCGCGAGCCGTGCTGCAGCGTCATGGCCCCGCGAGCCGCGACCGCCACGCCGTTACGGCTGTGGTCGTCGACCAACACGAAGTCTGCGTCCTCGGAGCGCACGGTTGCGTGCTGCGCGCTCATCGACGGGTCGTAGGGGAAAATCCAGTCGCCGCGCTCGCGGCCGATGTGCACATCGCGCCCGGGCGACAGCTGGATGACGTCACGGGAGCTGCCGTCGGTGCGGAGCTGCGTGAGGCTCGCGATATCGGCGCTGGGCGTCATGCTGCCCATACGCTTCGTGGCGTCCGCTTCGGCGGTGTGGGGGCCGGGGTAGCCGAGCCGGCGGAACCGCAGGATCTGGGAGCCGATGAGGATCAGGTCACCATCGGTCAGGCGATAGGGTCCTTCGAGGAACACCCATGTCCCATTGCGGCTGCCGAGGTCGCGCACCTCGAGCTGGCCTTCTTCCCATGAGAGCTTGGAATGCAGCGGCGACAGGAACTGATCTTCCGGGAAGCGGATGTCTCCCTCGGTCCGGCCGATGGTCGTGGAGACAGTCTTGCGCTCGAAGCGCGCCACCTCGGTGGCCAACTCGGAGACCAGAACCAATGTGAGGGCGTGATCGGAGCGTCGGTCGGGTATGGAGCGGCGGTCGTGCCCCCCCCCTCCCCCTCCTCCTCCGCTGGCGCTGTGTGCCGTGACGACCGATCCGCACAGCGGGCAGGGAGCGTCCGCCGGCGCGCCCCCCGGGGATCCGGGCCCGCTCGTGCGGGAGACCACACCTCCCCCCCCGCCTGCCGCCACCGCGGCTCGCGCGGCTGCGGCTTTGGTGAGGGGTTTCCCGCAGTCGGAGCAGAATTGCGCACCGGCGTCGTTTTGCCGGCCGCAATACTGGCAAGCGCTCAGTGCCATAAAGTAAGGTGGCCCAATCTATTGCTCGCCGCTAGCTTGCGCCACATGCGACTCATCGGTGCCGCGCTCCTCGTCGCTGCGACGGGGGCGGTGGGAGCAGCTTGCGCATCCTCGCCCGCATCCCGTCGGCCATCCGTACCCACTCCACGCGAGCCGCTGCACACCACGATCGTCTATCCCGACACCGCCGAGCCAATTCAGGCGCAGGATTCTTCCTTCTTGTTCGGCAGCGTCGGCCCGGGTCGGGGTGATGTCGCGCTGACGGTCAACGGATTCCCGGTCCGCGTGTCCCCGAGCGGCAGTTGGCTCGCGTGGATCCCGCTCCCGAGCGACTCGGTGGCGCGATTTCAGATTGTCACGCGCGCCGGCGCCGGTGCCGAGCAGCAGGAGACGACGTTCGTCGCGCGCATCGCGCAGCCGTTCAGACCGCCCGTCGGCGCTACCGCCTGGATCGACACGACGAGCTTCACCCCGACCGACTCGCTCGCCTTCCCCGCAGGGGAGGGAATTCGCCTCTCCGTTCGTGCCACGCCTGGTGCGCAGGTGCGGCTCCGCATGGAAGGAAAACGCACGCAGGTGTGGTTCGTGCCCGACACGCTGCCAGGAGAGCCGGCATGGGGGATCCGCGCGTTCGGCACCGATACCGCCACCTACCGCCTCCCTTCCGCCCCTGACCGTTATGTCGCGTGGCTGCCCGCCGAGCCGCTGTGTGATGCAATCCTCGAGGTGATCGTGGGGACGGATACGGCGCGCGCCGTCTGGCCGCTCGTGCTCGACACGCTGGATCGCGCGCACCCGGCGGTGATCGTGTTGAACGATGACACCGCGCACACCGGAAAGAGCGACAGCCTTACCGTGGGCAAGGCGGTGCCGTACGGCACGTATAACTGGTTCTTCCCGCTGGGCACGGTCTCGGTGGCGACGGCGCGCTGGGGCAGCCAGACGCGCCTGCAGCTGTCACGGGGCGCGGTGGCCTGGGTGAACACCGCCGATGTCGTGCCGCTCGCGCCCGGGACGCCGCCGCCCGGGGGCATCGTGGAGTCGGTGCGTCTCGTCGCGGGGCCGCGCTCACTGATCCTCCGCGTGCCCCTTCCCGCGCACGTTCCATTCAAAGTAGAAGAAGAAGAACGGAGCATCACGCTCAGACTCTACGGCGTGGCCTCCGACGTGAACTGGATGCAGTACGGCGGCACCGATCCCTATGTGACCCGCATGAGCTACGCGCAGCCGACGGCGGATGAGGTGACGATCACGGTGGCATTGGCGGGACGCGTGTGGGGGTATCGCACGCGGTGGAGCGGCCGCGATCTGCTGCTCGAGATTCGCCGCCCGCCGGTGATCGATCCGCGCCGGCCCCTGGCCGGCCGCACCATCGTCATCGATCCCGGTCATCCGCCCGTGGGCGCGCACGGACCCTCCGGTCTGTGGGAGCCGGTCGCGACCCTCGCCGTGGCGCAACTGGTCAAGCCGCTGCTCGAGCAGGCCGGGGCAACGGTGTTGCTGACGCGCACCGACTCGAATCCGGTGGACCTGTTCCCGCGCACGCGGTTTGCGGAAGAGCACGACGCCGACGTGCTTGTGTCGATTCACGCCAATGCCCTTCCCGACGGGGTGAATCCGTTCATCAATAACGGCACCAGCGTCTACTACTTCCATCCGCGCAGCGCGGCGCTGGCGCGTGCCCTCGATCGCGCACTGGTTGAGGAGCTGGGGGTTAGGGATTTGGGAATGGGGCGCGGTGATTACGCACTCGTGCGTGATCCGTGGTTCCCCTCCGCGCTCACCGAGGGATTGTTCATGATGATCCCGGAGCAGGAGGCGATGTTGGCGAGCACCGAGGGTCGCTTGCGCTACGCGCGAGGCGTGGCCAAAGGGATCGAAGAATTTCTGCGGGAGATGGCGCGGTGAAAATGTCGGCAATCCGCAGTCTTCTCATCGCGCTACTTTTCTTCCCAACCGTCGCGTCCGCCCAAGTAAATCCGTCAGGCAGCTGGCGCACGCTCCACACCAAACACTTCCGCGTTCATTTTCGTCCGAGCTATCGCGCGCGCGCGAGTCTCGCCGCCGCCGAGGCCGAGCGCGCGTACACGCTGTTGGCGAGCGAGCTGCATTCGCCGCGCGGCATCGTGGACATCACGTTGTCGGACGATGTCGATACCCCCAACGGCTTCACGACCATCTTTCCGTCCAACCGCTTCACGATTCTGCTCGTCCCACCGGTCACCGATCCCGCGCTCCAGACGTACGACAGCTGGGAACGGCTCGTAATCGTGCACGAGCTGACGCACGTCTTTCATCTCGATCGCTCACGAGGCCTGTGGAAGACGCTGCAGGCGGTGTTCGGCCGGGCGCCCGGCCTCTTTCCCAATCAGTACCAGCCCACCTGGGTCACCGAAGGTCTGGCGACCTACTACGAGTCACGCTTTACGGCCGGCGGCCGTGCGGAAGGCAGCTTTCATCGAGAAGTGGTTGCGGCCGACGCCGTGTTCGGTCACGCGCGCTCGCCGTGGGACGCGCTCCTGTTCACGCGCTGGCCCGGCGGGCTTGCGCCCTACGCCTACGGCAGCCGCTTCTGGGAATTCCTGTCGCACAACGCGAATGACTCGATCGTGCCGCGCTTCGTCGAGAAGACGGCTGGCCAGCTCATTCCGTTCCGCGTCGGCCGTCAGCTGCGGCACGCGGGTGTCACAACGTCGCTGGCCGATGCGTGGTCGCGGTCGATCGCATCCGCCGTGCCGGCATCCCCGTTGGGCGCACGTGCGCAGCTCCTCGTCGGCGGGCTGCGCTCACAGCCGGTGCCGCGGGTTTCCCCTGACGGCCGGAGTCTCGCCTACCTCTACGACGATGGCCGCGGCGCCCGTCGGTTGCGCGTCGTGGATCCGGCGAGCGGCGCCGTGCTGCGCTCGCACCGCGTCAACGGCGGCGTGAGCTACGACTGGCTCGGCGATACGCTGATCGTCGCACAGCTCGATTTCACCAGCCGCTGGACGATTCGCAGCGATCTGTGGCGCTGGGCCCCCCCTCCCGACGGCGCGTGGAGGCGCCAGACGACCAACGGCCGCCTGATCGAGCCACGGGCCGGGGGCGGTGCGCTGACGGCGCTGAAGCTGGCCGGCGGCGGTGACACGCCGACGATTGCGGCGGCCGCGATAGATGGAACGTGGGGACCGACCGTGCCGTCGCCAGACGGACGCTGGGTCGCTGCGACCCGCAACCAGAATGGGCACTGGGAGCTCGTACGCTGGCCCGCCGGGGACCCGCAGGCGGTCGTGGTGCTCGCGCGAGCGTTTGGCGAATCCGCGATCGCAGATCCGGTGTGGACTGCCGATGGCACGAGCGTGTTGTTCGTGACCGACGCCGATGGGTTTCCCCAGGTTCATCGCTGGCGGGCGAGCGACGGTATCTCGCAGCTGACCGCGGAGCCACTCGGCGCCCGTGCGGCCGCGCCGCTCCCTGACGGCCGCATACTCTTCACGACGCTGGGGGACGGCGGGTGGGAGTTGCGTGTCGCGACACCGCGTCCAGTCGTGCAGGCGCCGGCGTCGTTGGCTGCCGCGGCGTTCGATTCTGCTCCGGGCGTCGCGTTCCGGGAAACAGGGTACTCGTCGTGGGGCTCCCTGCGACCGCACTTCTGGCTTCCCCTGGGAATCAACGCCGGGCAGGCGGGTCACTTCTTTGGCGCCGTAACCGCGGGCGCCGACGCGTTGGGACGGTATTTCTATCTTGCCGAGGCTCAAGTCTCGCCCTCACCGCTGCGGCTCCAGGGCTCGTTCTTCCTTCTTAATGACGCGCTCGGCAATCCCACGCTCGATTTCTCTTTCTTGAGTCGCTGGTCCCTGGTCGGCATCGACAGCACGGGCCACGTCGTGTCGCAGAACCGGCCCGAAGCGGCCATCGGCGCCACTGTCGTCGCGCAGCGCTGGCGTCGCTTCGTTTCCCTACGGCTCGCCGCAGAATATGAAGGAAGGAGATTCGTCTCGATCCCCGATACGAGCCTCGCCGCCATCTGCAATGGCTGCAACGATCGCGACCGCGTCGGCGGGTCGGCCATCCTCTCGGTCGGTTCGGCCGTCTCGGCGCCGCTCACCGTCTCGCTGCAGGACGGTGCGACCGCGTCGATCCTCTACCGGCGCACGGAAGAGCAGGGCAACGCGCGCTTCCTCAACGAGGTGCGCGCCCGCGGCAACGTCTACCTGCGGCTCGGGCCGCGCGTCGGGTTCGCGTCCTCGGTCCTGGCGCTGCGCGGAGCGG
>Ga0137362_10001356_pt1 | contig 15012 bp, 15 predicted proteins | sample MadtaG_2_FD_104801 | JGI IMG/M metagenome (GOLD analysis project Ga0137362, IMG submission 104801) | Vadose zone soil microbial communities from Angelo Coast Range Reserve, California, USA - Mad1_100_16 metaG | ecosystem: Environmental > Terrestrial > Soil > Vadose zone | place: USA: California... | reverse complement strand
CGGGCCGGGCGGCTCGCCGGCCCGCTCGCTGCAAACCGTGGTCATGTATATGTATCAGACCGCCTTTGAAGGCAGCGACTTCAACCTCGCCTCGGCGATTGCCGTGGTGATGTTCGTGATCGTGCTCGTGATGATGAGCATCGCGGTGTGACTCAGAATGCACGTGTAGGTCGGACACTCTTGTCCGACTGCCTCTGGGCGAATCCTTCTCGCCGTTCACGACGACGTCGATCTTGGTTGCGCTAATCCCGCTGCGATTCACGCGAGAGATTTCCAGGCGCGCGCCGATGTTCAGGGCCGCAACGGCCTCCTCGAAAATCTTCGGGGATACTCCAGCATCAATCAAAGCGCCGAGAAACATATCGCCGCTGATACCGGAAAAACAGTCTAGATACGCGATGCGCATAAGATCGTCGTTGGCTGTTGGTCGTCGGTCGCTGGCAAGACCAACTAGCGCTCACGAAACGGTGAGCGCTCCAGACCGATTTTAAAGGGTTTTGCCTCTTGCCATCGTCTGTTGCGACCTTACCGCACCCGGATTTTGCCAACGACCGACGACCCACGACCAACGACAGCTTTCTCCCCTCTGTTAGAATCACTATTTTCTTCAACAGCTTAGAGGGACTCTTGTATCGCTATCTGGAACGCCGGTTAGCCCAGCATATGCGCGAATTTCTGCGCCGCAGCTACGGCCTGGAACTGGGAAAAATCGTAATCGAGCAACCTCCGAATGTTGAATTCGGGGAGTATGCGATGCCGCTCGCGTTCGAGTTAGCGAAGAAACTGCGCAAGGCACCGAGGAAAATTGCAGAAGAAATCGTGAGCGGGATTGGGCCGATCGAGGGCTTCGAGAAGCTTGAAGTCGCGGGCGCGGGATACATCAATGCACGAGTGGATCGAGCGGCGCTTGCCGCGGCCATCGTTAAAGATGAATCGCTACGGATGGAAACGCCTGCCGGCAAGATTCTTGTCGAGCACTCGAGCATCAATCCAAACAAAGCCGCGCACATCGGGCACCTGCGCAACGCGATTCTCGGAGACACCTTTGTCCGCCTGTTGCAATCCGCCGGAAGAGAAGTCGATGTTCAGAACTACATTGACAACACCGGGGTGCAAGTCGCTGATGTGGTCGTGGGGTTCCTGCATATCGAGAAAAAATCACGCGAAGAAATCGAACAGCTCACGCGCCAGCCGCGGTTCGACTACTACTGCTGGGATCTCTATGCGAAGGTCTCGCAATGGTACGAGCAGGACGCAGAGAACAAGAAAATCCGGCTGAAGACGCTACACGAGCTCGAGCGCGGAGGAAATGAAACCTCAGAGATTGCCGAACTGATTTCAACGGCGGTGCTGCGGCGACATCTGGAAACCATGGACCGACTGGATATTGAGTACGACTTCCTGCCGCGCGAGAGCGAGATCCTGCATTTGCATTTCTGGGATGCGGCGTTTGCAAAACTTAAAGAAGCTGGGGTGTTGTCTTTCGAGAGCGAAGGGAAGAACAAAGGTTGTTGGGTGATGCGGCGGGCGGGAACGTCAAAAGATTTAACCACAGAGGACACAGGGGAAATCACAGAGGGAATTACAGAACAAGATCAGAAAGTTATTGTTCGATCCAATGGGACTGTGGGATATGTGGGCAAAGACATTGCCTATCACATGTGGAAATTAGGGTTGCTGGGCCGCGACTTTGGATACCGGAAGTTTTATTTGTACCCAAACCAGCACCAGTGCTGGATTTCAGCCGAGCAGGGTGAGCCCGAGCACCCGCACTTCGGAGACGTCGCAGAAATCTATAACGTAATCGACGCGCGGCAGGCGGAGGCGCAGAACGCGGTGATCGAGGCCTTGCGCGGGTTAGGACACGGCGACCAGGCGGAGCATTACACGCATTTTTCTTACGAAATGGTCGCGCTGACTCCGCGGTGCGCGGCGGAACTGGGCTATGAACTCTCCGAGGACGAAAAAGCCCGGCCATACATAGAGGTCTCTGGTCGCAAGGGATTTGGGGTAAAAGCGGATGACCTGCTGGACGCGCTGATCGCTTCAGCCAAACGCGAAGTGGATCCCCGACATCCAGAGTTGCCGGAAGCCGAGCGCCGGAGAATCGCCGAGCAGATCGCAATCGGTGCGCTTCGCTATTTCATGCTCAAGTACACCAAGCCTTCCGTGATCGCTTTTGACTTCAAAGACGCACTGAGTTTCGAGGGGGAGACAGGGCCGTACGCGCAGTATGCGGTGGTGCGGGTGTCGAATATTTTCCGCAAGGGCGGGATGGATGCGGAGACGTTTGTTGCTGATTTATCTGCTGAACCGTTGAAGCAGTTCTTGGTTGCTGACGAATTATGGGCGCTATGGCTGGCGGCTTCTAAAACGGCTTATGTGATTGATCAGTGCATTGCTACGACTGAGCCGGCGTATCTGGCGAAGCATGTGTTTCAACTGGCGCAATTGTTTAATACGTTCTATCACCGATATCCGGTATTGAGTGAAGGGGATGAGTCGCGGCGGAATTTTTTGCTGGCTACGGCAGGGGTGGTGCGGCGGGAGTTGATTCGGGCGCTGGGAGTGATGGGAATTGAAGCACCGCCAGTGATGTAGGTCCTTACTAGATTAGTCTTACCAGCTTGACATAGTATTACCAATAGCGTAGGCTCCCTACATGGCAATCCTCTATTCCCAAGTCTCAACCAAAGGCCAGATGGTTATCCCGGCTGAGTTGCGGGAGGCGCTTGACTTGAAGGCTGGCACGAAGGTGGCGCTACAGCTGGAGGGCAATACGATTCTGCTGCAGCCAATCACCGACGATTTCATAGATTCGATCCCTGGCAGCCTCAAAGGCCCCTCTCTGGGGAAAATCCGTGAGCGCCACCATCGCGATGATAAGAGATGAGTGCATATGTGCTGGACGCGAGTGCACTGCTCCGGTATCTCGACCGCGAGCCGGGTTTTGACAGAATTGCTCAATTGCTGAAACTAGCGGCGAAAGGCGACGTTAGGCTGTTAGTTTGCGCCGTAAATTGGGGTGAAGTGGTTTCGGTTCTCTATCGGGTGCACGGGCTGTCAGTGGCCCGAGTCACGACGTCCAAACTGCGGGCTCTGCCTCTCACAATTGCCGCCGTAGATACCGACCAAGCCGAACGGGCGGGCATATTCAAGCAGGATTTCAAAGTGCCCTATGCGGATGCCTTTGCCGGGTCGCTCGCTTTTGGAGAGAAGGCTACTCTTGTCACCGCTGATTTTGACTTTAAGGCGACCGCTCAAGCCGTTAAAGTAGAGTTCTTACCTGACAAGAAAGGTAAGACGAGCCCTTAAGTTTGCCGATCTTCGAGGATCCTGCCGCGCGAGCTGCTAATGTCCAGTCTTTCGTCCTGCGACCATCAACCCCGCTCCCACCAACACCAATGCGATGCTGGCCACCGGAGGCAGAAGTTCACTGTGCTTAGAATTGACGCCTAAGTGCACGTCGCCAGCGTCGATCCCATGATGTTCAGTGCGCGGAATCGGGATGAAGAAGGAAAGAATTCCAAACACCAAGACCAGTAGTCCAACTGCCAACAGTATCTTCATGAGATGACCTCTGCACGTTGTTGCCCCCCCATGAGCACTATGCAGGCGGCGCATTCAGGGCTGGCATCAACGTGCTCGGATGAGATGCCAATTGAAGACGAAATAGCTGCTCAGCGTTGCAAGTCGCTATCCTGCGCCGGAACCCCAAGCATACGAAACATAGATACTAGCTGACCTTTGTGATGAAAGCTGTGGGTCAGGACGTGATGAAGAATAAAGGCGGGGCTGCGAAGAGGGCCGGACCACTCCGGTGGGCGGTCTTTCAGCGATCGATTCAGATCGGCCTCGGAAAGACTCTCCAAGTATTTCACTGTGCCCGCAATAACCCGCAGCTTTGCATCCTTTAGAGTTGATACCGTCGGGTAGTCCGCCGCCATCCACATGGGGGAGGTGAGGCGCTGGAGATTGCGAATCCACCCTTCCTCGACCTCGAGAATGTGCACGAATTGATCGCGAACGGTGGCGAAACCGAATCCTGGAAGTTCTCTCACAAACAGATCTTCAGGAAATTTCGCGGCCTGCTCAAAAACAACATCGAGACTCTCGTGCGTCCATTGGTGGAAGGCCCTGAGCCCGGCGATTGTGAAAAACATTCTTCTTTTCCCGGCTAGGAGTGGCTGCCAAACTCCCGCGCAAACTCCACCAAACTCCTCACCGCAATCCCCGACGGCCCTTTTGCGATCCAGGCTTTGTTATCTTCCATCCAGGCGGTGCCGGCGATGTCGAGGTGGATCCACGGAGTGTCTTCGGCGAATTCTTTCAGGAACATCGCAGCAGTAATTGCGCCGCCCCAGCGGCCACCGGTGTTCATCATGTCGGCGATGCCGGATTTGATTTGATCCTTGTATTCGTCGTCGAGAGGCAGGCGCCACATTTTTTCTCCAGCCTTGTCGAGCGCTTTGGCGAAGCGCTGGTACATTGCGTCATCGCTGGCGAAGATGCCGGCGTTAGCGTAGCCGAGAGCGACTACCACGGCTCCGGTAAGCGTGGCGGCGTCAATCAGATGAGTACAGCCGAGCTGGCGGGCGTAGCAGAGTCCGTCGGCTAAGACAAGGCGGCCTTCGGCATCAGTATTGATGATCTCAATCGTCTTGCCGGACATTGCAGTCTGAATATCTCCGGGCTTTTGCGCCTTGCCGGACGGCATGTTCTCGGTGGCGCAGACGATCCGAATTACTTTGACCTTGAGCTTGAGCAGCGCGATGGCTCGCATCGCGCCGATCATGGTGGCGCCGCCGGCCATGTCGTATTTCATTTTCTCCATGTTGTCGGCGGGCTTGATGGAAATGCCTCCGGTATCAAAAGTGACCCCTTTCCCTACAAGGCCGAGCACCGGTTTTTCCGGAGCTCCGGCGGGTTCGTATCTCATGACGATCAATGCCGGGGGCTCGTCTGATCCCTGGGCCACGCCCCAGAACGCCCCCATCTTCAATTCCTTGATCTTGTCCGCCCCATAGACTTCGCATTTCAGTCCCGTTTCTTTCGCCATCTCCTGTGCGCGATTGGCAAGAATGGTCGGGGTCATACGGTTCGATGGCTCGTTCACAAGTTCGCGGGTAAAGTTCTGAGACTCAGCGAGGATGCGGGCTTCGTCGAGAGCTCGTTGCAGCGACGCCTGCTCTCCAGATGCAACAATCACCAAAGATTCGACATTCTGATCTTTGCGGTCGCTCTTGTAGGTGTCAGGATCGAAATTGCCGACGATGGCACCTTCAACGATCGCTCGTACAGCCTCCTCGGCAGCAAGGTTCTCAGGATTAACGAATGCCAAGCTGCGTAGGGTCCGCGGTTTGAGCGCGCGTACTGCGGCCCCAGCCAGCTTGCGCAATTCGTTAACCGAGAAGGTCTTGGTTTTGCCTCCCCCGATCAGGAGCAGACGTTTGGCCTTCAGCCCAGCGGGTTTGTGCAGCCATGTGGTCTCGAAGTTCTTGCCGGTAACGTCTCCGGAGGCCACGACGTCGGCGGCGGCTTGCTGTACGACCTTGTCTGCAGCGGAGACGAACGCGTCTGTTTTATCTTTTTCCCCACGGTCGAGCGCGACCGCGAGCAGGCATTCGGATTCAAGTTGAGAAGCGGGGATGAGAGAGAGTGTGATCTTCATATTTGCATAAACAGTATGGAAGGGGGAAAGGGAATTGTGCAAGCGATGAGCTTCTCATCAAGAGTACACGGCGGAAAAACATCGCGCCTGCTAGGTTCTTTTTCCAGCGCGTCCCGGTCGAATCGTGAATTTCTTATTCCCGGCGAGCCGGTAAGTTTCGAAATCATTGTGGTCAATCGTGAGAATCAGGCTGACAGCCTCTCGATTGGCGACGTGCACCAGCGTGGCATCAGCAAAGTCCATGGGATGATCACGGTAGCGCAACATTAATGACTGAATTTCTGGCAGGTCCGAGTCAGTGATTGATTGAATAGCAAGCGCGCCTGACCGGATAAAGTTCCACGCTTTGGGAACGTTCTGCCGATTACGGCTCACGAGATGGAAGGTCTCGGTGAGAACGGCTTCGGTCGTGAATAGTGGGAAAGGGATGGAGCTTATCGCTTCAAGACACGCGGAATGCCAATGGTCATCGAACTCAACAATTGCTAGGATCGCGCCGGTATCAATCAGTCCGGCGGGAGGCATTCGATTCCTGCTCATGCTTCTGCCGTACAATTTCCCGAACCAGTTCGCCGGTGCGGGCTGATCGGCTTGGATCCCCTCCTCGCATTGTGCCCGCGTTCGCCGTTACACGACGCCGGATGGCGGCTTGCTCGGTCTCATCCCCATTTCGCGACTTGCGGCGTTCGTTGAGCCACTGGGAACTGATTTCTTCAAGCAACCGGGCCATCGACTTGCCCTCGCGCCTGGCTTCGCTCTCGAGCTCCATCTTTTTCTCTGCTGAAACTCGCCAGCTATAGACTTCCGTTTTCATGCACTACATTGTAGTGGAAACTCCCGAGAAATGCAATTCAGAAGAGCGAGGACGCGATCAATGGCGCGTGTATCGCCTGCCACGTCGTGTTCGAACCCCCACGTAGGGAGCTTTCCCATCTTGGGGTAAATTGTCCGGAATCAATCCCTTCCATTCTGGCCCTGTTCTTGCCATTCCTCTGAGTGCAATCCCAAGGAGGGAATATGGCAAAACTAGAGATCAATCGCACATCAGAAAGTGGCGACAACAGTTTCAAGCAAATCGAGGGAGACAGTTGGACAAGTATCTACCTGCCCGCCATCTGCGCAGGAATAGTCATGACCGTCCTGCTGCTCCTGGCAATCAGTTGTTCAAAGAAATCCGACAAGCCAGTTGCGAGCGGAATTACGGCGCCTCCGGCCGCGAGCAGTTCTGTTCCGACCACATTAGTGGCCGTCAAACCCGAAACCCCCAAGAAGGCCAAGAAGCATCGTCCGGCGAACGCGACTTACGTGAACGGTACTTACGGCGTGTCGTTCAGCTACCCACGCAAATACAGCTTGCAGTCTGGTGACAAGAAGTCATCGGCACCGGTCCAGGCCAATTTCTTGAACCCAGGCGCGGTCGAGATCGCGTCAGTGGATATGCCGAATGATTCTTATCCGGAGACGGATTTTTCTTCTGCGCTGCTGAACGTGAGCGTGAATCCTGGCATGACAGCCGAAGAGTGTGCTCAATTCGCTGTAGGCTCGAAGGACTCGGAAGCAACCAAGCCCACAACTGTGAAACTTGGCACGAACGAATTCACTGAGCTTGAGCAGATGAGCGGAGAGACAACTCGCCAATCCGATCTGAAGTACTTCCACCTGTTTAAGAATGGCGCATGCTATGAATTCGCTTTGGATGTGGAGACTTCGAGGAAAGCGGATGAAGAGCTAGCGCAGACGGACCGCGGAAAAATCTTCCAGCAATTGGAGAAGATTCTCTCTACGGCGCGAATTAAGGATATAGATTTGCCGGGAGTGGAGCCGGTTGAAGCAGCGAAGACAGAAACGCTGCAAACCGCACCTGCCGCAGAGGCTGCTGTTCCTGAGCAGAAGTAGCAGCTGTTGTGGCAATCATGGGCCCCGTCCCTGCCTCGCCCGATTTAGGGAGAGAGGGGCGGGGTTCCCGCGTAAATGAAACGGAGCGGTTTATGTCACAACGCCAACGATTAGCGCGTGTTTCCGGGACTCTGTTGTTGCTCTTTGGGGCTTACGTCTGTAGTTCCCAGGCGAAGCAGAGTCAAGAGTCAACTCCACCGGCAGTCGATTGGAGGAATCTGACTTCAAAGATTCAAGCAGCTCTGGATGCAAGCGAACTGAGATGCTACGAGGAACGCACCTGGATCGATATAGTCCAAGTCGGAGACGTAACCGGAGATGTGTTCCCCGAAGCGCTTGTCGAGTACTGCCACCTGGGCGCGTACACCTCCTCGGTGGAACTCATGCTGCTCGAACGCGGGCGGCCCATACCGGCCCGACTCCGAGATCAAAAAGGAAAGATTGTCCAAAGAAGTTTTCTGCGTGGGGCCTCCGTCCGAAACGGCGAGAATACGGGGCTCATTCCCGATAAGCACGCAGTGTACGGGATTCACTGGCACACCGATGACTCTGGGGAACTGGAGTCGTGTTCAGTTGACGCCTACGTGTGGGACCCCAAGAGGAAGACATTCGACGAGAACGAACAGGTCAGCAAGGAAATAGCTCAGCGCGAGTGTGGCAAACTAAGAAAGGAAAAGGAATTAGAGTGCGAGGCGAATCCTTGCTCGAAAGAAACGCATTGACGGGTGAGTTGCCACACAAGTGATTTGGAATAGCCGCCGCTATTGACCCAGATCGGGAGTACAAGCCGCGACTACCAACCAAGATTTCTTAGACGATACCCAACGCCTGCCGACAAGAGCTGAAACTTTGATTTCTAACCCTTCCGCGAGCGCGCAATCGCTTCTCGTGCTTCCCGATCAGCCGTACGGCGACGTTCGGTCTCGCGTTTGTCCCAAAGCTGCTTACCTTTTGCCAAGGCAAGTTCAACTTTCACTCGGCCATTCTTGAAGTACATGCGAGTGGGGATGAGGGTCAGTCCCTTCTGCTGGGTCTTGCCAATGAGCTTACGAATTTCTTCTTTATGGACCAACAGTTTCCGCGTGCGTAGCGGAGCGTGATTGTAAATGTTACCGTGCTCGTAAGCTCCGATATGGCAGTTCAGCAGCCAGAGTTCTTCGTCTTTGACCAGGCCATACGCGTCCTTTAGGTTGACCTGGCCAGACCGGATCGACTTCACCTCGGTACCGGTTAAGGCAATGCCGGTTTCAAATTTTTCCAGCAAGAAATAGGTATGTGAGGCGATCCTATTGACGGAGGCATCCCTTTGCCCGGCAGCTGTGGGATCGCGGCGCGGGTTTTTCTCCGCATTGGCGCGAGTGGGATGTGCGGCTTGCCGGGGCATGAGGATATAGGGTATCGCGAATCTCTGCGAGCTTCTAGCCACTAGCAATCTGGTTTTGGCTCCTGAAGCCTGACCCAAGAAGCTAGCCCTAGCGGCTCGGAGTCAGAAGCCGCTCTTTGGTACTAGCACTACCGTGTAAACGCAATGCGAACAGTAACTTGGGCAATGTTACCTGCGATGCTATAATCGCGGCACTTACGCTATCAGAACATTGTAAGTGCTTGATTCTCGGGACAAGAATGCCTTTGTGAGGACTTTCTAGATGAAACGCGCAATCCGTCCGGCGCTCGCCTTTTTTCTTTCAGCAGCACTGATACTCTCAGCCAACGCTGAAAGCGCCAAGTCCCTCTACGCCAAGGGCAAAATTGCTGAAGCCCGCCAGAACTATGAACAGGCATACGATTTCTTCAAACAGGCCTACGACCTGAAGCCGCAGGATGTTTCCTACCGTTCCGCTTTCGAGCGGCTCAGGTTCCTAGCAGGGGCGTCGCACGTGCACCGCGGCCAACTGCTGCGTGAGGCTGGGCGTCTAGAAGAAGCCATGGCGGAGTTCCAGAAGGCCGCCGAAGCCGATCCTTCAAGCGCTATCGCAAAACAGGAAATCCAGGTCACTAAACAACAAATGATGGAGGCGGCCAGCGCTCCTGGTCCAAAGGCGGCCGCTCCCGAGCCCAGCGCTCTGGAGAAGAGGTTGCAGCAGGCGGCAGGGCCGGTTGAACTTGGAGCGATTCCCAATGTTCCCATTAATCTGAAAATTACCGAAGATAGCAAAGTGATTTACGAAACTATCGGGAAGTTGGCCGGAGTCAACGTTCTGTTCGATCCCGACTACACCTCGCGGCGGATCAAAGCCGAACTCAACTCGGTGTCGCTTGAGGAAGCGCTGGAAATCGTAGCGATGGAGTCGAAGACTTTCTGGCGGCCGGTTACGCCCAACACAATCTTTGTTGCTGCCGACAATCCTGCCAAACGCAAAGACCTGGAACAGAGCGTAATCAAGACTTTCTATCTATCGAATCTCTCCCAGCCTACTGAACTGCAGGACGTGGTGAATGCACTGCGGCAAATCCTGGAAATTGCGCGCATTCAACCACTGCCCTCAGAGGGCGCTATTGTCGTGCGCGGCACTCCCGACCAGGTGGCGCTGGCGCAAAAGCTGGTCAGCGATCTGGATAGATCGAAATCTGAAGTTGTGGTGGATGTTGCCGTGATGCAGATCAGCCGCGACAAAAAGCGGACGCTCGGGGTCAGCCCGCCCACCAGCATGACGGTACAGTTGCAGCCGAATGTTACAACCACGAATAACAACAATACCAACAACACCAACAACACCAACAATACGAACAATACAAATAACACCAACAATACGAGCAACCAGGGGTCCATCAATCTGAACGCACTCGGCAACCTGAACGCGACGGACTTCCAGGTGACGATTACTCCCGCCACTGTCACCGCGCTGTTCTCCGACAGCAACACCAAGCTGATTCAGAACCCGCAGATTCGCGCCGTGGATGGTCAGAAAGCGTCACTGAAAATTGGCGACAAGGTCCCTGTGGCAACCGGTTCATTCCAGCCTGGCATTGGCGGAGTGGGAATCAATCCATTGGTTAATACCCAGTTCCAGTATCTGGACGTGGGCGTCAACGTGGACATTACGCCAAGGGTTCATGCCAACGGCGATGTAACTTTGAAAATTTCAATGGATATCTCGTCGGTGACTGGTAATTCAAATATCGGCGGAATTGAGCAGCCGATTATCGGCCAGAGAAAAATTGAACACGAGGTCCGGTTGCGTGAAGGCGAAGCCAACCTGATGGGCGGAATGCTCGAAGACTTGCAGACCAAGAGTCTCAGCGGAATTCCGGGATTGGCCCAGATTCCGATCTTGAAATACCTGTTCGGACAGACCTCGGTTGAGCATTCGCAAACGGAGACGGTTTTCGTTCTAATCCCGCACATTGTGCGGCGGCAGGTATTGAGCGCGCTGAATGAGCAAGCGATTGACGTGGGCACGGCCAGCGCAATCGGCCTGCATCGCACCAGCCACAGTACCGCGCCTGCGCCGGCGCAAGCCCCCGGTCCCTCTTCGGGAGCAGGTTCGGTTGCCGTTCCGCAGCCGGTGCCGCCCAGTTCCGCTCCCCCTATGGCGCAACTGGTGGACCGAGGAGCGTCTCAAGCCAGCTTTGCTTTCGATCCGGCGGTGAGCACCCAGCACTCGGGCGCGACCTTCACGGTGAATGTTCTGCTCAATGGCGCGCAAAACGTGTTTTCCGTGCCCCTGCAGATTTCCTACAATCCTAAGATATTGCAGGTGGTGAACGTCTCAAACGGAAGCCTGCTTTCCCAGGACGGGCAGATCGTGACTGTGAGCCATCGGGAAGACGACAGCACCGGCACTATGCAGGTCACCGCCACGCGTCCGCCGGGCGCTTCCGGGATCTCGGGTCAGGGGCCGGTCGTTACGCTGACGTCCATGGCTAAGTCGGCGGGGCAGGGCTCCCTCACCATTGCCCGCGGCGGAGCGCGCGATCCCGCCATGCAGGCTCTGCCGGTTGCAGGAGCCACGGCAACCGTTACAATTCAATAAGAGCAGCCTTTAGCCATTAGCTCTTAGCTGTTAGCTTCAACAAAGCCGCCGGCGATATACCTGTTGTCCATATAAGCGGCCACTCTGCTTTGGCTAACAGCTAAGAACTAAGAGCTTTTTTTATGCAATTTTCAGTCTCAAAATCGTTCCCTCAGAAGACGATGCATAATAGTCGCGGATTCACTCTTATCGAGCTGATTGTTGCCACCGCCATTCTGCTCATTCTGAGTGGAATGGCGGTCCCCATGGCACGCGTCACCATCAAGCGGGAAAGGGAGCGCGAGTTGCGCCATGACCTGTGGATGATGCGCGACGCCGTTGATCGCTACAAAGACGCCGCCGACCGCGCGGCGTTCCAGATCAAAGTTGGGTCTGAGGGCTATCCGCCCGACCTTGACACGCTGGTCAACGGAGTGGACGTTGCGGGCAAGAAACTGAAGTTCCTCCGCCGGATTCCGATAGACCCGATGACAGGCAGTAGCGAGTGGGGCTTACGCTCGATGCAAGACGACCCACAATCGGACTCCTGGGATGGCAACAATGTTTTTGACGTTTTCACCAAATCCGATGGCACCGCGCTCGACGGCACGAAGTACAAGGACTGGTAAATGAAATCGAAGAAACGCCGGAGCCGCGGGTTCACATTGATCGAGCTGATGATCGTGATCAGCATCATGCTGATCCTGGTCTCAATCGCTGTACCGAGTTTTACCCGTTCCATTGTGCAGTCTCGCGAGGCTGTGTTGCGCCAGAACCTGTTTACCCTGCGTTCCTTAATTTCGCAGTACACCCTCGACAAACAGAAAGCGCCGCAGTCACTGGATGATTTGGTCCAGGCACATTACCTGAAGATCATCCCCATCGATCCCATGACCTCGCAGGCTAATTGGACCGTGGACCAGGAGGAGAGCATCATGTCCCCCGATCAGCAGGACCAGGGCGGCATTGATGACGTGCACAGTTCTTCTTCACAGGTCGGGACGAACGGGACAGCATATAACACCTGGTAGAACAGTTGTCAGCCATCAGCCTTCAGGAAAACCCCAACTCCCAATAAGTGTCATTCCGAGCGGGAAGGTGATCGTGAGCAGGCAAACGATCACTGAAGTCGAGGAACCCGCTGTCTCTCGGTTTGATCCCTACCGTTGTTAGCCATACCATCTCAATATGCCGATAGAAGCTGAAATTTCCACCTACACGCCGATCCGTGCTCCGCGCGGCACCGCTGTCTCCTGTAAAGGCTGGCAGCAGGAAGCCGCCATGCGCATGCTCATGAACAATCTGGACGAAGAAGTTGGCGAGCGTCCGCGCGATCTGGTGGTTTATGGCGGCACGGGAAAAGCCGCGCGCAATTGGGACTGCTATCACGCAATCATCCGTTCTTTGAAGGAACTCGCCAACGACGAAACCCTGTTGGTGCAATCGGGCAAGCCGGTGGGCGTTTTCAAAACGCACGATTACGCGCCACGCGTGCTGATCGCGAATTCAAATCTTGTCGGCCATTGGTCGAACTGGGAGAAGTTCAACGAGCTCGAACGCGCCGGTCTGATGATGTACGGGCAGATGACTGCGGGCTCGTGGATCTACATCGGCTCGCAGGGGATTGTCCAAGGCACGTTTGAAACCTTCGCCGCCGCTGGCGAGAAACACTTTGGCGGAGACCTCACCGGAAAGCTGATTGTCAGCGGCGGTATGGGAGGCATGGGTGGAGCGCAGCCTCGAGCCGCAACCATGAATGGCGCGGCGTTCTTGGGGATTGATGTTGATCCCGAGCGCATCAAGAAACGTCTGAGGACCGGATACTGCGACTTCATGGTCACCACGCTCGACGAAGCGCTGCGCATCCTGAAAAATGCGGTGCGCAAGAAAGAAAATGTCTCGGTTGGGCTGGTAGGGAACTGCGCCGACATCATTCCCGAGCTGGCCGAGCGCGGCGTGGTGCCGGATATTTTGACCGACCAGACTTCCGCGCATGATCCGCTGAATGGTTATGTGCCGAACAGTATGTCTCTCGATCAGGCGCTAGAACTTCGCAGTGCCGATCCGAAGACCTACGAAAAGAAATCCCTGGATGCGATCGCACGTCACGTTGAAGGCATGTTGCGCCTGCAGAAAATGGGCGCGGTGACGTTTGACTACGGCAACAACATCCGGACATTCGCCTTTCAACGCGGAGTGAAGAACGCCTACGATTTTCCTGGATTTGTTCCCGCGTACATTCGTCCGCTGTTTTGCGAAGGACGCGGGCCATTTCGTTGGGTTGCTCTGTCGGGTGAGCCGTCGGACATTCATGTAACTGACGATCTTGTGCTCGAACTTTTTCCAGACAACCACATTCTGCGGCGCTGGATTGATCTGGCGCGCAAGCGAATTAAATTCCAAGGTCTGCCCGCGCGAATCTGCTGGCTGGGCTATGGCGAGCGAGCGCAGTTCGGTCTGGCTATCAACGACCTCGTGAAAAAAGGAAAGCTGAAAGCTCCCATCGTGATGGGACGCGATCACCTCGACTGCGGCTCAGTCGCATCTCCTTACCGCGAGACGGAAAGCATGAAAGACGGCAGTGACGCGGTTGCCGATTGGCCTCTGCTCAATGCCCTACTGAACACGGCAGCGGGAGCGTCCTGGATTTCCATTCACAATGGCGGTGGAGTAGGGATTGGATATTCGCTTCACGCTGGACAAGTCACCGTTGCCGACGGAACGGAGGCTATGGCGAAGCGTATCGAGCGGGTGCTTACGACGGATCCAGGCATGGGGATTATTCGCCATGCCGATGCGGGGTACCAAGAAGCGAAGGACTTTGCGCAGGGAAAGGATGTTAAAACTCCGATGGGGGCTTAGTCCGGGCTTAACGCATGATTTCTGCTGCGTCACGACTGTGAGACCTGCCGAGCTCGCTCGGCCTGGACGGGCGGGGGCGCCCGTCCCCACATGTTCCCGGGTAGTCATAGCCGATGGCTACCTACTGCAGCGCGTTCAGCACGCTGTTATACGCCGGCTTCTTCTGATAATTCGCATCCCACAGCAGTGCCCAGCCCTCTCTCGGAAAGAACGATGGGATCCAGGAATATTTGTCGGTGAGTCCCCAGGTGTGGAACAGCTTGCACGCGGGCTGCTGAACACAAAGAGTCGCGATCTCACCATACAGCTTGGCTTGTGCATTGAATGACGCTGCGCTGGAGTCGCTGAGCCGGATATCCAATTCAGTAATGTGAAAAATCAGCCCTAGGGCGGCGAACCGCTGCATATTGCTTGCAACCGACGCAAGAGTATTTGGATCGTCGAACGAAAGATCAATGTGCAACTGAAATCCAATGCCATCGAGCGGCACGTTGCGGCTCTTGAAATCCTGGGCCATGGCATAGATGGCATCTGACTTCGCATTCATGGTTTCGGCGCCATAGTCGTTATAGAACAGGAGTGCGTTCGCATCGGCCGCGTGCGCCCACGTCAGCGTCTGCTCAATGTATT
>Ga0137362_10001354_pt1 | contig 15022 bp, 9 predicted proteins | sample MadtaG_2_FD_104801 | JGI IMG/M metagenome (GOLD analysis project Ga0137362, IMG submission 104801) | Vadose zone soil microbial communities from Angelo Coast Range Reserve, California, USA - Mad1_100_16 metaG | ecosystem: Environmental > Terrestrial > Soil > Vadose zone | place: USA: California... | reverse complement strand
GAAACGAATCTTTGATGCGTGGCTCGCGCCGTTGCGGGATATCGGAGTACGGCGAAATGTGATCGAAGGCATCGGCGCCACGGATCACGTGCCGTTCGATCAGGCGGGTATTCCGGCGTTCACCGTGATCAAGGACTTTCGAAATTACGATATTCGCACGCGGCACACCAATGCTGATCTAGCTGATGCCGTAAGGACTGAGGACCTCCGGCAGGCTGCTGTCTTCATGGCCGTCATGACCTGGCAGGCCGCGATGCGCGACGAACCCATCCCTCGCCAGAAACGCTAAAGTGAGTTCAAATCTCTCCCGGCGGCCCTGGACGGTCGGTCTGTCCGCGATGCGGTTTTGGTTGTGGATCAAGTATTCCTGCGCTGAAAGAACCAAGGAAGGCCGCATGTCGAGCCCAGCCACGCCACCTGAAGGGAGTTGCGACTTGGATGCTTGCAACCTCCCTCGTGCCGTCCGCACGACCTCAAAAGCGGTCACGACGGCGCAATGCGATGAAGGGACGCAATGGGCCAATCGCGTCGGCACCGCCTGCGTTCCCCTACGACCGCCGAAGGAGTCGCGCGGTGCTTCGGCGGAAGATGGGGCGCATTCGAAAAATTCCGAAACGACAACGATTGTGAACCATTGCAGATCAGAATAGATTCCTGTGGCGCATCGCACACGCCATCTGGTGTGGTTGCGGACGGCGTTGGTGCAGGAGCGGTGCTCTCTGAGGCTAACGAGAAGCCAGGAGAAAAAATTTGCAAATGAAAAAGCTGATTTTTGTAATCGCGCTGCTAGCATTCGTGGGCATCGCGCGGGCGCAGACTTGGCCTTCGCGACAAATCACGCTGATCGTTCCGTTTCCGCCGGGCGGATCAACAGACGTGGTCGCGCGTATCATGGCCGAACGTATGCGGCCGCTGCTAAACCAGCCAGTCATCATTGAAAATGTTGGTGGTGCAGGAGGAAGCATTGGCGTCGGCCGCGTGGCGCGTGCCGCCCCAGACGGATACACAATTGACATAGGGCAGTGGGATACGCACGTAGGCGGCGTGATCTATTCACTGAATTACGACTTGCAGAAGGATTTCGAGCCGATCGGGCTGCTGTCCGTCAATCCGCAGCTAATGGTTGGCAGAAAAAACTTACCAGTGGATGATTTAAGAAGCCTCGTGACTTGGATGAAGGCGAACCCTGGGAAGGCGACGCTTGTCAACCAGCTCGCTTCGGCACAGCTAACGGGCCAGTTGCTACAGCAACTCACCGGTACAAGTCTTCAGCTAATTCCCTACCGCGGTGCTGGGCCCGCAATGACAGACCTGTTGGCCGAGCAGGTTGACCTGATGGTCTCGCAAGCCGCTGTTGTGTTGCCGAACTTGCAAGCTGGGACCATCAAACCAATTGCAAACCTCTCGCCGCGCCGCTCGGTGACTGTGCCTGAAATTCCAACCTCGGATGAGAGCGGAGTGCCAGGTCTCTACGCCTCCGGATGGTTTGGATTCTTTGCGCCGAAAAGTACCTCGAAGGTCGTTGTCGCCAAACTAAACGACGCCATGGTGCGCGTGCTCAACGAGCCGGCAGTGCGGACCCGATTCGCCCAGCTCGGATTGGATATTGCTTCGCCTGAGCAGCAGACACCTGAGGGACTTGCAGCCTTCCACAAGGCCGAGATCGAGAAATGGTGGCCGATAATCAAGTCAGCCAACATCAAAGCTGAATAGGACCAGCGCGGCAGGGCCCCTCGTGGTCGAGCACCTGCCCGAGGAAGTTTCAAAGGCGCGCCTCCCTGGCGACACCAAAAGCGGTCCCACTTCCACATCTCAAAAAAGGGGTGGCGACCGGTTCTGCCTGGCTCTGCCGACTTGCGCCCAGCAAGTCGGCGCTGTCTGGGGTATACCGGTCGTGATGCCAATGTAGTCGCGAAGGCGGACAGGAGATGACGGGGACTGCGCAAAGAATGAAGACAAGACGTTTCCCTCTTTGGTTGGTTGCCATCGTGCTGATGCCGGTAGCCCTGATTGCGATCGGCGTTGCGGCTTGCTGGTTGATGCTGCGGGCCAGTTTGCCTGTCCTCGACGGCACAGTCCGGGGCAACGGACTTTCGGCCACCGTCACGGTTGATCGCGATGCGCTCGGTGTGCCCACGATCAGTGGCGTTGACCGAGGCGATCTGGCTTATGCAACGGGTTTTCTGCATGCCCAGGACCGCTTCTTCCAAATGGATTTATTGCGCCGCGCGGCGGCAGGCGAACTGTCCGAACTGTTAGGACCTGCCGCGCTTGATCTTGATCGCCGTCACCGCTTGCATCGATTCCGCAACCGCGCGCTTACTGCGCTTGCAGGCGCACCGGCGGACGAGCGCCACCTAATTGAGCTCTATACGCGCGGCGTCAATGATGGTCTGAGGGCCCTCTCGATCAGACCTTTCGAATACCTGCTATTACGGATGACGCCATCGTCCTGGCGGCCGGAAGACTCGGCACTGGTCGCGTACGCCATGTATCTCGACCTGCAGTACCGAGAACTAGAGTCTACAGTGGCTCGCGCGATCCTTCGCGAGCGCGTGACAGACGACATGTTTGCGTTATTGCTGCCCAACGCAAGTCACTGGGACGCGCCGCTCGACCAGGCAACAAGTCCGACAGTGGACATGCCCGGATTGCCAACCACTGAGCCGGATTGGATCGGCTCGCTTGCGCCGCCGACCACACGACCGCAGGACGATGCGATTCCAGGCAGCAATAGCTGGGTGGTCGCCGGCCCGCACAGCAGCCGTGCCGCCGCCTTGCTGGCCAACGATATGCACCTGGGGTTACGGCTGCCGAATGTCTGGTATCGGCTTTCACTCGTATATCTCGATGCAGGCAGAACTCCGCGCCGCGTCACCGGCGTCAGCCTGCCCGGCACCCCGGCCGTCGTTGCCGGCAGCAACGGCCGGGTCGCTTGGGGCCTAACTAACAGCGCTGGAAGCTATCTGGATTTGGTCGGCCTGGATGGTGATACGATGGAAAGCTCGCGTTACCAAGTAGCCAACGGTGGCTCAGAGCAAGCGCTGCGCCAAGTGGAAAGGATATTGGTGAAGGGGGCTCTGGCGGTTGACTTGCCAGTTATCGAGACGCGCTGGGGACCGGCCATTCAGGCCGGCAAGAAGGTCTACGCCGTCCATTGGGTGGCACACGAGCCAAATGCGGTAAATTTTCACCTGTTGCGCATGGAAGACGCCGACAACGTCGCCGCCGCGATGAGGGTCGGCCAGTCGAGCGGCATCCCGACGCAGAATCTGGTCGTCGCCGACGCTGACGGCCACATTGGCTGGACGCTCGCCGGTCCGCTGCCGAGACGCGCAGTCGCCAACGACGGCCTTCCCGTTGCTGGCCGCGAATATCGGTCTTGGTCCGGTTATCTAACGCCAGAGGAATATCCTGCCAAGCTGGATCCTCAGCTCGGACGCCTTTGGACAGCCAACAACCGTCAACTCGCCGGCCCGGATCAGGACAAGATCGGCGGCAGCGCCGCCGACATGGGTGCGCGCGCCAGCCAGATTCGCGATGACCTGCTCGCGCGCGAAAACTTCGACGAGCGCGCAATGCTTGCCATCCAGCTCGATGATCGCGCCTTGTGGATCGAATTTTGGCGCCATCTTTTGCTGGAGGTACTCGATGAGGCAGCGATCGCTGGTCATCCTCAACGCGCCGAATTCAAGCGCCTGGTGGCGCAGTGGAACGGCCGAGCCGACGCCGATGCGGTCGGTTATGCACTGGTGCGCAGCTTCTATTGGTCAATGTACGACGCCTGGTTTGCTAATCTTGATGCTGAACTGCGGCGCACCTACCGGACAGCCAGTTATCGTGCCGCCAGCAGACGCGTAGAGCCCGTCATGGAGATATTGGCGGAGAAACGCGCCTGGGTTCCTCCCGGAATGGCTGATTGGCAGGACTTTCTGCTCAACCGGATCGACGCTGTTATCGGAAAGGCCACGCAAAACGGAGCGTCCCTTCAGGAGGCGAAGTGGGGTGTCGTCAACCGCGCGGCCATCGCGCATCCGTTAGCGCGTTTTCTACCCTCGCTCGCGGGATGGCTCGGCGCTCCGGTCGACCCTTTGCCGGGAGACATTCATATGCCACGCGTGCAAGCGTCGGCGTTCGGTGCCTCGGAGCGAATAGTAGTGGCACCCGGTCACGAGGAAACGGGTATTTTTCATATGCCGGGCGGTCAAAGCGGCCATCCGCTGTCGCCGTTCTTCCTGGCCGGCCATGAGGCATGGGTGCGCGGCGAGCCGACGCCATTCCTGCCCGGCCCTGCAGTCCACCGTTTGGTTCTCGAGCCGTAAGTCTGACGAGAGCCCGTAATCGGGCAGTCACGGATTCCATCTTGGGCAGAAATGACTTCCTGCGTCCGCTGTTAATGGGGCTGCCACACGGGCGCGACGACACACACGGATCGGTGGGTGACCGGATTGGGCTCGCCCCCGTCGCGCCAGCCGACGCGCCCGCCGGCCGACGCACCCATCATGGAAGTTTCGGGGAAAGCTGCCGACCGCTGACCGCCGGCCTACATCGCCCGGTTGGGGGCGGTTTGGAGCAACTCTCGCAATTCGTGTGAATAGTATTTGGCGTTGGCCGTGGTGCCATGGCCGCGCGTCTCTTCGCTCGCGGGGATGAGGTAGAGCCGACCATTCTTCACTCGCTTGATCGCATGCTCGGTTATTCCGGTTTCTGGTGGATTGCGCTCATCGTCCGCTGAATTGATCGCCAGGAGAGTAGCCTCGATGCGCCCCAAAGCGGATGAGGGATCGTAGTCGCGGGCTGAGTCGTACTGATAGATCAGATCGTTAGCATCGGCGTCGGGCCGCGCCGCCAATCTGGCGTCGACCAGTTTGTCGGCTTTTTCACGGGTCGGCGCGAGCTTCTGATAGGCGAGCGTCCCACCGCTGGTCGCGATGCCGAAGAAGGCATTCGCCAAGCGCAACGACTGCGGCTGCCTGCGGTAATTGCCGCCGTTCCATTCCGGGTCGCTACGGATGGTTTCGATCATCATGCGCCGGAGCATCCAATTACGGCTCGCCATGGGAGTTGGCTGCGAGGCCATTGGTACGAGCACGTCCATGAAGCCGGGGTACTTCTCGCCCCAAAGCCAAGTCTGCATGCCGCCCCCGGAATTACCAAGCACCAGCCGCAAGTGCCGGATGCCAAGCCCCTCGCTCACAAGCCGATATTGAGCGTCGACGATATCCTCGGAACTGTAGCGCGGAAATTTGGTTCGCAAGCCGTCTGAGGGTTTTGAAGACTTTCCTGCGCCCAGAGCGTCCGGTAAAATGATAAAGTACTGACCTGCATCCAGCGGCTGGCCGGCGCCGAACAGCTCCCCCGCGAAAGCGTTCGTCAACAGGCCAGCGCCCGATCCGGACGTGCCATGCAGAAGCAGCACCGGCTGGCCGGATGGTTCGCCCACGGTGCGGTAATGCAAGAGCACTTCCGGCATGACGTCACCGGTGTGAAACTTGAAGCCCCGCGCTATCCAATCGCCTTCCTTCGGATTGGGATAATCGCCAGCTACGCCCGCATTCGAGAGCAGAACCACGGTTGATGCTGCCACAGCCAAGGTCGCTTTGCGCATGATGTCCCCCAAAGCAGGTTGAGGATGAAACGTGGATTGCAAGAAACAGGATAAATTATTGATGAGGGCAGAATCAACGCTCGTCGCGGGCCCAGGCTCTCCAAACCCCACCAACGAACCCGTCAGTGTCGCGGCTCGACGACCGGCGAGCTGGGAATTGGTTGTTACTCTCGAAGCTTGCCGGTCCCGATGCGCTCAAGACCCCCCTGCAAACCCGCCTCGGACTTAAACTTATTTTTCGGGCGTCCGACTGCCCAATTTCTGTGTGAAATAGGGAGAGTCAAAGCCGAGTTGTTTCATTCCGTACTGAATTTCTGTGATATTCATGAATATCTTCCATAGTAACCCCGATCTGTAGTTTTCGATCATGACGACGATCGGACCTTGGTCAATGGCCAGATGCGACCTCGCATACCAGTCGAACTGTTCGCTGAATCCGTCCAGGAAGCCGTAATTGGTCCAAAGTTTTTCGCCCTTTTCCTCATAAAAATATCGCAGGGCCTGCATCGAAAACGACGGCGTGTACGGCATCGACGACAAAGCCGCAGTCGGCTGTATGACCCCCCTGTCGTCCTCGGGCGAGTGAGCGACATATCCTTTCACACTGTCCCCGGCCGTCAACCCCCAAGCTTTTTCCCCGTAGCCTTTGTACTTCCTGGGGTTATCAATACTGTAGGCGCGATTTATGAGCGTGTGATTCCTGGTTTGCTCAGCATAATCGATGCCATAATCGTCCGTTAGATTGCTGGGATCGATACCCATGAAGGTATATTGCGAAAAAAACAAGGGGCCACCACCTTTTGAGTTTCCCAGCGGCAGGCTGTACCCATAATATGATTTCCCATTCCTCCAGCTCCGGGTACCAACCCAAGTCTTTTCGTAAACTCCTCTTGAGATCGGATGTCGGCTTGAGGAAGCCGATATGATGTAAGTAATCAACGCTTCATTCCAGCCCTTCACCGGGAAGTTCCTGTCAAACCCGTTTTTCGGGCTCCAATGCCACAAAAGCCTATTGTCGTTGTTTACATGCCAACTCCAATTGGCGGCGTTCCACATCTCGTTGATCCTTCTCACCAAATATCTTTCCCTCACAGTGTTTCCGTTGAAATAGGCCCGTGCCGACAGCAGTCCCATCATCAAATAGGAGGTCTCCACCACGTCGGAGCCATCGTCCGATCTGTCGAACGCAATGGTCTTTCCGGTATCGCCATTGATAAAATGAGGGTAAATGCCATGATAGGAGTCGGCTTTGGCTAAAAAGTCTACGATCTGAATCAAACGATCCGACGCTGCTTCGCGACTGATCCACTTTCTTTCCACAGCTACAATGGTAGCCAGTATCCCGAATCCGGTACCTCCGATCGCACATGCCTCCGGGCCGAACGTTCCTTTGCTGAGATTTGGTTCGTCATCTGCCTCATTGATAAAATCCAAATAGAACTCCGCTTTAACTGTATTGCTCCTTTCTCTCGCCATGCCACTGTTCGGGTGTGCATAATGCCAGAAATACCTGAATGTCTGGCGCTGGACGGTCTCCAGCAGGTCCTCATCCGAAAGATTCTTGATAATTCCGACTGTTTTGATCGAGTTGTCATGCTCGACATCGTATTCGTTGAGCGCGGATTGAGTGAAAGACTGCGGCGCATTGACGGTAAACGCGGATGCGCAGAGACATTGGGCCGCAATGACGAAAGTCATCAGCAATCTTTTCATTTGATCGAAGCCCTTTCCCAATTCAAAGCTGTCTAAGAGTAGTCAATCGCCTTGTTCCTGGTCAAATTGGCACCTGTCCTCCGCGGTGGTGGTAATGCGGTGCGCACTGCCGCCCAACGGCGATGGAGCGATGCAAAAGTCGACGGCGCGATCTTCATCGCCGCCTTTTCCATCGGTTCCCAGGACGGCGCACAGGCGCCGCTGACCTTGATCACGGCGTTCGGGCGCCTGGCGGCGCTCCAGCACCTTCGGCAGGTCGGCCCAGGGCCTGCGGCGGATCGGGCGGCATGCGCGGCTGCAAGGAATTCGGGGCTTTCGCTTACCCTCCTCGACCAGCATCATTGCGGGGCACTGATGACCGGCCTAGTCATCGAGGCGATCCAAGCGCCATGCCCGGACTCGGTCGATAACTCCGTCGATAACTACAGGTCGTGGTCACTCTCATTGGCGCGATCGACCTCGTGTTCGGCGAGATCGATCGCTGAGAATCCCAATTTCGGCGGCAAAGGCTACTTTGGGACGCCGCGCTTCCACTTGTCCCAGTGGGCGACGACGTCTTTGATGAACGGCGCGGCAGCCGCCCATAGATTGCTTATGGCGGGCACGAAACCGCCCGAGCTCCCCTCAGGGCCGCAGCCGCAGAGCGAATGCCAAGCCGACTCACCCGGGTAAGGACGGTCAAAGTTCGATGCGGTCCGCAGCACGGCAACGCGGTTGAGATCCACCAGCCCCGAGATGGCCCCGCGGGTGAGGGCCATGTAGGTGGCATTATCCTCCTGTTGCGTGGTGCAATAGGTCCCGTTACCGCCCGTCCACAGCGTGGTCCATGCCGTGGCCCGCTCGCCCAGCTTGATGCCGTGAAACCAGGTGTCGCCCGCCATCGTGTCGCACTGAATGACGCTGGGCGGAGCCTTGGCCTTCGCCTCGGCATAGTGGCCTCGATAGGCCTGGGCAGTCGCATTGTCGTTGCCGGTGAGATCCACCTTGCTGGTCAACGAGAGGATCTTCTGCAGCAATGCTTCGCTCAACTGATACACCTCGCTGTGATAAGGGGTGGGGATACCGGGCAACGAGTTCCAAGGCTGCACGGTCGTATCGATGGGAAAGATTGCGAGGTATCCATAGGGCCACGCCGGAGTGGTCGGATCGGCTGCGCTTCCTGGAATCTCGCGCGCGTCGATCTCCCATGAAATGCCGTAGTCAATGAGATAGCGCGCCCACGCCGCCGAGCCGGTTGTCCCCTCGTGCGGATCGATCCCCGCAATGCCTGCGATCAGGAAGTACGTGTGGCGCAAGTCGAACTTATCGCTGAGGACCAACGCCATGGTCGATGCGGCGACGTTCGCGTGACCCTCGCCGGCGACCATCTGGCACACATCGTCGGCGTTGCACAGAATGTTGGGATAGTCTGGCGACAGGCCCCGAACGGGTATCGGTTCCGTCAACCTGAGATTGCCGGTGAAGGCCGATGCCTCGGAAAACGGGAAGGGGGCGCCGCCGAACATGTTGATGATCATGACCTTCACGGGTCGTGCGTCATGGTCGGCGAACGACGGACCGGCGAAGAGTGCAGCACCGAGGACGCTTGCGCCGGCTAGCAAGTGTCTGGTCATCAACAGCACTGTTGCGAACATCCTGTGGCTATGCATGGGAGGGCCTCCTGCTAGGTGTCGATATTTTGCGCGCTAGGGTGGTGGTTGCGACGCGAATTGCTGCCCGCAAACGAGCGAGCACCTGTAGAGCATTTTCCGTGCCGAGAGCTATCGAGCGACCGCGCTGCGCGCGGCTGGCTGGAATCCACGGCAGCTTATGGCCCAAGACTGCCGGTCTGCTGCGCCTGCTTTCACGATGCGGACGTGGCGTGAACGCGAAGAAAAAACCACGCGAATGACCCAAGCGGCCAAACCGCGTCACTCGCCCTTGATGTTTGCTGCCTTGATTATTGGCCACCACTTCTCGATCTCGGCCCGTTGCAGAGTGGTGAGAGCTTCGGGCGTCTGTTGGTCATGCGGGGGAATTTCGAGGCCCAGATCGGCCAACCGTTTTTGCACTCCTGGATCAGCCAAGGCATCGGTGACCGCCGCATTCAGCTTGTCGATGACAGACTTCGGCGTGGCCTTGGGCGCCCAAAGCCCATACCAGAGCGACGAGTAGAATCCCGGCAGTCCGGCCTCATCCGCGGTCGGAATTGCGGGCGCCGCAGTAAAACGGTTCTTTGACGTCACGGCGAAGGCCTTGATACTTCCGGCGCGCACCAACGCCTGAAAATTGGACGACGGTTCGATCATGAAGTCGATTTGCCCCGCAACCAAATCCTGTGTCGCTGGGCCGTTGCCGCGATAGGGCACAAACTGAAAGCGGGTTCCAGTTTCCCGTTGAAATGAAATGCCAGTGAGGTGCCCGGCGGCACCGACACCAGCGATGCCGACGGACGCCGTGTCAGGATGCGTCCGCAGATAGGCGATCAATTCCTTCAGGCTGTTCGCGGGCAGACTCTTCTTTCCGACGATCAGCAGCGGCTCGCTCGCGAGTTGCGTGATCGGTTCGAAATCCATCACCAGATCGAACGGGAGCGTGTAGAGACCGCCGATCAGGGCGTGCGTGGTCAAGGTGCCGATGCTCAGGGTGTGGCCATCACCGGCCGCTCGTACGGCCCGGCCGACGCCGATGCTACCGGCCGCACCGGCGACGTTTTCAATAATGACGGGCTGGCCCAGACTGGCCCGCAGCCGCTCGCTGAGGAGACGCGCCAAGGTATCCGTAGCGCCGCCCGCCGGGAATGGCACGATCATGGCAATCGGACGTGTCGGATAGGCCTGCGCCCAGGCGAAGTGCGACAACGCCGGGAGCGCGGTGCCGCCTGTGGCTAGATATAAAAATTGACGGCGTGAAAGTCTCATGGCGTGCCTCCCTGGCGGTGCTAAGCCTATCGCAAATCCCGTGTCGTGAAAGGGGTCAACGACCGCTTGCCGCCCGAGGCGGCCAGTCCGCTACGCCTGCCATCACGGAGAGGTTCGGAGGATGACCGGACGTGGCGTGGACAACGAAAGCGCGAAATGGCGGCGCCGGCAGATGGCCGGCAGGAGGAACATCTTAAGGAAACAACTGCCTGCAGCAGTCGTTATTACGGCAGACCAATATCGGGGGTAGGCATGGTGAAAAAGCGCATCGGCATCCTCACTGGCGGCGGCGACGTGCCGGGCCTCAACGCGGTCATCAAGAGCGTGACTTACCGCGGCAGCGAGGACGATATCGAGGTTATCGGTCTTCGCCGTGGCTGGGAGGCTCTCACGCACCTGAACGTCGAAGATCCGGCCAGCAGGTCCCACTACGTTATCCCTCTGAACCGTGAAAATACCCGCACCATCGATCGACATGGCGGAACCATGCTGCACTCGAGCCGCACCAACCCGTCCAAGATGCAAAAGCTGCCCAGCCATCTCTTCGGCAAGGACTTTCCAGTCTCCGTAAGCACCAAGGGCGGCACCGCAACCGAGACGTGGGACGTCACCGGCCGCGTGCTGTCGAACCTCTCGGCCCTCGGCATCGAACATCTGATCGCGATCGGCGGAGACGACACGCTAAGTTACGCGGCCAAGCTCAACGCGCTCGGCGTCAAGATCATTGCGATCCCGAAGACGATGGACAACGACGTCCACAATACCGAGTACTGCATCGGTTTTTCGACCGCCATTACGCGGGCCAGCGACGCCATTCAGCGTCAGCGCACCACCGTTGGCTCGCACGAGCGGATCGGCATTTTCCGTGTCTTTGGGCGCGATGCCGGATTTACGGCGCTCTACACGGCATATGCGACTTCTATCCGATGCGTCATACCCGAGTACAAAGTGAATCTCGACAAGCTCATCCAGTTGCTCCTCGAGGACAAGCGCGCCAATCCGAGCAACTACGCGCTGGTCGTGCTCAGCGAAGGCGCCGAGTGGGAGGGCTATAACCTGCGGGAATATGGCGAGCCTGACGCCTATGGCCATCGCAAGAGGGTAAGCGTCGCCGAGTCACTCGCTGACGAGATCAACCGGCACGTCGGCGAGGAGACGATCGCCTCCGACCTCACCTATGACCTGCGATCGGGCGATCCAGATTTCATCGACAAGCTCGTCGCCTTGACCTTCGGCAACATGGCGTACGACGCCATCCTGGAAGGTAAGACCGGCCTCATGTCGGCGTTAGTGGATGGCTGCTACGATCTGGTACCCATCCCTGACGCGCAGCTCGGGCCACGTAAATTGGACGTTGCCACCACCTACAACACTGAGCGCTATCGTCCCATCTACGCCAACAAGCGCGGGCTGCCGATTTTTTTGACCCGCGCGTCATAGGTTGTCCTGACTGGACTTCACCGATCCGGACGGATGTGCCTGGCGAACCAGATTTCCGCTTGGCGCAGTTCCGCCGACAGAGGCATCCGACCGGCCCGTCCGCGGCATATCGCGGACTTTTGGGTAGCATCGGTCTGAAGGCGACATCCAGCCTCGGTCTGCGTGCAAGGCCAACCCGGTTTTGTGTCGCCGCGTAGGATCGGTCCACTTGCCGGAAGGCCGATCGCGCGCGCGTCACAATTACTCCATTCGCACGTTCTTGCCGAAGTCATAGTCCGTCCCGCTGTCGCCTTCGAAGCGCCAGCTTACGCGCTTGGCCTCGAATCCGCCGGCAAAGACCTTGGACAGGAAGCGCTGTTGTGCGGCCCAGCCGGCCTCGGCCTGCGGCTTGCGGTAGCGGCCCGGCATGGTGTCGTTGAGCCAGCCGTGTGGTGCGCCCGCGTAGAGGAGAATGTCGTAGCTCTTGCGGTAGGTCTCGAATCGGTTGCGAAGGCGTTGCACGTCTTCGATCGAGATAATGTGGTCGGCCTCGCCGAAGGCGGCGAAGACCGGACAGGGGAGCGCTGCAATCACCTCGTCCAGCGGCTTTGGCTGCAGCTTGTTCACCTCCCACTCCCGCTTGGAGGCGGCGCCGTACCACACGACGGCGGCGCTGATCGGCACCTCGGAGGCGAAAATGAGCGGATGCCGCCCGGTCTGGCAATACCCGGCGACGACGACCTTGCTCAGGTCCGCGGCCGCGTGCTTTGTAAGGGCCGCAAGCGCGGCCTTGATCAATTCGACAGACTCGGGATCGGTGAGGTCATACCGCGAGTTGCCCGCGTTGAGGGCGGACTGATCGGGATGGCGGAAAAAGAAATTGGGCGCTAGTACCGCATATCCGTCGCGCGCGCAGCGCATCGCCTGGTCGCGCGTGTGTTGCACGAGGCCGTAGCGCTCGTGCATCAGGATCACGGTCGGGAAGATTCCACCGCCGACCGGATGTGCCAGGAACGCAGGCATTCCGTTGTCGCAGGTAATGTCTTGCGTGGCGATATTGCCCACGGTCTGGGCTTTCAGGCGCGTGGAAGAGCCGAGAGCGGCAAGTCCGCCGAGGAGAGCGAGTTTCCTGAAGAATTCACGCCGTTGGGAGAGTGTCATTGCTGTCCTCCGCGCTATTGCTGAACCGCTTTACACCAGGGTTAGGCTCGCAACCCCGAAACAACAAGCAATGTTGCGGCGGCTCCCTGCGAGCCGAGGCATGTCCGCGTGTCTCAGGGCCTCACCAGCCAGCGCACCACGCTGAAATGCGCCGCTGCGAGCTGTTTCGGCAGCTCCAGGTGGCCGTAATGCGTCATCGGCGGATCCCAATTGATCAGCCGGATCTGCGCGTCGGGATTCTTCGCCCGGTACTCGTTGGCGATGAACACCTCGATGCTCTTCATGGGCTGTTCCGGATTCCAATGATTGCGGTCGAGATGCGCCGTCGTCCAAACCATGCGCCTGAATCCGTCCATGCGGGTGAAACTGGTGACAAACAAATCCTTCGCGACATCCTCAGTCGTGATGCGCCATGGATTGCCGGTGCGCTTGAGCAAGGATTCGATTTCGTTTTCCACCCATGCCTTTTGGCCGAGATCGGCGCCATGCTCCAGGTTCTGGAGCTGCTGCTTGAAATTAGGACGTCGGCGCGCCTCCGCCGCGAGCCAGCGCTCGGCGATCTGAAGGTGCGACATGCCGGGCTCGTAGAGCGGATTGAGGAAGCCGCTGTAGCCTCGCGAGTAGCTCGGTGGATCGCGGCGTTCGAGAATGTAGAGCGGTGTCCTGCCGCCGGGCGGGGAGGCGCCGCTGCGATCGGGAATGTCCTTGCCTCTGACGGTGCGGAGCAATTCGAGGCGTGCGGGTCCCCCACTGCCCCAGCCCAGATAGCGGCCCTTGAGGCGGGCGCTTAGTTCCGGGTCTTCGTAGGCGAGCATCGACAGCTCGCCCGACGTCGAATGGCCAATGAGAAGGATGTCGCCCGATGTGTGCTTCGTCACCAGCGCCTTCAGCCCGTGCATGATGAGGCTGTTGGTGAAGATTGCATTGCGCACCTCGTATTCGTCCATTGAAACGTCACGGTCGAGCAGATAGGCGGGCTGGCGCTTCGCGTCCGCGACCGGTTGGTCCCAGCCGCCATATTTGAAGTTGCCCGGGATAGTCACGATCATGACGTTGAGCTTCTGCGCCAAATACTGCGTCCAGCCGGGGCGATTCTTGAGGTCGACGAAGAATTCATAAAAATTCGCCGCGCCGCCATTCATGACGACGAACCACGGATAGCTTTTTGCCTCCGGATCGAGGCTCTCGAGGCGCAAACCGGTGATGTCCCATTCGAGATTGTAGCGGCGAAAGCGTTCGACAACCCAGTCGGCTTTGTAGCCCAGCTGTTGCGGCGCAAGTTTCGCCACGTCGCGCGGATCGAAGGCGCCGCCGGGAGCTTGCTCCGCAAGCTGGGCGATCGACCTTCCGCCGTCCGGCAGGTCGAAACCCGCACCCAGCGCCCGAAACTCGGCCTCCCCAAGAGCGACGTAGGGGGCCTCGGAATCGTCGAGGAGGGTCCAGATTTTATGCTCAAGGGTTTGCGTTTGCGCCAATGTGCCGCCGTTTGAAACGATTGCCATCAAGAGAGTAAGCGCGAAGCCAAAATTTTTCCTCATGGTGGCGCCTTTCCAATTCTCTCGTCAACTCGTGGCGATGGAGTAAATGTACTACGAAAGTGAGGCGACGGCGCCCCTCGACTCCAGCTCTCTTGTCGGCGTCTGTGACCCGAAAGCACTTCGTCTCGGCGACAATCAACAGCGTTTACATGGTCTTCATATATTCGATGATGGCCCAGCGATCGGCCTCGGAGAGGTCGGTGCCGTATTCGTGGCCGCCATTTCCGTTACCGTTGGCGTTCGCGAGATCGGCGACGAAGATGGCGTTCTTGGACGGCGAATGTTCGGTATCGTAACCGACCTTCTGGGGGTCGAACGTGCGGCTGCCGACCATGAAAGTCCCCTTGCGCTGCTTCGCCGGCGTGAGCAGCTCCCACAGGTTCGGAACCGAGCCGTTGTGGAGATATGGCGCGGTCGCCCAGATTCCGCTCAAGACCCGCGACTCATAGGCGGCGCCCGGATCGGCTGAGGCCGGCTTGCGGAACATGTCGTTGAACCGTTCGAGCATCTTGCCGCGCAGCCGTGCCGCCACGAAGGCTTGGATTTCAATGGCTTTGGCAACGGTGAGCTTGGTTTTGAGCAGGTTGCCGATATTCTCGCCCGGGAAGAGGCGATCGATGTCCTTGCGCACCGCAATCCAGACGCCGCTGTGCGCGATCTTGTTGGGCGTGATCGGAATGCTG